>Ga0114931_10009549_pt1 | contig 11619 bp, 12 predicted proteins | sample 2SBtaG_FD_89579 | JGI IMG/M metagenome (GOLD analysis project Ga0114931, IMG submission 89579) | Deep subsurface microbial communities from Kolumbo volcano to uncover new lineages of life (NeLLi) - 2SBTROV14_V59a metaG | ecosystem: Environmental > Aquatic > Marine > Volcanic | place: Kolumbo...
ATCATTGAGGGCTACTCCGGGAGTGACCAGCTCGGTGACGCCCCGCTTGACAATGCTTTTGCTGCTTTTCGGGTCTTCCAGCTGATCGCAGATGGCCACGCGGTAGCCGGCTTTTACCAATTTGGGCAGGTAGGTTTCCAGTGCATGATGTGGAAATCCGGCCAACTCGACCTCCGAAGCCGATCCGTTGGCTCGCTTGGTGAGGACAATGCCGAGGGTGCGGGCTGTGGTGACCGCATCGCTGCCAAAGGTCTCGTAAAAGTCGCCCACACGAAAAAGGAGCAAGGCATCGGGGTATTTGCTCTTGATGCGCTTGTACTGTGCCATCAAAGGGGTTTCCTTTGCTTTGGAGTGGCTGCCTTTGGAGCTTTTTTTATGGGTCGAAATATTTGCCAATATTTGTATCCTGATTTTGTAAGGCGAAGATAAAACAACTAAAATAGGGCTGAAAGTTAGGGCACTTGCAATTGTTCTCAACAAAATGGCTGTGGATGCAGAGATTCAGAAAAAAAAAGATCACGGAACTGGAGCGGATCGATCCGCTCCAATATAAGCGGCTTCCCCGTTTGCCGGTGGCTATATGGCTCGACCGCATTCGCAGCCACCACAATGTGGGTTCGGTATTTCGCACGGCCGATGCCTTTCGGGTGGCACATGTTTACCTTGGAGGCTATACCCCGGTTCCTCCGCACCGCGATATTCACAAAACCGCCCTGGGTGCTACCGAGACGGTCGACTGGTCTTCCGAGCCGGAGAGCCTGACCGGTATCCGCAAGCGAAAGCAGGAGGGATATACGATTGTGGGAGTAGAGCAGGCCTTTGGCAGCACCCCCCTGCAAGCGTTTGAAGTGGACAAAAGCGCACGCTATCTCCTTGTTTTGGGCAATGAGGTGAACGGCATCGATGAGGAATTGATGGGGGAGCTGGATCAATGTATCGAAATTCCACAGTTTGGCAGCAAGCATTCCTTGAATATTTCGGTAGCGGCCGGCCTGCTTATCTGGCATTTTGCTGCGGCATTCGGCTTCAAAACGGGAGGGGAACTTTGAATAATTGGAGGACCCGGGATATGTTGGGCCGCCAGATGGAAGTTCCTGTGAAGCCGCAACGCATTGTTTCTCTCGTTCCCTCGCAGACCGAGTTGCTTTATGCTCTGGGCCTCGAGGGCGAAGTTGTTGGCATTACACGGTTTTGCATTCATCCGGAGCATTGGCTTCGCAGCAAAACCCGGGTGGGAGGTACCAAAAAACTGCACCTCGATAAAATCCGGGCTTTGGCACCCGATCTGATTATTGCCAATAAGGAAGAAAACAGGCAGGAAGAAATAGAAGCACTTGCAGAAGAATTTCCGGTTTGGATCAGCGATGTGAAAAATATGGAGGAGGCGCTCGCGATGATTGCGGATGTAGGCCGAATCTGCGGACGCCAGAAAAAAGCTGCCTCTCTTTGCAATAATATTATGAAGGCATTTGAAACGCTCCGGCCGGTACGGAGTTTGCGTGCAGCGTACCTGATTTGGGAAAAACCCCTGATGGTCGTAGGGGGCAATGCCTTTATTAATGATTTGCTTCAGCGATGGGGTCTACAAAATATATATGAAAGCCACGGGCGATATCCGGCTACCGATTTGGAAGAACTAAAAAGCATGGAACCCGATCTGCTCATTCTGTCAAGCGAGCCCTTTCCCTTTCAAGAAAAACATGCCCGGCACCTGCAAACCATGATTCCCGGAGTGCAGGCGGTCGTGGCCGATGGCGAGCTCTTTTCCTGGTATGGGAGCCGTTTGCTTCACACACCGGACTATCTCAACCACCTGGCCGCTTCTCTGCAAATATTGAAATAAAAGTGAGCCAAAAGCGCGTCCGCTGCCGGGGGGAAATGTTATATTTGCTGCGAAAAATAAAACTAAAAAAACATGAGCACGGATCAGATCATTCGCCTACTTGGTGACAAAGCGGAATACCTTCTCCAACATGAATGCAAGACCATTCCGCGTGATCTCTTGCACCTTCCCGGACCCGATTTTATTGACCGGGTGTGGATCAATTCCGACCGCAACCCGCGGGTTCTCAGTTCTCTGCAAACCCTCTTTAATCACGGACGTCTAGGGGGAACGGGATATCTTTCCATACTGCCCGTGGATCAAGGAGTTGAGCACAGTGCCGGAGCTTCTTTTGCAAAAAATCCCCTCTATTTTGATCCGGAGAACATCGTAAAGCTGGCCATTGAAGGAGGCACCAATGCCGTAGCGTCTACTTTTGGCGTACTCGGAGCGGTCGCCCGGAAATATGCCCACAAGATTCCCTTTATTGTAAAGATCAATCACAATGAATTGCTGACTTATCCCAACAGTTATGATCAGATCATGTTTGGCACGGTGGAGGAAGCCTGGAACATGGGAGCAGTAGCCGTGGGGGCTACCATTTATTTTGGTTCGCCCGAGTCCAATCGACAAATTGTGGAAGTAGCCGAAGCCTTTGAGCGGGCCCACGAATTGGGAATGGCTACCATCCTTTGGTGCTACCTGCGCAACAGTGCCTTCAAGAAAGACGGGGTGGATTATCATACGGCTGCCGATCTTACGGGCCAGGCCAATCACCTCGGAGTCACCATTCAGGCAGACATAGTAAAACAGAAATTGCCTACCACCAATGGCGGATACCAAGCACTGAATACGGGGGGCAGCAGCTATGGAAAGCTGGACGAACGCATTTATACGGAACTGAGCAGCGAGCATCCCATCGACCTGACACGCTATCAGGTAGCCAACGGCTACATGGGCCGGGCCGGCCTTATCAATTCGGGCGGGGCTTCAAGCGGAAACTCCGATCTGGCACAGGCGGTCGAAACGGCCGTAATCAACAAACGGGCCGGTGGCATGGGGCTAATTTCGGGAAGGAAAGCCTTTCAGCGTCCTATGAAGGAAGGAGTGGAAATATTGAATGCCATTCAGGATGTCTATCTCAGCCAAGAGATTGACATCGCATAAGTGTTTTGTACACTCCTCTTTTAATACTACCTTTATTTTCGTTCACCCGAATAAGGAACTTTTATGAGCTGGTTCAGACGACTTAGGGAAGGGATCACCACTTCTACCATCGAAAAAAAAGAAGCACCGGACGGTCTTTGGCACAAGTGCAAAGGCTGCGGAGAGACCATTCCGATGAAGGAGTACAAAGAAAACCTTTGGGTATGCCCTTCCTGTGAGCTGCATGGCCGTATTGATTCTCTGGAATACTTCCAGTTTCTTTTTGATGATCCCGATCGGGTTCTTCTTCTTTTTGAAAATCTCGAACCGGTTGATATCTTGCATTTTGAGGATCTGAAACCCTATTCACAGCGCCTGAAGGAGGCCAAGGTCAAAAACAGGGTCAGCGAGGCAATCACAGTGGCTACCGGTGAAATCAATGAAAAATCCTGGGTGATAGCAGCCATGAATTTTAAATTCATCGGAGGGTCCATGGGTTCAGTAGTCGGAGAGCGAATCTCAAAAGCCATTGACTATGCTATAGAGCACAAATTGCCGTTGTTGATAATCTCAAAAAGCGGAGGGGCACGCATGATGGAGGCTGCTTTCTCGCTCATGCAAATGGCCAAGACTTCCGCACGCCTTACGCTTTTGGCCGAGGCCGGACTTCCGTATATTTCTCTGATGACCGACCCGACTACAGGTGGGGTGACTGCCAGCTACGCCATGCTCGGTGATATCAATATCGCTGAGCCCGGGGCCCTTATCGGTTTTGCCGGCCCCCGCGTGATTAAAGAAACCATCAAACGCGATCTTCCGGAAGGCTTTCAACGTTCCGAATTCCTGCTCGAAAAAGGTTTTCTGGATTTTATCGTCCACCGGCACGAACTCAAGGAGAAGCTAACAGAGATGCGCTCATATTTTCTGGACTGATTTGGCAGACATTTTTTCTCCGAATAATAACTTGCTTTTCCTTAACTTTGCACCTCGAAAAATAGTAAGAGAATTAAATCAGTATTACCATGCCGTACATGACGAAGGAAACCAAAACGGAGATTTTTAAAGAATATGGAGGAAGTGGAGAGAACACCGGATCAATCGAAGGTCAGGTGGCGCTTCTTACTTTAAGAATCAAAGAAATTTCCGACCACCTCAAAACACATAAAAAAGATCACTCCACCCGAAGGGCATTGCTCAAAATGGTAGGTCAGCGAAAAAGACTGCTTAAATATTTGGCAAAACGTGACATCAATGGCTACCGTGAGCTTATTAAGAAACTCGGAATCAGGAAATAATCGCCTGTTCTTATTCAATTCATACAAGAGACCTGTTGCCAGCGGCTTGCTTACGCAGCTGATGCTGTGGCATCGCTATGCATTTTGATAGCCGGAGTGCAGCAGGTTTGATTTTTTATATACATATACGACACATTACACGAAAACGAAAGAAAGATGACAAACGAAAGCGCATTTAAACAACTCTTCCCCAATTACAAGTCTGTAGAATTTGACATGCCTGACGGCAAAAAAATAAAAATAGAAACCGGCAAACTGGCCAATCAGGCCCATGGTGCTGTATTGGTCACTTGCGGCAACACGGTTCTCATAGCCACGGTGGTTTCAGCATACGAGCCCAAAGAAAACGCCAGTTTCTTCCCCCTGACGGTGGATTATCAGGAGAATTATTCGGCAGCCGGCAAAATACCGGGCGGATTCTTTAAAAGGGAAGGTCGCCTTTCTTCCTATGAAATTCTGACCAGTCGCCTAATAGACCGGGCCCTGCGCCCCATGTTCCCTGACAATTACTATCATGAGACCCAGGTGTTGGTCAAATTGATGTCTTATGACAAAAACGATGTATTTCCCGATGCCCTGGCGGCTTTTGCAGCTTCCAGCGCTATCATGGCCAGCGACATACCGTTTAACGGTCCCATCTCCGAAGTGCGTGTGGCACGGGTGAACGGTGAATTTAAAGTGAATCCCAACTTCCAGGAAATGGAAGAAAGCGATCTGGAGATGATCGTTGCGGCCACAATGGACAATGTGGTGATGGTAGAAGGTGAGATGAAGGAAGTAAGCGAAGCCGAAATGGTAGAAGCCATCAAAGTGGCGCACGAGGCCATCAAGCTGCAATGCCAGGCACAGATTCAGCTCATGGAGGAAAGCGGAAAAACCGTGAAGCGAAGTTTGGTGCCGCAGGATGAAAATGAAGAAGTAAAGGCCAAAGTAGAAGCATTGGCCAAAGACAAAATATATGAAGTGGCCCGGGGTGCATACAGCAAAGTGGAGCGCAGCGAGAAACTCAAAGCCATCAAGGAAGAGGTAAAAGCCCTCTTCGATGAGGAAGAAGAGAGCGAAGAGCTGGAACTGGCCAAGCGCTACTACAAAAATCTTGAGAAAGAAGTGATCCGCGAGGTAATTCTGAAGGAAAAAAGAAGGCTGGATGGCCGGGGACTGGAAGAGATCAGACCCCTATATATGGAAATTGATGTATTGCCACGCACACATGGCTCGGCCCTCTTTACCCGGGGCGAAACACAGGTGCTGGCATCGGCTACCCTCGGCAACAAGCTAGACGAGCAGATGATAGACAATGCTACCTATAAGGGATTTGAAGATTTTATTCTGCACTACAACTTTCCGACATTTTCTACCGGTGAAACCAAGCCGATGCGTGGCCCGGCCCGAAGAGAAATCGGACATGGCAACCTGGCCCATCGATCGCTGGAGCAGGTGATGCCAGACAGTGAAGAAAACCCCTATACGGTAAGAATTGTAGCTGATGTGCTGGAGTCCAACGGCTCCTCATCCATGGCCAGCGTCTGCGGTGGTTCATTGGCCCTTATGGATGCGGGGGTTAAAATAAAAAGCCATGTTTCGGGCATTGCCATGGGACTGATATCCGGAGAAAATGGAGAAGTGGCCGTTTTGACTGATATTCTGGGCGATGAAGATCACCTGGGTGATATGGACTTTAAAGTAACCGGTACCAGAAAGGGTATTTGCGCCTGCCAGATGGATATTAAGATTGAGGGACTCTCCTATGAGGTACTGGGACAGGCCCTTGAACAGGCCCGCAGAGCACGTCTCGAGATATTGGATAAGATGTATGAAGTGATTGATCAGCCGCGCTACGAGTTTAAACCCTTTGTTCCACGAATTCATAAGATCTTTATTTCCCGCGATTTTATCGGTGCGGTGATTGGCCCCGGTGGTTCTACTATTCAGGAAATGCAGCGTGAAACAGGAACCACCATCACCATTGACGAGGTAGGAGATCAGGGTGAAATCGTAATCACTGGAGACGATAAAGAGTCTATTGATGCAGCCATTGAAAAAATCAAAGCCATTACTGCCGTTCCTCAGACAGGCGAAGTGTATGAAGCCAAGGTGAAATCCATTATGCCTTACGGTGCTTTTGTAGAATTTCTACCCGGCAAAGAGGGACTTCTTCATATCAGCGAAATTTCCTGGAGCCGCATCGAGAAAGTAGAAGACGTGCTTAAGGTGGGCGATATGATTAAAGTAAAACTACTGGATATCGACAAACGCTCCGGTAAGTTTAAGCTTTCAAGAAAAGTGCTTCTCGAGCCACCGGCCCATATCAAAGAAAAAATGGATAAGCGGGAATCGGATCACAAAGAATAATGTAAAAGGTGTAAATAATACACCAAATATGAAACCAAGTGGATTGGGGTGCGTACTTATGGTACAAATACCCCTCCATGAAACATCATAAAATCAGGCCAAGCATCACGCAACGGGAGACTCCCGCGCTGAACCGCTACCTTAATGAGATCGGCAAAGAGCAATTGCTCAACTCCGAAGAGGAAATTGATCTTGCGCAAAAAATTAAGGAAGGAGATCAGAAGGCGCTGGAAGAACTGACACGGGCGAATTTGCGCTTTGTTGTATCCATTGCCAAACAATACCAAAATCAGGGATTGCCACTTAGTGATTTGATCAACGAAGGCAATATCGGTCTTATTAAAGCAGCACAGCGTTTTGATGCTTCCAGGGGCTTTAAGTTCATTTCCTATGCCGTTTGGTGGATTCGTCAGAGCATTCTTCAGGCCATTGTGGACAATGCTCGTCTGGTACGCCTTCCTCTCAACAAGGCGGCCACTTATCATAAAATTAACAAAGTCACACGCGAATTTCAGCAATGCAATGAGCGCATGCCTACTTTGGATGAACTCGCGGAGATGTTAGATCTGAAGCAAGGTACACTCGGTGTTGTTATAAACAACTCCGTGCGGCATCAGTCTACGGATGCACCGATAGGGAATGATGAGGATTTTACCTTTTCGGATACCCTTAAAGATGAATCAGTTGCCGAGACTGAGAAAATTCTCATGTTCGAATCTTTGAAAAAGGAATTGGAACGTCTGTTCGAAGTATTGAGTCTTCGCGAACGCAAGATCATTGAGATGTATTTTGGCATGGACGGAACCCCTCGTATGACATTGGCGGAAATAGGGGAACGTATGGGATTAACCCGCGAACGCATTCGTCAGATCAAGGAAAGGGCTTTGCGCAAATTGCGAAGATATTCTAAAAATCAGGTACTTCAATCTTATTTCTACAATAGCTGAAAGGAATAGAGAATGGGAATATTCGGATTGCTCAGAGGGGCATCATGTTTTGGTTGATTTCTTTCTTCAAAGCTACCATTTGAATAGCTGCCACGGCACACTCTACTCCTTTGTTGCCATGAATGCCGCCTGCTCTTTCCTGTGCTTGCTTCTTATTTTCAACCGTGAGCAAACCAAAAATCACCGGAAGATCCAGTTCGGTATTCATCTTTGCGATGGACGAAGTGACAGCCTGGTTAATATAGCGGTCGTGTGGAGTTTCTCCTTTGATTACACAGCCAAGGGTTATCACGGCATCCGGAGATAATTTGCGCGCTACCCAGTTGGCCCCTGCCACCAGTTCGAAGGCTCCGGGTACATGATACGTGCTGATATTGTCCCTGGAAGCCCCTTTTCCCAGCAGGGTCTTCCGGCATCCCTCCAGAAGGGCTTCGACTATATCCCGATGGTAGTCCGACACGACAATGGTAAAGGTCATATTGCTAGCATCCGCAATCCGGTCTGCCTGATATTCGGACAGGTTTTTATCAGCGCTTGCCAAGTCAAGAATATTTTAGTTTGGCGTCTACCAGCTTAAGATATTTTACCACTTCGCGGCCCTGGGCCGAGAGGGGATACTTCTTTTCTATTTCCTGATACATATCACGGGCCTTTTCATACTTGCCCAGATTCAGGTAGTAATCACCAGCCAGTTGCAGGTAATAAGGTGTAAAGAAATCATGCTCTACGGTATGGGCGGCCCGCTCATAATATTTGGCGGCCTTATCGCTTTCGCCCAGTTGTGAGTAAGCATGCCCCAGCAGTTCGTATTTGCGGGCTGCAAGAAGATCTGTTCCGGGTGAGAAGTCATCCAGATAATCAATGGCCGATTGTACATCGCCCAGCTTCAGATAGGAAATGCCGGCATAGTAGTTGGCCAAATTGGCAGAGCTGCTTGCCGGATATTCGTCAATGATATCGAGGAAACCCGGATTGGCTCCGTCTCCGTTGAGTGCCAGCGAAAATGAATCGATGCGGAAATATTCCTGCGGATAGCTCATCAACGGCAGGGCTTCTTCCTCCTGTTTGTTTTCCCGGTAATCTTTATAAACATATGCCGCCACGCCCAGCACAATGGCCAGTGCCACTCCGATTAGGATTTTTTGGTATCGATTATAGAAGTTTTGCACTTCTTCGAGAATATTGCTTTCCTGTTCTTTATGTTTTGTCATGGTCTTCTTTAGCTTAATCTTTTATAAATGGATAGTCGGCTTGTACATAATTATCTTCATACAAGGCATCCGGAGAAGGGAAGGGGGAGCTTTCGGCAAATGCAACGGCCTCTTCCACTTCGCTTTTCACTTCGTCCTGTATATTCTTCAATCCCGCTTCATCAAGGTATCCTTTTTCCAGCAGATCGTGTGCTACCCCCGAGATGGGATCTTTTTTTCGATAGGCTTCCAGTTCCTCCCGGGTTCTGTATTTAGCGGGGTCCGACATGGAGTGACCTTTGTAGCGATAGGTCTTCAATTCGAGTACGTAGGGGCCTTTTCCGGCTCTGCATTGTTTTAGGGCTTTTTCGATGGCCTTGTGCACGGGCAGCGGGTGCATGGCATCCACGGCTTCGTGTTTGATATTATAGGCACAGGCCATGTGATGCAGGTCTTTCACCGGACCCGATCGTTCCACTGAGGTACCCATGGCGTAATGGTTATTCTCGATTAGGAAGATGACCGGCAGTTTCCAGAAGGCCGCCATATTGAGCGTTTCGTGCCACGAGCCCTGTTTGATGGCACCATCACCCAAAAAGGTGAGGCTGACATTTTTGGTTCCTTTATATTTTTCGGCAAAGCCAAGTCCCGCGCCAAGGGGAATCTGGCCGCCCACAATGCCGTGGCCCCCATAAAAGCGCCCGGCTACATGGAAAAAGTGCATGCTGCCTCCCTTGCCTTTCGTACAACCGGTCACCTTTCCATAAAGCTCAGCCATGCCTTCTTTCATTGTCACTCCCCGCATCAGGGCCAAACCGTGATCGCGATAGGCTGTAATGACCGGATCGCTCTCTTCACTAGCCGATTTCACGGCTGCTGCAATAGCTTCCTGCCCGATATACAGATGAAGAAATCCCCGGATTTTTTGCTGCGCATACATCTGTGCCGCTTTCTCTTCGAAGCGTCTGATTCGAAGCATTAGACGGTACCACTCAATGTAGGTGTCCTTTGTTATTTTTGCCATTATAGCTTCTGTGTTTTACTGGCGCAAAAATATAAAATTAAAAGGGAAAACCCATTGTTCGTCCATAGGCTTCAACTTACAAATTTCAAAAGCTATCCCCGGGTTGAGCTCCGCTTTGAATCGGAGATAATTGGCTTTGCGGGTCCCAACGGAGCGGGCAAGACCAATCTCCTCGATGCACTGCATTTTCTCTGCAGCGGGAAGAGTTATTTTAATCCGCTCGACCGTCAGAATATCCACTTCGGAACTACTTTTTTTCGCCTTTCCGGTGAGATTGAAGCCGGAGAAAAAAAGGACCGGGTACTTTGTATTCATGAAAATGGCAGACGCAAACGAATTTCTGTCAACAAGGTAGCTGTGGCCCGCATGTCTGATTTTATGGGTCGCTTTCCGGTTGTGGTCATTGCACCCGATGATGTGATGATGATCAATGGTGGGAGTGAAGAGCGCAGACGCTTTTTGGACATGAGCATTTCTTTCTCCGGAAAGGATTACCTCGAAGATCTTTCTCTTTATAAAAAGGTGCTGCTGCAACGCAACACGCTTCTCAAGGAATCGGCACGCAGGGGACGAATTGATGAAGACCTCCTACAGGCTTATGACCGTCTCTTGATTCCGGCTGCTCAACGCATATACGAAAAGAGAAAAGATTTTCTGCTGCGCTTTATGCCATATTTTAATCGCTTTTACGGTCATTTGACCGGAAGCGATGAGTTCCTTGAAATCATATATCAAAGTGCTTTGCACGAAAAAGAAATGGCCACGCTTCTCAATGAGACCAGGCCCCGCGATGAAGTGATGCAGCGCACCACAGCCGGTGTTCATAGGGATGATCTTCAGTTTATTCTGAATGAAAACGAACTGAGGTTTTACGGTTCACAGGGACAAAAGAAATCAGCACTCATCGCCCTCAAGTTGGCTCAGTTTCACTACCTGAAGGATGTTATCGGACGCACTCCGCTCTTATTGCTGGACGATATCTTTGACCGCCTGGACGAAGCCCGGAGCAGACAGCTTGTGCAAATGGTTCAAAACAGGGCTTTTGGGCAAGTGTTTCTAAGTGATACTTCTGCTGTACGATTGCGACAAATTTTTGGAGAGGGAACGCTATCTTTTGATATATTTGAAGTGGAAGATGCCAGAATAGCGAAAACATGAATGACCACAATCAGGAGCGCCTGAAAGATGTTATCGAAGACTTTTTCAATGCCTACGGACTGAAAGAGCAATACCTTCAAAACCGTATCATCTGTAGTTGGGAGGAGATCATGGGCTCTATGGTAGCGCGACATACCAATGATATTTTTATAAAGGGCAATAAACTCTTTCTTTATCTCGACTCGGCCCCCCTGCGACATGAACTGACCATGATCAAGGCCCAGGTGATAAAAAATGTGAATGAAGCAGCGGGAGAGGAGTTGATCAAAGACCTAATTATCAAATGAAGGTTATAAAATATCTTATCCTGGGCTTTTTCTTTGGCTCATTGAGCCTCCATGCTCAGAGCAGCAACATGGAGAATATGCTGGAGATTGCAGCTGCGGGTCTGAGCGACAGCAGTGGATTGGAGAGCGCTTATTTTGTGCTGAAGGGACGCAATTCATTTTTTTTTAAAAATTACAAAGAGGCCCTGGAATATGCGGGTAGTGCGCTGAAGCTTAATAAGTACAATAAGGAGGCCGAGCTGCTGGCCGCAGATGCATATGCAGCCCTCGGAAAAGATAAGCGGGCATTAAAACACTACCAGAGAGCGACAGCATTGGATGGGCATGATCCTGCCTTGCTCTACCATTTGGCATTGAGCAACTGGAAACTGGGAAATAATGTGGCTGCCATGGAAAAT
>Ga0114931_10009550_pt1 | contig 11618 bp, 5 predicted proteins | sample 2SBtaG_FD_89579 | JGI IMG/M metagenome (GOLD analysis project Ga0114931, IMG submission 89579) | Deep subsurface microbial communities from Kolumbo volcano to uncover new lineages of life (NeLLi) - 2SBTROV14_V59a metaG | ecosystem: Environmental > Aquatic > Marine > Volcanic | place: Kolumbo...
GTCAACAAAGCGCTGTGGGCCATCGCCGACGGCAAAGAGCGCATTCTGTTAACGCTGGCTACCGGCACCGGCAAAACTTTTATCGCTTTTCAAATCGCCTGGAAATTATTTTATTCCCGCTGGAATTTGACTTCGACAAGCTCAGCCACCGAATATTTTTCAAGACGTCCAAGAATTCTGTTTCTGGCCGACCGTAATATTCTCGCCGACCAGGCTTTTAACGCTTTCAACGCTTTTCCGGAAGACGCCCTGGTGCGCATTAATCCCGGCGAGATTCGCAAGAAAGGCCGCGTGCCCACTAACGGCAGCATCTTTTTTACCATCTTCCAGACCTTTATGAGCGGCCCGGACAATGCGCCGTATTTTGGCGAATACCCTAAAGATTATTTTGATTTTATCATCATCGATGAGTGTCACCGCGGCGGCGCCAATGATGAAAGCAACTGGCGCGCTATAATGGAATATTTTTCGCCCGCTGTGCAGCTTGGTTTAACCGCCACGCCCAAACGCCGGCACAACATCGACACCTACAAATATTTCGGCGAGCCGGTTTACATCTATTCTTTGAAAGACGGTATTAACGACGGTTTTTTAACCCCATTTAAAGTCAAGCGCATCCAGACAACGATTGATGAATATGTGTACACGCCGGATGATACGATTATCGAAGGCGAAGTGGAAGAAGGCCGCATTTATGTGGAAACGGATTTTAACCGCATTATCGAAATAAAAGCCCGCGAGAAAAAGCGCGTCCAAATTATGCTGGCCGAAATGAATCAGAAAGAAAAGACGATTATCTTTTGCGCCACGCAAGACCACGCTTTGGCGATTCGGGATTTGGTGAATCAGCTCAAAGAGAGTTCCGACCCCAATTATTGCCAGCGGGTAACCGCCAACGACGGCGCTTTGGGCGAGCAGCACCTACGCGAGTTTCAGGATAATGAAAAAACCATCCCCACCGTTCTAACCACGTCGCAAAAATTATCCACTGGCGTTGACGCCCGCAATATCCGCAACATTGTTTTGCTTCGTCCTATCAATACAATGATTGAATTCAAACAGATTGTGGGCCGCGGCACCCGTTTGTTTGAAGGCAAAGAGTATTTCACCATTTATGATTTTGTGAATGCCTACCACCACTTTTCAGACCCGGAATGGGACGGCGAACCGTTGGAACCGGAAGTTTGTCCCAGGTGCGGTGAATATCCTTGTGTTTGCGAAAAACAGCCGCCCAAACCGTGCCCTGTCTGTGGCCAGTTGCCGTGTGTTTGTGAAAAGGAACCGCCAGAGCCACCTGAACCCAACCGGCGCATAAAAATAAAATTGAGCGACGGCAAAGAGCGTGAAATTCAGCATATGATTGCCACATCCTTTTGGAACGCCGACGGCAAGCCCATCTCTGCCGAAGAATTTCTGGAAAATCTTTACGGCAAATTGCCTGATTTTTTTAAGGATGAAGAGGAACTGCGCCGCATCTGGTCTGTACCGTCAACCCGCAAGACATTGTTGGAACAGTTGGAAGAAGCCGGTTACGGCAAAGATGAATTGCTCAACCTGCAAAAATTGATTAATGCCGAAAAAAGTGATTTGTTTGATGTGCTGGAATATGTATCCTTTGCCATTAAACCCGTCACCAGAGAAGAACGGGTAGCCGGTGCAAGTTCATTAATATTTGACGGTTTGGCCGCCAGGCAAAAGGATTTTCTTTCCTTTGTTTTATCCAAATATATTGAGACTGGCGTCAGCGAACTCGACCAGGAAAAATTACCGAGCTTGCTGGAATTGAAATATCAGTCAATAACCGACGCCGCCGAAGCGCTCGGCGGGGTGGATTCAATTAAAAATACATTTATTGATTTTCAGAAATATTTGTACAGCAGGAAAGCAGCCTAATTGCAGCAGTTTATACCTGCGCATCAATCGGAATAAACAGACACAGGAAACTGTAATAATCATTGTTACAAAAACAGCTTTTTAATAACGATTTTTTTTCTACATTTAATTCAGGCAAAGGGAAATATAGCAAAAAGATATTGCGACAAAGCATAACCTAAAAATGTAAATCCAAGGAGAAATGATATGCCGCAACTCGAAACAAAATACATGGGACTGACGCTGAGAAATCCGATCATCGTTGCAAGCAGCGGATTGACAAAAACTGTTGCAAAAATGCAGGCCTGTGAAGATGCCGGTGCGGGCGCCGTGGTGATCAAAAGTCTTTTCGAAGAAGTATTGGGACAGGAAGATTCCGGCATTGAGGGCAGCACGGGAATCCATACGGAGGCCTACGATTATTTACGTGCCGATCTGGCCATGGAATACGGACCGCGGGAATATTGCTCCCTCATTTACGAGGCAAAGAAGAAATTAAAAATTCCGGTGATCGCCAGCATCAATTGTGTGTCCGCGAAATGGTGGCCCAGTTTCGCTTCGCAGATCGAAGCTGCGGGCGCCGATGCTCTCGAGCTGAATGTTTTCACCACGGCCAATGAACAGCACATCACCGCTTCTTCTTTGGAACAACTTTACATTGATATTATTGAGGCTGTGCGATCGAAAATTAAAATACCCGTAGCGATGAAGCTGGGCATGTATTTTACGGCGCTTCCAAATCTCGCCAGCCAACTCTGTCTCCACGGAGCAAATGGCCTTGTATTGTTTAATCGTTTTACCGAGCCGGACATTGATATTAAAAAGCTGGCACTCAAAACAACATTCCAGTTCAGCAACCGTTACGAAATGCACAAACCGCTGCGCTGGATCGCTCTCCTTGCCGGACACATTGGTTGTGATCTTGCCGCAACCACAGGTATCCAAAAAGCGGAGGACGTTATCAAAATGCTGCTGGTCGGCGCTTCTGCTGTTGAAATTGCATCAATCCTTTATAAAAACGGAGTGGAACATATCCAAACTTTATTGGATGAAATGAAAGAATGGATGATCAGTCAGAATTTTGAAAGCATTGACGATTTCAAAGGAAAACTGCGTTTTACCAAAGCGGCGGATTCGGAACATTTTTTAAGAGCGCAATTTATAGAAATTATTCGCGGTTACGAATAATTTTTCAAACCAGGTTTTTACCCCCGACAACCGGAGCCCTGTCGGGCATCCGGTGTCATCATTTTGATCGTTCGGAAAAACATGAAACGGCAAACAACAGTGCATCGAAATAAAAACCGTTTTCTCTCTTGAAGCATAAAATCGATCTTGTGGCAACACTGGCCCTCACAGGTTCCGTCCTGTGCTGGAGCACTGTGCCGATCTTTTTAAAATATTTCACCAGCTTCATCGACGGCTGGGTCGCAAACGGTATGCGTTATCCTTTTGCGGCTTTGCTCTACATTCCCTGGCTCATCGCATTCCGTCGGGCAGGCCGTCTTTCCCGGCATACATGGAAGCTGGCCTTGCTGCCGGCATCGATTAATGTGGTATCGCAAATCCTGTGGGCCTGGACTCCTTATTTTATTAATCCCGGACTCATTGCATTTCTGGTCAGGCTTTCCACATTATGGACGGTGCTGGGTTCATTTATCTTGTTCAAAGATGAGCGAGCATTGGCACGATCGTGGCCGTTTTGGTCAGGTTTCTTTTTCGCTATCTGTGGATTCATCGTGATGACCTTCGGCACGCATCATTCTTTTGGCAAGGCAACAACAACAGGGATTGTACTCGTGCTGCTCACAAGTATAGGTTGGGCGGGATATCAGCTTAGCGTGCGAAGAAACATGCAGAACATTGATTCCCGTGTCGCATTCGGGATGATCTCGCTTCTCACATCCATCGGGCTTTTGTCCTGCATGTTCATTTTTGGAGATACGAATCGCGCCGTGCAAATGCCACTGCACGTGACAGTTCTTATTTTTGTTTCCGGCTTGATCGGTATTGCTGCGGCACACCTGCTTTTTTATATTGCCATCAAACGAATTGGAATCGCCATTGCATCAAGTGCCAATCTTGCATCCGCGTTTCTTACCGCGGCTTTTTCATGGTTTCTTTTTCATGAAACACTCACCAGCCTTCAGTGGCTGGCCGGAGCAAGTCTTATCATCGGTGGAATTTTGTTGACCCGATCTCAGGTACACGTTCGAATCGTGAGCAAAAAACAATTGTAATTATTGTGAAAATGTCTTATTTTTCAATAATTCTTTAAAATCAAGCGTTCGAATTCATCAGGAGTCAAAAATATGACGGATATTGCCAAACATCTTTATATGACGGTTTTTCCGAATAATTCTCTGATTGCTTCCCAATTAACACCTGAAGCCTTTGCAAAGCATTACATTTTGGGCAGTGCAAAACATTATAAGGGGAAAATGATCTTTGCGGAAATCGATATTAATTTTCGTGACCCGTATTTTGCAATTGATGAATATTTAGCACAAACAGTGGCACATGAAGACGGCTCGCCTAAAAAAACAAAGTTTGTTGCATCTTATGCGGTCTTTGAGCACATACCGCTGAACGTCATTAAAAATCTTTATCTAGCCACTGCATCGGGAAGGACATTGGCACTAACCCCGCAACCTTATACGGCTATAAATGAACCCGGATTGATTCGTGTTTTTCAGGAAATAATTCCTTTGCAAAATCTGGTTGCCTCAAATTTGGATCAACGAAGCTTTGGGAAATATATCACGACCGGGACCAGGTCCAAAGGTGCGCCAAAAATTGCTTTCACGCAAATAGATCTTGATGTGAATGAATTTTTAGCAGAGAATAAAGACAGGAACTTTTTTGCCTCGCCGATCCCCGGTCATCATCCTTACCGCTTGTACGAATGTCTGCTGGAATTGCACGAGAATCCCAACAAAAAGACCAAAACAATCAGCCTGGGTTCTCTTCTCGCCGACATACCGTATACCCGCATCCGCCACGGATTCTGGTTTGATGACGGCAAAGACAGCCTCTTCTTCCCCATGCCCAGTATAGAAGAGATGAAAGACAAATATTTTCTTTGGCTAAAAGAAGCGTAAAAAGGTATGAGAAAGCAAGCTTTCCTCTCAGAGTTATGTGAAACAAAAAAAGCCCTGTCCAAAAGAACAGGGCTTTAATATAGTCAGGGTTTTGCCCTCAGGCCTTCTTTGGCCGTTTTTCCGTTCCGGGAACGGGAATAATTTGTTGCATATTCAAAGCTCCCATTCGATATTCCTTCGGCCCGAGCCGCAAATCGGAATTCATCATTTCTTCCCACGTCACGGCTTTACCGGTATAAGCGGATATCCGTCCCATAATGGCCGTCATTGTAGAAATGGCCGTGTTTTCCGCTTCATTGATGGGATTGTTCGTGCGTATGGCCGTTACAAAATCAATATGCTCCTGGTAATACGGCGACTTGTCTTTTATTTCATTGCCGTCCTTATCCTTTTCAAAGCCATATTTCCACACTTGTGTTTTGCCATCCCTTTCAAAAATCGTATTTCTGCAATTCGTTGATCCTTTGGTTCCCATTATAAATTCCGACACATTGTTTGTGCAACCGTTAATCTGCCGACACATACTGTGCATGTGAAAACCATCGGGATACACAAAATCCACGCTGAACATGTCGTACTGATCGCCGGTCACGCGTCTCTGGCGGGCGCCGAACCCCAGCGCTTTAACAGGATGTGAACCGGTGAACCAATTTGCTACATCGAGGTTGTGAACATGTTGTTCGACAATATGATCGCCGGACAGCCAACACCAGTTCACCCAGTCCCTGATCGCCCATTCCATATCGGACCAGCCCCGCTGACGCGTCCGATACCACAACTGGCCGCCATTCCAGTAAACATTAATACCGGCAATATCTCCAATGGCACCGGACTTTACTTGCTTAAAAGTGGCAATGTATTCCCGCTGATGCCGTCTCTGCGTTCCGGTAACGACCGTAAGTCCCAAAGCTTCGGCTTTTTTCGCTGTTGCCATAATAGAACGTGCACCGACAGGATCGACGGCAACCGGTTTTTCCATAAACACGTGTTTTTTTGCGGCGACAGCAGCAGCAAAATGGATAGGACGAAAATGCGGCGGCGTGGCGATGAGAACAACGTCAACACCGGAATCAATGAGTTTTTCATACGCATCGAAACCGATGAAACAATTCTCGTCCGCGACCTCGTTGTTTTTTTCTTTCAAAATTCTCGCACGGCAGCTTTGCAGGCGATCATCGAAAACATCTGCCAGCGCGGTAATTTTTACTTTTGGTCCGGCGCTTAAAAACTGAACGGCAGCTCCGGTGCCACGACCGCCACAGCCAATGAGTCCGGCCTTTAATTCCGGCCCATCCGGGGCAATCCGCGGCTGATTATACCATTTTACTTTTTCAGCACTCTTGCCGCTGCAAGCCACCATGATTGTCCCGGCTGCAGCCATCGTTCCGATAAAATGGCGACGACTGAAATTCGTTTCTTGCTGCTTCATAGCTCTCCTCCTTTTAGATCAATGAAAAATGAAAAACGAACAATGAAAAATGATACTTTCACATCTAACGAGAAACTGCGCAGAATCCGCCAAGCGGTCATTTACCGTCAAACTCGCAAACTACCCGAAATCCCACATCATCGCAATCCGAATACCACCACAAACTTTTCGGCATTTGCGGGTCGGTCATCATCCAGGCGTCATGTCGTGTAAAGTCACGTGTCGCACAGCGAATATCCGCGGCATCGCTTTTGAACGAGCCGCCGCGGACGACATGCTCCAGGCCGGACTGGGGGACAGCAGGATATTGTGCATAGGCAGCGGCATCGTACCAGTCCGAACAAAACTCACGCACATTGCCCAGCATATTGTAAAGTCCGAATGGATTTGGATGCACGGCTGAAAAAGGCTGCGTTCTTCCATGACTGTTGTTTGCATAAATCACAAACGAATTGATGGTTGTTGTGTCGGCTCCAAAGACCTTATTCCACAGCCTGTTTTTTGTGTATTTTTTGGGATCGCCGTTGAAAAAATATGGCCCATCTGTACCGGCGCGACATGCATATTCCCATTCCGCCTCGGTTGGCAGCCGATATTTCTTCCCGGTTATTTTGGACAACCACTTGCAGTAAACATTCGCCGCGTAAAAAGTCATGGTAATCGCAGGGCGTTTTCCCCTGCCCCATCCCTGGTCGGGATTACCATAAGCCGGCGTCGGGCCGGTAATGGCATCCACATTCGTTAAGACCATTCGCGTGTCGGTGCGGCCTTCCGTGGCCGTTTGTACATAAAATGTTTCATACTCATCCCATGAAACTTCAGCTTTACCCATCCAGAACGATTTCACCTGCACCTCGTGAACCGGACTTTCATCTGCCTTGTGGAAAGCTTCCTTTTCGGGACTGCCCATATTGAATGTTCCGCCGGGAATAGCAACCATATCAAAACTGACGCCGCTTTGTGGAACAAATTCCGTAAAGTCCTCAAATTTGACGACTTGAGCAGGCTGCGTATAAAAATGCGCGGCCTTGTTTTTTTTAATAACCTGAAATTCCTTTTGCGCCTCTTCCGAATAATGCCCGACATGCAAATGGCAGTTCAGACAGCGCAATTTATCTGCTTTATCCGTATAATAAAGATGTGCATCCTCTCCCTTTTTGGAAAGACCCAGCGGAAATAAATTCTGATGGCAGCGCATGCACGATTCTTTGTATGTAAATGAAACGGCATGCTCAAGTCGGGATTTTTCATCCCAGTTTATTTTGTCAATATCTTTGAAAACTTTACCGTAAATATCCTGAAAACCGAGCCTCGCTTTTTCCGTTAGATAACGAACTCCCCTCGGCGGCAAGTGGCACTCCACACAATGGACTGCAATCCCGCTTTTATTATCAAAATGCGATGATTTTATCCATGATTGTTTGGCATGTGGATGAACATGGCAGCTTTCGCAAAATTTGTCCGTCGATGTATAATGGACTGCCGACTGGGATAAAAAATAGAAAACAATGCCAATAAGAAATCCAAAGAACAAATTTTTTTTAAAAAGCGATACAATCTTTACCATTTCTCGTCCTGATTCATCTTTGCATTATTGTCAAAGCATTCCATTGTTTATGAATATTACAAGCTCATTTTATCAATAAACTTGAACGTGGTAAACAAGCAGGTATTCGTTAGCAGGCATTCGGATTTGCCTTTGTCTGAGAATGGATTATTAATGATAATTATCAGAGGGTCATAATTTTGATAAATATATCATTTTGAAGTGTGCAATGCAAGCTAAAATTGCAAAGTGCGGCGAAGCCCCTCACTCACATATAGTGAACACCGAAAAACCGACGAAAAACCTGAATTGGGTCGGAACAAGTGATGTCTTTCTGAGTACATTCCTTTTATAAAGCCGAGCGCTCCGGTGATTGGGAATGTGTTCACAACCATTTTACACCCTGGGAAGGGATTCCCGGGGCGATCGTAAACACACAGGATTTCAGGAGCTTTTCATTTTTAATGATGAAAGAATATTTTTACCCCGAGGCAATGCTTCTGAAATATGCTTGATAACCGAACAATTTCTAATCGCTAAATAACACTTGCCCCCAACGGATAGAAAAATCCAGCGGATTTATTTTCACCTCTTCCGGGCAAGTCACTCCGGCGCATGCCGGAGTCCCCTGGTTTAAGCGGGATGAGCTTTCTTGTGTTAATCCGTATCATTTTTTCTTTTTGCTTAACACTACAGCGCAAGATAAACCACTGATGACTATCTTATCCAATCATGTCATTCTGAAAGAATCTTGTTAGATATGCAATGAAATTAAGAAAATACTATTTATAGATTTGTCCTTACAAGATCTCTGCTGAATGACACGTTGTTTTCGTTATCGTTAAAAATATTTACTGACCGCAATATATCATTTTGAAAGTTGCGCTGTCGTGTTAAGCAGATAAACGATACTTTTAATTCAACTTGAAATATTTTGATCGCCCTGAGATTCCTATCCCAGGGCGGAAGATAATTTAGGACTTCTGCCCTCCAGTCGGACCCCAAAAAGTATGACATGCAGTTCTAAAGGGAGGGGTTCGGCAGCCAAGCGGGATTTTTGGTCTTTTTATGCTCGTTTATCTGAAATAATCAGGCTTGTGATTCTGCAGAGATTTTCATACCTTTTTAAAATATTTTTTAACGAGGCCATGAATGAAAAATATAATTCTTTTTCTCCTTTTCATCCAACCATCACTTTTTGCCCAGCCCCTTGTCAATGTCACATTTCGACATTATCCGACATCGGCGCAGGTGGTACGGGCGTTTGTTCCCGGCACCTTTAATGGCTGGGGACCAAACAGCAGCGGCTTTATCTCCCCGGGCGCGCCTTCGCAAATGACATTTATCGACTCGCTGGGATTTTACGTTAAAACCCTGTCGCTGAAATCCGGCGGCGAATATAATTACAAATTCCATGAACAATACAATGCCTCCGGTTCGGAATGGCAGTGGTTCACCGACCCCCTAAATCCGCTAATCAACTTTCAGGATAACAACAATTCAATCATCCGCGTTAAGAAGGCGATGCTTTTTGAAATATCGCCTGTTTTCGATGCCATTATTACCGATCCCATTCCCCGGCTTGCCGCCGGTGTTTTTACCGCAAATGGCGATTCCATTCTCGCGGATCAATCCAAAGTTTATCTCGACGGTGACTTTTACACCACGTTTACCGGGCACGTCATTCCCGGCCTGTCCATTCTTCAGCTTGACCTGGCCGGTTTGAGCAGCGGGACGCACAAAGTTGCGATCAATCTGGTTACGAGAAACGGCGAAACAGCTATCGATTCCACACAGTTCACTTTTGTTTCGGAAAAAGTCTATTTTCTCACTCCCTCCTCTGACAGCGTTTGGGCCGCTGAAAAAAATATTCGCTGGCGTATAAACGAAAACGCATCGGCTATTTCTTCCATCACTTTGCAGCAGCTCAATTCTTCGCCGAGGACGATTGCTGTTCAAAGTGAAATGGATTATACAAAAAATGTTCATTTGTCCTTCGGAGAAAACCGCTTTGTGGTCATTGTCAAAAACCAAGACGGCACAACCTCGCTTTCGGATACTTTGGATTTGGTTTATCCCGAGCCGCAGAAACCGCAGCCGGAAATTATTTTTACTCAGGATGGAGACGTCATAAATGTTACAGGTAAAGCAAACGACCCGCAAAATGGAGCCGCCGATTTTCTCTGGTCGCAAAAGCCACCCAATCCCGAACACCTGCCGGGAATTGACGGCACGACAGATGCATCGTTTCAAATTGAGAGACCCACGGTGCCGGGGGATTATGCGTTTAAACTCGTCGTTACGGATGCAGATGGATATTCCAACTCGAGCGAAAACTTTTTCACGGTAAATACCGACCTTTCCATTACCATTCCGTCGCTGGAAACCATTCCATCCTGGGTGCGCAATGCGGACATTTATTGCGTCTTTATCAAATCTCTCACGGCAAAAGGCACATTGATTTCGGCCGTCGACAAACTCGATCATATTAAAAACATGGGATTCAATACCATCTGGGTGCTGCCGGTTATGGATGTGGAAGGCGTCGTGGATCAAGGCACGAACATCGGCTATAACATTGTTGATTTTTATAACGTTGAACCGGCGTATGGCAGCAACGCGGATTTTAAGAATTTCGTAGAGGAAGCACACAAACGCGGTTTACGCGTCATTCTTGATGTGACGCCCAACCACAGTAGCCGCTCGCACCCGATTGCCCTGGATGTTCGCTCGAAGAAAAAATACAGCCGCTATTACGATTTCTACCAGCATGAACCAATCCCGCACGACACAAACGGATTGGGACAGTCCCTTTCCTCTGACGGTATCATTTATTATAGTGGATTTTCCGATGCACTGCTCAACTGGAACTGGGGCGACGCCGAAGCGAGAGAGTACATGCTGAGCGTATACAAGTATTGGCTGCGCGAGTATGACATTGACGGCTTTCGCTTTGACGTTTACTGGGGTCCGCACCGGCGTTATGGCGTGGAAAATTTTGATCATCCTTTGCGCCGCGAGTTGCGCGCAGCAAAAGCGGACATCCTTCTGCTCGGCGAAACCGATGGCACGGGCAGCGGCACGGAAGAGAACTATGCAGATGACAGCGGCGGCCTTGATATGGCTTATGACTGGCAATTGAAAAACACCATTCTGAGTTTTCCTTCGATAAACTCCCTCGCCACTCGTCTTTACAATAGCGGTTACCGCCCCGGACCGAATTCTCTTTTTCTGCGCTTTCTGGAAAACCAGGACGAGGAGCGTGTTGCCTACCGGTATAACAGCATCGAGAAAACCATCCCTGTTTCCACGGCTATTTTTCTGGCGACCGGCTCTCCCCTCCTCTACCAGGGACAGGAAGTGGGCATGGGATACCAGATGGGCGGCGGGCTCGATTTCCGCCGTCGCTCAACAGTAAATTGGGAAAATGCACCCGGGAAAATCCTTGTGCCGCACTACCAAAAACTGGCACAGATTCGCGCCCAGTTCCCTGCCTTTCGCCGCCAAACGCAGGACACAAACCACGACGGTTCCATCAACGGCGCTGACCGCTCCATGCAGCCAAAACTGCAAACCTCGGATGCTGCGATCTATGCTTTTGGCCGGCCTTTTCCCGACCAGAACGGCGTGGTTGTGATGAATTTTTCAAACGATACAAAAAACTCTTTTA
>Ga0114931_10009551_pt1 | contig 11618 bp, 11 predicted proteins | sample 2SBtaG_FD_89579 | JGI IMG/M metagenome (GOLD analysis project Ga0114931, IMG submission 89579) | Deep subsurface microbial communities from Kolumbo volcano to uncover new lineages of life (NeLLi) - 2SBTROV14_V59a metaG | ecosystem: Environmental > Aquatic > Marine > Volcanic | place: Kolumbo...
TCATTTATTCTTGCGCCGAGAGTAGAGAACGATTAAATTTTTATATTTCTTTTCATTCTTACTAATATGCTCTTTCATAATTTCAATGGTCGTAAGAAAGCTCTTCAAAACATCAAACGTTACATGGGAAAAGATCCAGTTGTTCCAATGTTCTACAGGACAAATGTTTTCTTACATTCTGAGCGTGTCGCGCATCTTGTAAAGAGCATGAGCAATACAGCATCATCCATTTTTGAATCAGAATTTAACCCAGAGCTTGCTTACCTTCTTGCAAAGACTCATGATGATACAGAAATTGGCAATGGCGATATAACTCTTATTGAAAAGCAAAAGTTTTCTGCAAATGATTGGAGAAAATACCATAGAGGAGAGATAAAAGCTCTTGAAAAACAATCAGAATCCTGGCCAAAATATCTGGGAGGTTATCAATACATACATTTAATTTTTCGATATATACATATGGATACACCGACAGAAAAGGTTGTTGCTCTATGCGACAAGCTTGATGCGATAAATGAATGCAAGCATGAGGTTTTTGCCGGGAACAAAAGATTTATTGAGCCTGTGAAAAATTATGAATCAGTTCTTAATAAAATGTCAAGGGATGACGATATTGCTAAAATATTGAACACAACGCATCCATTATTTGAATTAGAAAGAGATTATAGTCTTGATTATCTCTCATCCAATGCACGACCGCATACACTCATGTCTGTAATGCGACAGACCAGAGATCCATCTTATAATTTCTGGAAGTTATTGAGTTTGTATAAATTCAAGCCTTGTACTATATTGGATAAAAAAGAATAACTATCAGCCTATTTTTTGTTATACCTCCACAAAATTCTTAAATAATCAGTTTTTTGCAATGCAATAATATGGAAAGTAAAAAATTTATTGTTGTTCTGTTTGTTATTCTTTTGTTTTCATGTAGCAGAACAACCCCGGAAAATACAATCAAGGATAATATAGAGGATGATAATATGCAAAACGTAATTATTGAAACAAGTATGGGAAACATTGAAATTGAACTGGATAGTGAAAACGCGCCAGTGTCTGTTGAGAATTTCCTGAGATATGTAAATGAAGGGTTTTATGATGGAACAGTTTTTCACAGGGTGATTAGTAATTTCATGATTCAGGGTGGTGGATTTAATCCAGACGGAAGTCAGAAAGATACACATGATCCAATTAAACTTGAGTCAGATAATGGTCTAAAAAATCTAAAAGGAACAATCGCAATGGCACGAACAAATGTACCTGACAGTGCAACATCACAGTTTTTCATAAACGTTGTTGACAATGACTTTTTGAATGCTGCACCTGGCAATGATGGTTATGCAGTGTTTGGAAAAGTTGTGAGCGGCATGGATGTTGTTGATAAAATCAAGTCTGTCAAGACAACAACAAAACAAGGTATGAGTGACTGGCCAGTCGAAGATGTTTTGATAGAAAAAGTTTATCTCAAACAATAGTTTTTATTTTTTTTCTTACCTTATAGGTATTAAATTGAACCTAAAGTAAGGAAACTTTTTCAAGTGCTTCTCTTGTCTTATTCAGGTCAGCAGGGAACCTGTCAGCAAAATGAAGAGATATCTCCTGCGCACCAGAATCATCCATCTTTCCATTATCAACAAACCCTTTTTTCTTTGCATATGCCATGATTTGGTCTGACATTGATTCTTTTTTATCAACCATGTCATACATGGGTCTGATTATTGAAGTGTATTTTTTCGGCGTGACATTTTTTACAAAGGAAAAGAATCTTTTTGTGTAATTATAAATCTCAGGTTTATCAAAACCATCATATGCACTCCATTTTTGCAGATGATTTCTTACATAGCTGTGGGGTGGTATGTACAATATTTCATTTTCAACCTTGAAAGGTTTATCAATTGCCAGATCAGCAGGGATAACTTCTTTAAATTCCCTCTGGATATTTTTTAGACAGAATTTGAGTGCTACTGTGATAGCAACAATCTGCGACATATAATTGATATCCATGCCTCTTTGTTCCAGAGTACCATGTTTGTTGAGTTTTACAGGATGCCAACCAATGTCAAGTTTATAATTGTAAAGTTCATCAAAGTTTGCATTGGGATCAGCACTCTTGACTTCTTTTTTCCATCTTTTCCAGCGATTTGAAAGACTTATCAGAAGGTCTGTCACTGTTTGTTTGTATGGAGGCAGACCCCCCATCTGCTGGAGTTTTGCATACAGACCACCCATGTATTTGAGTTTTTTTCCTCCTCTATATAGGATTACTCTCGAATCCTTGCCTAAGAATCTTCCCTGAAAATATGGTGATGACTGTGCGAATAATGTGAGGGCTGGGTCAGCAGCAATCTCAAAATTATAACTAGACATCATAGACCTTTCAAGCTTGCTGCGTTTTTGAAATTTTAGTGTTTTTGTCTTTTCATCAAATACACCTTTTGGCAGAGTATAATGGTGATGAAATCCTGTTGCATACATTGAATTCTTTATCCGCGACCTCCCAAATATTTTCATCTTCATCTTATAGACAGCTTTTGGTGTCATCTGCGGTTCAAACTTTCCTGGATATGTAGCAAATGGAAAAAGCATGAGGTCCTTCTTATTGCATATCTCATTTGCTTGGTCGATTGAATTTAAAAGATGCATTGTAGGATTGTATTCCTTGACATCAGGATAGCAGCCAAACTCAATCATATTTTGACCAATCTCAGAAGTCACATCAATATTTTTGTGTTTTTCATGAAGATTATTTATTATTTCTCCTGCCCTGTTTGAAATAAGACCTTTATTGTCAATTATATGAAATTCTGCTTCAATCCCTGTTTTTGAACGTTTGAGGGGTTTGGAAGCTTTTGTTTTTGTCATTATTGTTTCTAGTAATGGAAGTCTTATAAAAGCTTTATGAAATGTACTTAGCAGCAGTTGTTTTCTTTTTTTTATCTGGACATATTTTTTTGTTTTCTTCAGGTGTTTCAAATTCAAATATCTTGCTTAGATCAGAAGAAATCTTATCAAGTTTTTTATCAATTGTTTTCATCCTGTTTTCTGTCATGTAAAGTTTTTTATTAACTTCCATTGAGAATATGAATAGATTAGGAAATTTTGCGCTAAGCCACTTTAGAACAAATCCTCCACCATATGGTGTATTCAGAAGAACATTCTTATAACCAAGACTTCTCATTCTACTTTGCAAGGTTTTTACAATTGGCATGTAAAAATTTGGTATATATCTTGTCCCGAAACTTATGTTTGGTCGTCCTTTCAAAGCTTTCATAGAGTGACCATCAAAAATTATGTTGAATTTGTATGTATTAAGTAGTGTTGCAAGTGTAAAATAGAACTCACGATAGGTTGCGAAACTGTCTGAGCATTCTTTTTTTGTTAAGGTTTGCTTCCAGACAATGGATGTAACACCTTTACTAACCATATATGTATCATATATTGAGCCATCAATGTTTCTGTTAAAATCAATAACAAACCTGCTTAGTTTGTTATCAATCCATATCCCTCCTTTCTCAAGGACAAGTTTGTTATAGATGCGATGAGTATCTCTGTCTTCCTCTTTATGCCTTTCTTTTTCACTAACCATGAATTTGTCTTTTAAATTCTGTGGTGCCCATGTCCCTGAATGTATTGTTAAGAGAAGGACATTAAAAGAATCTTTCTTGTAATTGTCATAGACAATAATACCTTTTTTAGTGATTGTCATCTTTATGTTTTTATACTCTGGGTAGAGGTCTTCAATATCTCTTTTGATAATTTCATATAAATCTCTGTCATAAAAAAAATTCTTGAAATACAGCCTGTTTCTGTCCCTGTAAAACTCGTGCAGTGTTCCTGTTAATATCTTTCCGAGGACTTTATAACTTTTAAGAACAGAAATGAAATTCATATGCTGATCTTCTTCAATTATATTGATTATTTTGTTCATGAGGTTGAATAGAAAGAATCGTTTTGAAATTCCAATTGTAAGTGATGATGTTGTAGGTTTAATAAGTACAGGACTGATATTTTTAATTATCTCTTTTATCTTTTCCATTATTCTATTTCCTTGTTTAGGTTACTTTCTCGCCTAATGAATATGCCTACAATACCATGAGTGATTCTAAGAACAAATTCAAGAGAGACTACAAACAAAAGATAGTATAATAAATACTGCGCATAAGAAGGAATTGTTTTTGTTGCCTGAATAGATGAAGACAAACTAAAGAAACTAGCATCAATTAAATATACACCAAGGAGAGCAAAAGGAACCATTTTTGCTAAATCCTGGGAAAGATTCTCATTGTAATATGCAGTTACTCGTATAGCTCCGACAATTGCAGCAGCAGCTAAGAGTACAGGAAGAACATCAGGAATTACACTTCCTGCAGGTGTTTTTGCGAGGAAAAGCAGTAATAATGAAAGCACAATAAACCAAAAAAAGACAAGCAATGGAATTAATATCAGGTTTTCGAGAACATAAAAAATAAGTCTTGCTATATGTTTTAAGAAACCTTCATATTTTGCATAATATTTATTTGTCTTTAGTTCGATTATGTCTCTTTTTGCTAGGAACTTGTAAAACTTAAAAATAAATATTGCATAAATTGCAATCCCAACGACAAAAAAGATGAGTGGTTTTGTATTGCTTAAAAACTCACTGAATGTGAATTTTCTGACTGCTTCAACAAAGGAATCTGTTTGAATTACGTTATTAATTGCAGAAGTGTTGATGGCCATATGTTTTTCTTAATAAAATTTGTTTATAAATGTTTTGTTAATAGAATTTTTAGTTTTCCACTTGTCAAAAACTGTTGAAATAGGAAACTTCTATGCTCCCTGAAATAGTCATATTTAAAAATAAGCAATTTTTCTTTGTTTTACATGGATGAGTATCAGTATGAATTAAAAATGCCAAAGGACAGGATAGCTGTTCTTATAGGAAAGAAAGGAAGCATTAAAAAGGAACTCGAAGAGAATACACATACAAAGATTACAATAGATTCAAGAGAAGGTGATGTTTTCATAAGAGGAAATGATGCACTTACTCTTTACACTGCAAAAGATGTTGTAACTTCAATCTCAAGAGGTTTTAATCCAGATATCGCAGGGTTGCTTCTTAAGCAGGATTTTTCATTCGAACTCATCAGGATGGATGAGTTTGTAAAAACAAAAAATTCTCAAATAAGACTGAAAGGCAGGGTCATTGGCAAAGAAGGAAAAGCAAGAAGGGCAATTGAGGTTCTGACAGATACACATATATGCGTTTATGGCAAGACAATAGGTGTGATTGGCAGAACAGAAGATGTAATCAATGCAAGAAGAGCTGTTGAAAGTCTGCTCTCTGGAAGTTTACATTCAAACGTATTTAAATGGCTCGAAAAAAAGAGACGGGAACAGAAAAGACTTGATATAGAGGCAAAAGAATATGGCAATTAAAGCAGTGGAGCTAGCTAAAGGTCAGCGAGATATTGGTGTTGCAGAATTTTTTAGCAGGAATAGGCATTTACTTGGGTTTGATAACAAGAAAAAAGCCTTGATGACAACAACCAAGGAAGCAGTTGATAATTCTCTTGATGCATGTGAAGAATCCAATATTCTTCCTGAAGTTCAGGTTGAGATTATTGACATGAAAAATGACAGGTTCCGGGTCATTATTGAAGATAATGGGCCTGGTATCATAAAAAAACAAATCCCAAAAATCTTTGGAAAACTTTTGTATGGTTCTAAGTTTCATAAACTTAAGATGTCAAGGGGGCAGCAGGGAATTGGAATAAGTGCAAGCGTGATGTATGGGCAGCTTACAACAGGCCGTCCTGCAAAAATAATATCAAAGATAGATCCCACTGAACCTGCACATTATTATGAGCTTAAGATTGACACAAAAAAGAATAAGCCTGAAATTGTAAAAGAAGCAATGATGGATTGGCCAAAAGAACATGGCACAAGAGTAGAGATTGATATAGAAGCATCATATCAGGGAGGAATGCAATCAGTTGATCAATACCTTAAGGAAACAGCAATTATCAATCCACATGTCACGATAATCTATACTAATCCCAAAGCACAACAAACAATCTTTCCACGCGCAACAGAAAAAAAACCAAAGGAAGCAAAGGAAATCAAACCTCATCCATATGGTGTTGAACTTGGTATTCTTATTGATATGCTTAAAACTACAGAGTTTAGAACTCTTCAGGCTTTTCTGCAGAATGAGTTTACAAGGGTTGGTGCTGGAACAGCTAAGCAGATATGTGAGAATGCTGCTCTTCTACCAAAAAATCATCCTAAACGATTATCATGTGAGCAGGCAGAAAAACTAATAGATGGTATTAAGAGAACCAAGATTATTGCTCCTCCAACAGATTCAATAAGTCCTATTGGAAAAGAACTTATCGAAAAAGGTTTAAGAAAAGAAATCAATGCAGAGTTTTATTGTGCATGTACAAGACCTCCAAATGTTTACAGGGGAAATCCATTTATTGTTGAGGCAGGAATTGCATATGGTGGGGCGCAGGAAGCAGAAGGACAGATAAATATCATGAGATTTGCAAACAAGGTTCCTCTTCTGTATCAGCAGGGTGCTTGTGTTATAACAAAATCCATTACTCAGACAAACTGGAGGCCATATGGACTGTCCCAGTCAAATAATGCAATACCGCAAGGACCATGCACGCTTCTTGTTCATATTGCATCTGTTTGGGTTCCATTCACAAGCGAATCAAAAGAAGCAATAGCGCATTATCCTGAGATAATCAAGGAAGTCAAGCTTGCAATAAGGGAATGCGGAAGGATGCTTGGCAGTTACGTCAACAAGAAAAAAAGAGTCAAAGATGAATTTAAGAAACGAAGTTATATTGAGAAATATATTCCGCATGTTGTAGAAGCATTAAAAGAGCTTTTGGGTGAAAAAGCAGTTGATACTGCAAGGGTTGAGAACATGCTCAAAGAACTTCTTGAGAAAAAACGAGGCAAGCTTGATGATCTTAAATTTGATCCTGCAAAAAACAAAGATTTTGATGAAGAACTCTCAAATTTTGGCAAAGACAAACCTAAAAAAATAGAGAATGAAGAGGATGCAACATGAGTAAAGTCATAATAGAGATCAAAAGGATTGCTGCAGGTGTTCTGAATAAGATATCTAAGAAGACAGTTCCAATCTTAAGGATGCCAATAAGGTCTCTTCAGAATGTGAAGTATAATCCAAAAGAAGGATATTTTGAGCTTGTCGGTAGGATGAAAGAAAGAGCGCTTACTGCATCAACTGTGAAAACTTTTGCGCAGAGTCTGCGGATGATGTCACTTTCCAAAGACCTGATTGAATCAGATGATATTGCAACTAAAAGAGAAGCATACTATGTTTCAAAGAACTGGGGAGAAGCCCGGTTTAAGGAGCAGCCAGAGTCAGACACTATAATGGATGATATTGAAGCCATGATGATGGTCAACCGTGAGCAGATAGGTTTTATTCCAGAAGAGAAAGGTGGAGATGTTGCAGGAAAGCTCATAGTCATCGATAAGGATCCTGATTCAGGGAAAGACATCAGGATAGATTGTACAAAATTTGGCTCAGGTGCTTATTCTATCCCAAGCAGTGTTGAAGGGCTTAAGTTTGAGACAAAAGCAAAATTTATTCTGGCAATTGAAACAGCAGGTATGTTTCAGCGTCTTGTTAAACATAATTACTGGAAAAAATCTAACTGTATTTTAATCTCAATGGGAGGTGTTCCAACACGTGCATGCAGAAGGTTCATAAGACGGCTCAGTGATGAGAATAAACTACCTGTTTATGTATTCACTGATGGAGATTTTTATGGTTATTTTAATATCTATAGGACTCTTAAGGTTGGAAGTGGTAATGCAGCGCATATAAACCAATTTTTTTGTGTGCCAAATGCCATGTTCATAGGAATAACTCCGCAGGATATAATTGATTACAAACTACCAACACATCCTATGAAAGATATTGATATCAAACGGGGTAAGGATGCCCTGAAAAATGATCCCTTTGTCAAACATCATAAGGAATGGCAAAGAGCAATCAAGATGCAGACCCAGCTTAAAAAAAGAGCAGAGCAGCAAGCTCTCGCAAAATGGGGATTGAGCTATGTAGTCTCTGATTACCTGCCTCAGAAGCTGAAGAATCCAAAGAAGTGGCTTCCTTAAACCAGGAAAATCTCATAGGACACAGGACAATTCTGTGTGTGGTTATTAAACTTGACTAAACATACTAAGTTCTATTGGGTACTAAGGGATGAGAATCCTGAAATAGCTTATTCGTGGTATAAGAGAAGCCTCTCTCAGTATCAACAAGTATTAATTATTAAAGCGATGGAATTCAGACATTAGAATAAGAGGCAGAAACAGTCTTTCTTTTACTGTATAGGGTATGTCTTAGATGTCAGGCAGAGTTATTTTGTAACAGGAGATAAGGCATTTGAGAACAATAAGGACGTATTGTTCATCAAGAAATGATTCACATCTCCTTTAATCTTTTAATTCGCTCTTCAATAGGTGGATGTGTTGCAAATAATCTGGTCATTAGCCCTTTCTTTTTTCTAAATGGTGTTGATATGAACAAGTGGGCTGTTGCTTTATTTGCTTTATCAACCAAAGGGTCAGGGTCAGCCCTTATCTTATCAAGTGCATTTGCAAGGCCTAGAGGGTAACGTGTCAGAGTTACAGCTGATGAGTCAGCCATGTACTCCCGTTTTCTGGAAATTGCAAGCTTTATTATCTGGCCAATAATTGGAGTAAGAATTGCAAGGACCAAACCAAGAACAATCATTATGATTCCTACTTGATTGCCACTGTCATTACTCCGTCGTCTTGCACCACCCCAAAGAAATGAGCGAAGCAAGAAATCACAGAGAAGTGTTACAATTCCAACAAGAACAGCTGTCAGCATCATAAAGCGTATGTCATAATTTCTTATATGGCTCATCTCGTGTGCAAGAACACCTTCAAGCTCTTCCCTATTTAATTTTTCAAGGAGTCCGGTTGTAACTGTTATTGCAGCATGTTTTGGATCTCTTCCTGTTGCAAATGCGTTAAGTGCAGAATCGTTTATCACGTATGCTTTTGGTTTTGGAATTCCTGCTGCAAGACTAAGACCTTCGATTGCATGCCATAGGTGTGGATATTCCTGTTTTGAAACAGCTTTAGCACCTGACATAGAAAGTATCATGTTTCCGCCTGAGAAAAATCCAATCATGCTGTAGATAATCCCAACAAAAACAGCCAGGAATAAACCAAAAAACAAGCTATTCATCGTAATGCCAATAGCAGCGCCTAAAAAACCTATTAAAATGATAAAAAAAAACATTAGAAACCAGGACCGAAGCTTGTTGTTCCTGGTCTCATCAAAACTGATTCGCATGTTTCTTCACCTAAAACTTAACCTTCACATTCTTTTTCTCTTCTTCAGTTGCTTCAAAACTTTTTTCTTCTGAAAATTTAGCTGTTTTGCAAAGACATTGTTTGGGAATGTCTGTATTTTTGTATTAAATATCATCACAATATCATTGTAGTGTTGTCTTGCGTAAGCTATCTTGTTCTCTGTTCCAGTAATCTCTTCCTGAAGTTGCATGAAGTTCTGGTTAGCTTTTAAGTCAGGATAATTCTCTGAAACTGCAAATAGAGATTTGAGTGTTCCAGATAGCATGTTTGATGCCTGGGCAGTGTCTTCAACACCTTCTGCATTCATCATTGCAGCCCTTGCCTTTGTTACATTTTCAAGAACTGATTTTTCATGTTTCATGTAACCTTTGACTGTTTCAACTAAATTTGGAATAAGATCGTTTCTTCTCTTTAGCTGAACATCAATCTGTGCCCATGAATTTTTTACCTGGTTTTTAAGCCGAATAAGGCTGTTGTATAAGAGTATTATGAAAAGCACAATTACTCCTAAAATAACTCCAATAATAATTCCAATTGCCATTTAATACACCCTCCACTGTCAATATTAATCTTGACATAATATTATATTTAAATGTTTTTTTCTTTCTTGGCATCTTCTAACTTTTTCTTTTGCTCCCTATACTTGCGTCTCATCTCTTTTTGTTCTTCTGTCAGTTTTTTCCTGCCACCTTTTTTCTGTGCGAGTTTTGCTTTAAGAACAGTATAATTTACTGGATTTCTTATTCTTGCACAAAAAGCATCAGGCGTGCAGACACCAAAATTCTTATAGTATGATTTATTATTGCAGTTTGGAGGAAGAACTTTCTTTTTTTGTACTCTTCTGTACCTTAATTGTCCTTTTATTATGACTTCTCTTAAAGGCTCTTGATTTTTTTTGTTCCATTCACTAAGAATTTCATCAATCTTATCATAGTTATATCCAACATTTGAAAGGAAATTGATGAGAATGAACATTGAGCGTTTTTTGCCATCTTTAAGACCAGAGAGAATATTATGTATGCATGGTGGAAAAAGCTGGGGTGGTATTGCATCCTGAACAGTTTCAAATTCTACATGGGTCTTTGGTTCTTCTGTTAGGGAAGGTTCACTGTCAAATGCAGCTAGCACAAGCTCTGTTGCTTCTCCAGGATTTGTTTTTTCATCATCTAAAAACCTATTTTTTGAGACAATAACATTTTGTGGTTTTGCTTGCTCTTTCTTAAAACGCAAAAGTTCATCTGGGTTTATTGGAATAGATGCCAAACCAGATTTTTCATGTAGTGAGTAAGGCATTCTGTAGAGATGTCTTGAGCTGATAAGGAGAGTATCAACATCAATGATGCTTGAGGGGTTAAATTCTCTTACAAACTTGTCTGAGCCACATGAACATATAGTCTGTTTTTTTTGCAGCAAACCCCCACAAGAATTACAATTTTGTGTGTTTACATTTGTTTTTATTCCGCACTTTGTGCATACAAATTCTTCAGTCTTCTTGTTTGGTTTTCCACATTTCCCACATTTTGTTTTTGTAATCTCTTCATCGCTAAGGTTTGTCATTTCTTTTATCTCTTCAGTTGTAAAACTATATGTTTCACCAAACATAACTTTGTTGCCTGTTGTTTTTATCAGTTGTTCACTTATGTAGTCAATTAAATATGTGGCTATTCTTTTTGGTCCGTCAGGAAACCATGTCCTGATTTTTTTTTCATGAATTTTTTTTGGGAAAGCTTTCATTGGAACACCAATATGAAAACCTTTGTTTCCAGAGAATTTTGCAGAAATTGAATGGATGTTATGTTCCTGCAGAGAACGCACAACCAACCAGGATATTATTTTTGATATTTTCCAGTTAGGACAATCAATATCAATTACAAGGTCCCATCCGCTTCTAAGGTTTTCAAGCTCTTCTTTTTTAAGTTCAGGACTAATGTTAAAAACATTGCTCCAGTGCTCTTCGGAAACATGAAAACTTGTGGCACGATTCTTTGCAAACTCCAAGACATCATTAGGATAGCTTAAGGTGTCTGGTCTCTTTCCAAACCCATGCTCACCATACTTGACAGCAACCTCCCTATCTTTTGCACTGCACACCATCTCTTTTTGGATCTCTTTTCGTTTGTAATGCCTAAGGATTGTTCCTATGTCTATCATAAGATAGATGGGAATGAAACTATGTTTTTATTGCTTTTGGAAGTTCAATGTAGTCAATGCTGAAAAACGAAAAATTCTGCACACCCCCA
>Ga0114931_10009552_pt1 | contig 11618 bp, 13 predicted proteins | sample 2SBtaG_FD_89579 | JGI IMG/M metagenome (GOLD analysis project Ga0114931, IMG submission 89579) | Deep subsurface microbial communities from Kolumbo volcano to uncover new lineages of life (NeLLi) - 2SBTROV14_V59a metaG | ecosystem: Environmental > Aquatic > Marine > Volcanic | place: Kolumbo...
GACGATGACCTCGCAAACCGATGGACCGGCGCACGACGCGATCGTCGCGGCGATGTTCGGCTCTTCGTCGAGAGCCGGGATCACGACAGAGATACGCACGGAGCCGACACTGAGGGTCCACGCCAGCGGCGTCAACAACGAGCCGGGGTTGAACCGCCGCCGGTCACCGGTGGCTACTCCGGCCGCTGCCCGGGTTGCGCATTCATCGTCCAGTCGTAGTCCAGGTACTCGATCTCGGCGGCGGCGGGAACATCGCGATATCGCGCAATGAACTTGACGACCGAACCGGCGGCCTTTTCGAAATCCTCGGCAAACCACTCGAAGATCCTCGACAGGTGAAGCGTGCCCGCGGGAACAAAACGGTTGCGCGACGGGTCGCCGAGAAAACCGCGCACCTGGTCGTCCAGCTGACGGTCGAGGATGTCGCCGCGGTACGCCTCGCGGCGAAGCTTCGGGCAGCTCGTCGACGCACAAACCAACGCAAAATGAATGCGCGGTTCGTCGAACTTCGCGCGAAGGATCTGGTGCTCGATCCCACCGAGGGTGCGCTGGGCACGCGCCACTCGGAAATCGTACCACGAGAAGAACCTCTCGCGCGCGAGCACCCCCTCCGCACTGTAGCCGTGCAAAATGCCGTTCACCGCGTTGGCGTTATACGCATTGAGCCACAGTGCGATGCGGTCACTCCGCGACCATCCACTCGGATCGATCTCGGCCAGAGATTGCAGATACCCCTCGAGTTCCGCACCGCTGCGAGCAGCCAGGTCGCGGTACGCCACACGGCCGTGTTCATCGACGAATTGCGCAACGATCCGATCCCAGGGCGCGTGTAGGTCCGCGTGTAGGTCCGCGTGCAGGTCCGCGTGCAGGTCCGCGTGCAGGTCCGCGGCCGGGCCGGGGGCAGCTACCGCAACCGCGGCCAGTAGCCAGGTCGCCAGCAGCGCCGAAGCCAGTCGTCGCACCGCCGCGCTCCAGGACCGTTCATGCCAGAGTGCTCGCATCGCCACTTTCTCATTGCTCACATTCATCCACCACTCAACCACCCCTCTCAGCGATTGGTTCCCGTCGACGCCGAGCCGGCGGACCCGGGGGGTAGTTGACCCGTACGGCGACCCGACTAGTCTGGCGGCGCAGCCATGCAGGACGAGAGAATGATCGAGGCTGCGGGTGCCGAGATCTTCGTATGCAGTGAAGGTGCCGGTACGCCGCTGCTGCTCACGCACGGACTGGGTGACGACCATTCCTTTTGGGATCCCTGCGTCGAGATGCTGGCGCGCTATCACACCGTCATCCGCTGGGACGTGCGCGGTTACGGTAAATCATCAAAGCCGCCCGGCCCATACGATCTGCCTATGTTGGCGGGAGACCTCCGCTCGGTCATGGACGCCCTCGAAGTCGACAAGGCTCACCTCGTCGGCCTCTCCATGGGGGGCGTGATTACCCAGCAATTCCTCGTCGACGAACCCGGACGGGTCGTCTCCGCCACCCTGGCCAGTACCTCGAGCGAGATCTCCGAACGCGCCACCGCCAACTGGCGGCGCCTCGCCGATCGCGTCGAGTCGCGCGGCTTCGGCAAGGTCGACGCTACGCGCTCTTTCGCTCCCGACTTCGCCGCCCGCAACCCGGCTATCGTCGAAGCAGCAGAAAAGCAGACCCTCGGCAACGATCCCGCGGGCTACGCGGCTGGTGCCCGAGCGGTCAGCGAATACGATCTCACCGACGAGCTGCGCCGGCTCCGGCTGCCGGTCTTGGTACTACAGGGCCTGGAAGACCAACTGACGCCACCCGGCGGTTCGGTCCGTTTGAGCCGGGCAATAGCCGGTTCGCGCCTGCTGCTGATGCCCGGAGTTGGTCACAGTCTCGCCATAGAAACGCCCGAATGGTTCGTCGCCACGGTGGTCGCCTTTACCGGCGCACTCGACTGGCGGCGTACAAACAGTTGATTGCGAGAGCTCGGGCGGGGTGGTAGGCTTTTTCCTTGTATGAAGCACCCCGGCGGAATTTCAGCCGTTCTCGGCCTGGTCCTGTTGTTGTCGAGTTCGGGCCCTCTGCGCGCCGATGATCGGGCTCCGGAAACCGAGGCTGAGAGGCTGTGCGCCGAGTATGCGGCACGTGCCCAGGCGGATGTGGACGAGGGCGAAATCGCTCCGACCGTGGAAGCCCGGCTCGCGGCATACAAGAGCGCGAGGGCGCTCGGCCGGCGAGCGCTCGAGCTCGACGACCACAACGCCGATGCGCTTTTCGTGGTCTTTGCAGCCGAGGGACGTATCACCCTGCTCGAAGGAGGGGGTTCTCTACCCAACCCGTACAGCCTTTACAAAGCGCAAGGCCAGCTCGATCACGTACTCGAACTCGACCCCAACCACCCGAACGCCCTGGCCGCCAAGGGGGGTCTGTATCGGCAGCTGCCATGGGCTCTGGGTGGCGACCTCGAGAAAGCCGAGATCTTTCTCAAGCGGGCAATCGACTCCAACCCCAAAGCCATCGGCGCCCGCCTCGAGCTAGCTCAGACCTATCGCGACATGGGCCAACCCGAGAAGTGCGAGCCGCTCATCGAAGCCGCTGCTCGCCTGGCAAAAGAGCTCGGGAAACAACACCAATACGAGGAGGCCACCAGGCTGAAAGCGGAGATTTTGGAAAGCAAGACCAACGCCCATATGTAAGTGCCGGATGAAGGGATCGTCATCGTCGCCGCTCGGATATGCACGGAAGTTTCTCCCTTTGAATGCCCCGGCGGCACGCCGAGGGCGGGATCAGAGAAAGGCTGAAAGCTGTTCCTCAGCCGCATGAACCAGCTCGGCCGGCATCCCGACTAGTCAGCCCGTTCAAAACGAGCCCCACACGCCCGCTGCGCTCGGCGATCTTCGCGCTGAAGTCATTTTCCAGCACAGCCTCCGCCAGAAACCTTCGATGAGCCGACTACCGGGCGAAGGTCCGCAAGTAGTCCACCAGGGCCGTGACCTCGCCATCGCTCAGTGTCCCGCCAAAGGGTACCATCGCGGTCCCCGGGCTGCCCTCGAGGATCGTCTGCTCGAGCTTCTCAGGCTTCGCGGTGGCCCAAAACGCGGCACTCCTAAAGTTGGTAGGACTCGGCTTGAGCATCGCCGCCGCGGCGCCATCGCCGGCACCGGTCTCGCCGTGACACAAGGCACACCGGCTCTTGTAGATCGCCGCCGCGTCCCCCCCATACGCAGTGAGCGGTACAAACAGCGTCACCAGGGCTGCCAGGGTCGCGCATCGCCGCGCGCCGACCGAGCGCCGCCGCGAATCCCGCTCAGTCATAGTTCACTAGCGATCGAACCTCGCAGCTACCCAGCCTCTCACGCCCATTGAGGAAACCCAGCTCGATGATGAAGGCACATGCGACAACCTCACCGCCGAGACGTTCCACCAGCTCCAATGCGGCTCGCGCAGTCCCCCCGGTTGCCAGTAAATCGTCGATGACGAGAACTCGGCACGGGTGACCAAAGGCGTCAGCATGGATCTCCAGGGAGTCCTTGCCGTATTCCAGCTCGTACTCCGCCCTATAGGTGCGCGCCGGAAGTTTGCCCGGCTTGCGAACCAGCGACAGCCCGACGCCGAGCGCGTAGGCGACGGCAGCACCGACAATGAAACCGCGCGACTCGATGCCGAGAACCGTGTCGATCTTGCCGCGGTATTCCGCCGCAAACGTATCGACGATCTGTTGCAACGCCGCGCCGTTGGCCATCAACGTCGTAATGTCCTTGAAGACGATCCCCGGCTTGGGAAAGTCAGGGACGTCGCGAATATGCTCACGCAAGTCCATCTCTACCCCTCAAATCGTGGCCGACGTAGCCATCGGCCGAGGCCACCTTATGGCCCCTGGCGGCGACTGACGCAAGCGCCCCGCACCGGTCGCGGCGCAGTGCCCGGGACAGCCGCGGAACAACACCGCCCGCGGGGAGGCGGGCTGCCCCATCCAGCGCACCTGACTCATTTGCGAGACGCGACAGCCGGCTTCTTGCCGGAGCTAGCTCGGCCACTTCTCGGTAAGCTCGGTAAGTATCGCATGGGATCGCGAGCGACGTTGTCATAGCGCACTTCGAAGTGGAGATTGGGCCCGGTCACGCGTCCACTGCGGCCGACGTTGGCAATGTGATCGCCGCGCCGGACCCATTGCCCCTTGTCCACGAAGTGCTTCTGGTTGTGCGCATAGACCGTCGAGAACCCGGAAGAGTGCCGAATGATGACGACGTTGCCATAGCCCGACAGCACGCCGTCGAAGACCACCTCGCCGCCGGCGGCGGCTCGCACCGGCGATCCCACCGCGGCACCGATGTCGATACCGTCGTGGAAGCGCCCCCAACGCGGGCCGTAGAGTGATGTCACCCTGCCTCCCGCGACCGGCCAGCGCAGTTTCAGAGCTTCAGACGGAGCTTTCGAGCGCCGCTTCGCCACCAGCTTGAGCCGCGCCGAGCGCCGGCCAGCGCTCGGCGGTACTTCGACGGTCCGCTCGGCACCCGGAATCAAAAGGCTCTGGCCGGGGTAGATTCGCGACGGGTCGCGCAGGTGGTTGGCGCCCGCGATCTTGCGATAGGAAACTCCGTAGGCGGCCCCAATCTGCGACAGAGTTTCGCCGGGCAACACCCGGTGACGGATACCGCGGGTAGAGCAGCCAACTACCACCAGGGCAGCCACCGCCAGAACCGGTACCATCCAATTCGGCGCTCGTGCCTCCACAACAACCGCTCCACACAGTCCGGCATCGCCATCGACGCCGGCATCACACCATCACTCAGGTCACTTCACCCAACCATGTCGGCCAATCAGCTTCACAAAGCGACAAGACCCGAGGTACTCCTCGCGGGGGCCCGAATCGCGCCGAAAAACCTTGACCAATTCCTGATTGTCCTCGTCACCGATCGGAAACACCATGCAGCCCCCGTTGCGCAGCTGGTAGTACGGGCCGCGCGGTACCTCTTGCACCGCGGCGGTCACCAGGACCCCGTCGTAGGGAGCGGCCTCGGCGCATCCGTCATTGCCGTCGCCGCACAGCACTGACACGCCAGTGTAGCCGAGACCAACCAGGCGACGTCTCGCGGCCGATGCCAGCATTTCGTTGCGCTCGACCGAATGGACCTCCGCGCCCATCTCCGCCAGGACCGCGGCCTGGTAACCCGAGCCAGTGCCGAGCTCGAGCACCCTCCCCCGCGCGGCAAGCGCGAGAGCCTGGCTCATCAATGCAACGATATAGGGCTGCGAGATCGTCTGTCCCTGGCCGATCGGCAGGGGATTGTCCGAATATGCCTCGGTTTGGAGTCGATGGTCGACGAATTCGTGACGCGGCACCCTCGACATCGCGCGCAGGACGCGCTCGTCGCCAATGCCGCGCTGCTGCAGCAGATCGATCATCCGCTCGCGGGCTGAATCTGGAGTCATGGCCAGCGTACCTTTAGGCTGTTGACGCGCGGCAGCGAGTCATAATTGGTAAGATCCAGGTGCAGCGGCGTCACCGAGATGTATCCGGCCTCCACGGCCGTACAGTCGCTACCCTCGGCGTGGATGAAGCCAAGGTCATCGCCGCCAATCCAGTAGTACTTGCGCCCCCGCGGATCCACCTTCTCGACGATCGCGTCGCCGTACCGACGTTTGCCCTGGCGCGTCACCACGAACCCCCGCACTTGGTCGGGCGGCAGCCCCGGCACGTTGACGTTGAGCAACGTATCGTCGGGCAAGCCCTGTGCCAGCACCGACTCACACAAACTCCGGGCAAAGCTGGCCGCCGAGGAGTATTTCTTCGACGGTCGGCCCGCCGGGGAGTAATCATCCGACGATCGGCCCGCCAGCGAAACAGCGACGGACGGAACGCCCAACAGAGTCCCTTCGATCGCCGCCGACACCGTGCCCGAATAGGTGATATCGTCACCGAGGTTGCCGCCGTTATTGATTCCGGAAACGATCAGACCGGGTTTGCGCGGCAGGATCTGGTTGACCGCGAGGATGATACAGTCGGTCGGTGTACCGTCGACCGCGAACTGGCGTTCGCCCACCTGGTCCGCGCGCAACGGACTGTGCAGGCTCAATGCGTGACTGACGGCACTTTGCTCGCGGTCAGGAGCCACCACCCACACCTCACCGAGATCGCTCAGCGCGGCTGCCAGGGTCTGAATTCCCGCTGCGCGGATGCCGTCATCGTTGGAAACGAGGACGATCACCCGGGCAAAATACCACCGCCCCACTGGTCAGGCAACTGAATGTCGCGTCCCCAGCCGACCCGATCGCGGAGCCCGGTTGAGTTTTCCCGCCGGAGCTGGCACTTACGGGGGCCGAACCGGGGCGTGGCGCAGCCTGGTAGCGCACTCGCTTGGGTGTGAGTGGTCGGCCGTTCAAATCGGCTCGCCCCGACTCTCGCGGACGAGGGGAGGCCCAGGTCTCCCCTCGTAACGCGTCGTGATGTAACGCGTCGTGATGTAACGCGTCGTGATGTAACGCGTCGTGAGGCAACGCGTCGTGCGGCAACGCGTCGTGCGAGAACACGCCGTGACGTACCACGGCTGGCCGCCACCCTTCCCGTGGCGAATTCTCAGGCCCCGCGAGACCAACTCGACATGTACTCGCGCTGCTCCGAAGTCAGGCGGTCAATCTTGATACCCATGCTAGCTAGTTTCAGGACCGCAATCTGGTTTTCCACGCTCGCTGGGACGGCGTGGACCGCGACCCCCAGCTGGCGCTGCTTGTGCTGCTTGCGCTGCTTGCCCAGCTTGCCCACGCCCGCCTGCTCGAGGGCCCACTCCGCAGTCAGCGCCTGAGTGGCGAAGCTCATATCCAGTACCGAGGCCGGCTGCCCTTCGCCAGCTGTCAGATTCACGGGGCGCCCGCCGGCGAGAACCAGAATCGACCGCCCGTTGGCCAACCGATACGCATCCACATGGTCGCGCACTGCGCGATCGACGCGTTTGGCCAGACGCTGCAGCGTCGCGAGATCGATCTCGGCGTCGGAGTGTCCCGCGTTGCACACGATCGCGCCGTCCCGCATCGACTGGAAGTGTTCCTCTCGGAGCACGTGCACGGAGCCGCTCAGCGTGACGAAGACGTCGCCCAAACGCGACCCGTCGCGCATCGGCATCACCCGGTACCCTTCCATCGTCGCCTCGAGTGCCCGGATTGGCTCGATCTCGGTGACGATCACCTGAGCCCCCATCCCACGCGCTCGCGCCGCGACTCCCTTGCCACACCATCCGAAGCCGGCGACGACAACCGTCCGACCGGCGAGCAAAATTCCGGTGGCGCGAACGATTCCATCGAGAGTCGACTGGCCGGTGCCGTAGCGGTTCTCAAAGGGCCGCTTGCTCGCCGCATCGTTGACCGCAACGACCGGCACTCGCAACACACCATCTCGCTCCATGGCGCGCAGCCTGCGGACTCCGCTAGCGGTCTCCTCGAGGCTGACGCAAACATTCTCGGCAGCCGCCGGATCGTCCGCGTGGAGGAGCGAGAGCAGAACGGCGCCGTCGTCGATCAGGATCCGCGGCCGCTGGCCGAGGACCGCCTTCACGTGTTTGCTATAGAGTTCCAGGTCGGCTCCGTGCACGGCGTAGGTCGGCACCGCTTCGAATTTGACCAGCGCCGCAGCCACGGAATCCTGCGTCGACAGCGGATTCGATGCGCACAAGAACACCTTCGCGCCGCCCGCCGTGAACGTTCGGATCAGATTCGCGGTCTCCGCCGTCACGTGTGCGCAGGCACCCACAGTCACGCCAGCAAAGGGCTTCTCCTCCGCGAACCGCTCACGCACCGTGCGCAGGACGTCCATCGACTGTTCCGCCCACTCGATGCGCCTTCGCCCCTCCTCGGCGAGCTTCAAACTCCTCACATCGTGCTTCTTCGCCATCGATTTCCTTGCGAAACTCACTTCGCTCGCAGGCAGAGGCTAACAGTCCGTTGAAAAAGAGGCGCGCAGGCGAAAATGAGGATTTTGGCGTTCTGGCGTGGCGCGGATCCGGCATGCCACCCGAAGCCTTGGCGAAGGCCGGAGGCAAAGTTGTTACTTTTGTTGAGGATTCCGCAACGCAGCCCAAAGCCGGATCGGCGGTCCCAGAATTGCGGCAAAAGACCATTTGCAGCGCGTGTCCTGTTTTTCAACGGGCTGCTAAGGCGAGGCTGGAGGTTGTGGTCGCTGTGCGACCATCGATGGCAAATCGTCATCAAGGATGAAGGCTGGGCGTGGTGCGCCTCAGGCACCGACCGCGGGCGGCACCCCCGGCAAACCCGCAGCCTTGCGCAAATCCGCCGCCCGATCGGTTCGCTCCCAGGGGAAGAATCCATCGTTTGCCCGCCGTCCGAAATGACCGTACGCCGCGGTCTTCTGATAGATTGGCCGTTTGAGATCGAGAGACGCGATGATCCCCACCGGCTTGAGCTCGAATTGGTCGGTCACCAGCTGCGACAGTGCCTCGTCGTCGACGGCGCCCGTGTCGAAGGAGTCGACGAGAACCGACACCGGCTGGGCAACACCAATCGCGTAGGCGAGTTGCACTTCGCATTTCGTCGCCAGCCCGGCCGCCACCAGATTTTTGGCGATGTACCGCGCCATATAGGCCGCGCTGCGGTCAACCTTACTCGGGTCCTTGCCGGAAAAGGCACCGCCGCCGTGCCGCCCGTAGCCACCGTAGGTGTCGACGATGATCTTGCGGCCGGTCAGACCGCAGTCACCCATCGGCCCGCCGACGACAAAACGACCCGTGGGATTGACGTGGAACACGGTCTTGTCATCGAGGTACTGGGAGGGGATCACGTGCTGGATCACTTCATCGACGACCGAGGCGCGCAGCTCTTCGTAGGAAACCTCCTCAGCGTGCTGCGTCGACACCACCACCGCACCAACCCGCACGGGTCTCCCATCGCGATATTCGACAGTCACCTGCGATTTCGAGTCCGGCCGCAAATAGTCGTGCTTGCCATCCCGCCTCACACTCGCCAAATGCTCGACCAGCTGGTGCGACAACATGATCGGCAACGGCATCAGCTCTACCGTCTCGTCACAGGCGAAGCCGAACATCAGGCCCTGGTCACCCGCCCCCTGCTCTTCGTGCAGACCCTGACCCGCCGTCACACCCTGGGAAATATCCGGAGACTGGCGATCCAGAGCAACCTGGACCGCGCAGGTGTCTGCATCGAACCCCATATCGGACGAGGTGTAGCCAATCCGCCGCACCGTATCCCGAACCAGATCGGGATAATCGAGCCTGGCATTGGTCGTAATTTCGCCAGCAAGCATCACGACGCCAGTCGTACACAAGGTTTCGCATGCAACTCGACTATCGGGATCCTCGGCAATGAGTGCGTCGAGGACGGCATCCGACACCTGGTCGCACATCTTGTCCGGGTGGCCCTCGGAAACGGACTCGGATGTGAAGACGAAATTCTTCAAAGGCATACGGCCCCCTATGTCAAAACTCGCTTCGCTCGTCGGCACAGGCACGGGCGGAGGCGAGGCAAAAGCGGGAAAGGTAATCCACAAGATGTATAGAACTGCCTGTCGGCGGTCAAGATTAGGCCGGCTCGTCGAACTTCGCGGCAACCAACTCCGCGAGTGCCCCCAACGCTTCCGCCGCGTCGCGACCACGTGTCTCCACATCGATCCTCGATCCCTGGCCAGCAGCCAGCATCATCAGCCCCATGATGCTCTTGCCGTCGACCCGCTCACCGTCCTTGGTCACCCAGACCTCCGCCGCGAATTCGCCAGCGACCTTCACGAATAACGTGGCCGCGCGAGCGTGCAGTCCCAGGCGGTTGACGATCTCGACCGTTCGCCGGACAACAAAATCATCACCGCTACTCACCGCAGGATATCCCGGTGCTGCACCTGAACCCGGCAGCCCTCTCCGCTGATTTCCGAGGCCAGCCTCTCGGCGACCGCTACCGAGCGGTGCCGCCCGTCGGTACAGCCGACCGCCACCGTCAGGTAGCTCCGGCCCTCGGCTCGGTGCAGCGGCAACGTAAAACGCAGCAACTCCGTCACCAGACGTACATACCCGCGAGCCTCTTCGCCCTTCAACACGAACGACGACACCGCCTCGTCTTGGCCGGTCTTGGCGCGGAGATCCTCGGCAAAGTACGGATTGGCGAGAAAACGGACATCGAAGACCATGTCGACGTCGCTCGGCACGCCGAACTTGAAGCCGAACGAGATCATCAGGAGGCTCATCCCACTGTGGTCCGGAGACGAATCATAAAAGCGCCGCAACTCGTCGCGCAGCTGATGCACCGTCAACGCCGAGGTGTCGAAGATTCGGTCGGCTCGCCCCCGCAGCGCAGCGAGTTCTTCGCGTTCACGCCGAATCCCGGAAAGTGGGCCGCCCGTCTGGCCTAGCGGGTGTGGCCGTCGCGTCTCGCTGAAACGACGCACCAGCACGTCGTCGGAGGCGTCGAGAAACACCAGGCGTACCCAATGCCCGGCCGACCGGAGACTTTCCAGAACATCCGGAAACGCAGTGAGGAACTCTCGCGCGCGAATGTCGACGCCGAGCGCCACCCGCGACAAACCCTCACGCGACACCGCACACAGCTCGAGAAAGCGTGGCATCAGGGCCACCGGGAGATTGTCGATGCAGTAATACCCGAGATCCTCGAGCACGCGGATCGCAGTACTCTTGCCGGAACCCGAAAGCCCGGTAACGATCACCACCTCGAGGCGATGTTCGGCCGATCTGTCGTAGATCGTCATCTGCCCGCCCACCGGCTCTCAGCACCGGGTCAGAGCTTTTCGTCCTCGCTGCGGATCAACCGGAGAATCTCCGCGGCATCCCCCGCCTCGATCAGGCAATTGCGAAAGTCGCCGTCCTTGAGCAGGCGAGACACTCGTGCGAGCGCCTTGAGGTGCTGCCCTACCGATTCCTCGGGAGCAACCAGGAGAAAAAACAGCTTGGTCGGGTTGCCGTCGAGCGAGTCGAAATCGACACCCTGGACGTGCCGCCCGAACATCCCAACCACACCGCGCACCCCCTGCAACTTGCCATGGGGGATCGCGATTCCGTCTCCGATCGCCGTGCTGCCAAGGCGTTCGCGCTCCCACAACACATCGACCAGACGCTTCTCTTCCACTTCCTGGTGCTGCGCCGAAAGGAGGTGCGCAAGCTCGGTCAGCACGTCCCCCTTGGTCTCCGCCCGAAGCGCCGGGACGATCAGGCCCTCGCCCTCGAGTATGTCGGTAATCCGCACCGCTCAAATACCCTCCGGCTCGAGGATCGCAACCGAACCGTCCTTCTTCCGGTACATGAACTTGACCCGATCGGTTCCCGGATCGCGAAAAACCATGGCGTCCTTCTGCTGCAACCTCATCACTTCCAACGCCTCGGACTCCGACAGCGGCTCGACGGCGACCTGCTCCACCGCCACGCGGCCGCGCACCGGCGCGGCCCCGTTCGCATCGGCGTCCGTCGCCTCGTCCCCGTGACCATGTTTTCGCAACTCTCTCTTCGTCGTGTGCTTGCGAATTTGACGCTCGATCTTGGCCATGGCCTGGTCGATCGCCGAATAGAGATCGTCGGTTTCCTCCGTCGCGACGAATGTATCGTGATCTCCGCTCATGGTGACCTCGGCCAGGTGCCGCCGCTTGGTCACCGAGAGCACCACGTGCGCCTCGATCGCGTTGCGCA
>Ga0114931_10009553_pt1 | contig 11618 bp, 9 predicted proteins | sample 2SBtaG_FD_89579 | JGI IMG/M metagenome (GOLD analysis project Ga0114931, IMG submission 89579) | Deep subsurface microbial communities from Kolumbo volcano to uncover new lineages of life (NeLLi) - 2SBTROV14_V59a metaG | ecosystem: Environmental > Aquatic > Marine > Volcanic | place: Kolumbo...
CGAACAAAGACGAGCGCCAGGGGCCGAAGCTTCTGAGGGCGTTCGCCCACCTGCGCAAGCTGTACGCCAACAAGAGCTGCCGCCGCGACCGCGAGTTGTTCTAGCTCTAGCTGGCTAGAACAGGTACTCGAGGCCGAGGTTGAACACGCTCACCGACTGCTTGTACGTACCGGCCTGATCCGGCGTGCGCGAGATGCCCTCGAACGTGGGCTCGTCGCGGGCCGCCAGTTGGCGCTTGAAGTAGAACACCTGGGTGAACGTGCCGGCCAGCCGCATGTGGCGCGCGACCTCAATCCGCGTGCCCACCGAAGCGGTCATCTTGTCTTGATCGATGATGTCCGGCCCGAGGGTCTCGTCGGGAATCGCGCTGCCGTCGTAGCCGAGGCCGGCGAAGATTTCCCGCGCGGAGCTGAGCCAGTAGGAGGCGCCCATGCGCACGCCCATGGCGTCTTTCCAGCGGCGCGGAATGTTGACCACGACTGTGGCGCCGTCGGACATCGCGTTGCCCTGGTCGTCGATTTTGCAACCGCGGGACATGGTGGACATGGTCATGGTGCAGTGATCGTCCACGACGCTCCAGCGCACATAGTCGCCGAACACGCGTAGCTCGAGCCGGGGCACCGGGCGAATGGTGACGCCGGCGCGAAACACGTCGGGCAGCGGCCAGCGCAACGCCACGTCGGTCTCGGACGGCGCGCTCAGTCCCAGCTTGGTGGTCAGCTTGCCCTTGAGGTTGGTGGTCTTGAAGTTGGGGCGGCTCTGATATGACACGCCGACGAACAAAGCATCGACCGGCTGCCAGATCGCGCCGATGCCCACCGACATGGTCATGTTGTGGGCATCGAGCAGCGCGCGGCCTTCCTGCGGGCTGCCGTCGGACGCGACCAGATCGTCGGTGCCGATGGCGTTGCGGGCGCGGATGGTTCGCACCTCCGTGCGAATCACGTTGAGCCCCGCGCCGAGCGCCAGGCGCGCCTCCGGCAGGTAGTAGGACACCGCCGCGGTGGTGTAGATCGACTGGATGCTGCCCTCGATCGACCACCAGCGCTGCACGCCGTCGACCGCGCCGGGGTACATGTCGTTGCCGGTGTATTCGGAATTGCTGTCCCACGAGGCCGCGCCGCCGAACGGAACGTAGACGCCGATGCCGACGCCCAGATTACGCACGCCCAGATCGCTGACTACCGCCGCAAACGGTGCCGCGAATGGGTTGGACAGGGTCGCAGTGCCGGAGTTGGCCGAGCTGACCACGCCCGGCGTGCCGCCGCCGCTATCGCCCTCGGGGACCAGATTGTCGATGGCCGCGGTCGGCCGATAGTAGCTGGCCGTCCGGGTGCCGAACATGCCCTCGGCGTAGATGCGCGTGCCGCTGGTCAGCGCCAGACCGGCGGGGTTGAAGTAGATGGCCGAGCCGTGGGTGGTCGTCGGATGGCCTTGCTCGCCACCGAACCGGGCAACCAGAAAGCCGCTGGCACGAGCGACGCCGGGCGCAAGGGTAGCCGCCACGGCGACCGCGAGGATCGTCAAGTTGATTCGTCGCATATAGCCTCGTTTTAGTTCTGGGGATCAGCCGGGCATCGGCTCACGGGATCGGGCATGCCGCCGGAACCATCGGACGCGCCAGTGATGCGGACCGCCCCCATGGTGGAGCCGGCGATGTCGAGCATGAGCGGGCTCGTGAGCATTCCGGTCACTTCGCCGCAGTACAGGTTCGGGTTCTTGATCGTCGGTTTGATCGTCACTTGCGACAGCTCGACAGTGCTGTCGGAAAACGGGTTCGCCGCGCCGGGCAGCGACACGTTGGTGGCGGTGAGCTCGAACTGACCGGTCAGGGACACGGGTTCCGTTTCGAAGTCGATGGGGTCACCGACGGGGGTCCGTTTCAGGTAGTCGAGGGGCTGCAGCGAGGTCGTGATGGTCGCCGAGCCACCCATGGTCGGGTGCAGGGTGTTGGTCGCGATGAAGTAGAACGGGCTATCGACGTCCACGACCGACGACAGGCTGAACAAGAAGCGGCCGCTGACGTCGGGGATGTTGCTGAGGATTTCGGCATCCGGCGTGGGAGCCGCGTCCGGGGCGCGATCGACGAAGTCGTTGAACTTGCCGGCGGGGTCCACACAGGCCGACAACAGCAAAGCCAAACCAACAAGGCCGCCGGTGAGTGCGGTAACGGGGCGGGTGTTCACACGATCCTCCTTCAACATGGTGCAAAATTACATGAACTAAAAAATTACAGCCACCCAAGAATTAGCCTCAAAATTCGAAGCCGTCAAATGGTGGAACCCTAAGGAATTACTACGGAATGAAGTGGGATGTGCGCCAACGTGGCACATTGGCGACGTGATGGGTGTTCGGCGGCTCACGTTGGGCTGCCAAACTGTCCCAGTCGGCACTCCCGTTACGGGTGCAATCGAGGCCGGGACGAGGCCGAATTTTTTTTATTTTTTTGCGGCGGGCCGTCGCGAGGGGGGCGGGCTTACTTCTGGACGCGGACGTGCAGCCCGTCGTCGTCGGCTTCGACGACCAGCTTGTCGTGCTTGTGATGGCGCTCCACGAAGCTGCGGAAGTCGCCCCAGGTCTTGATCCGGTGGTTCTTCTGATTGCCGTTGGGCATGGTCACTCGAATACGCATGCGCACATTGTCCGACCGCGCGCTGCCCGGGCCAAGTTTTCGGTCGGCCAGATATATAGCCGGCTCAGGCCTCGGCTTCTTCGAGCCAGTCGTCGTCGATCTCCATGACATCTTCGTCGTCGTCGACGTCGGTGGCGAGACCGAACGGGCGGAACAGCGCGCGCATGGCCGGGCTGAGGCGGGCCAGCTTTTGCTCCAGCTCGGCGCGGCGCACCAGGAGCTCCTCGCGGTGATCGGTGTCGACCACGCGTTTGAGGATCAGCTCGCCGTCGACCGGCGAGCGCCTGATGATTTCCTGCACGACCGGCGCCATGGTGCCGATGACGCGTTTGACGAGCATGCCCGGGTTGTCGTGCTTGGCCAGACTGACCCCGTCCAGCAGCGCGTGGCGCAAGGCGCTGCGATGCAACAGCAGCTCGTCCACCCCGGCCATCAGCTCCTTGAGCAGCGCGCGCAGCTTGCCGGAGTCTTCGGGGGTGGGCTCGGACGGCTCGCCCTCGCTACCGTCTTTGCCGATCCGCCTAACCGTGACGCTGTCGTCGTTGAAGTCGATGTCCCAGCCCTTGTCCAGCGGATCCGGTTGCGCCCGCAGTTGCAGCAAGGTACCCGCCTCGGTGATCTCGATCGCTGCGACGTAGTGCTTGTGCAGCTTCTGCGACACCTGCTTGACCTTCTTGAGCAGCAGGCCCTTTTCTTCCGGGGCGTGAATCTCCAGCGACTGGGTGATGTCGTTGATGCGCAGCGGTTTGCAGAACATGGTTTCGGGCGGGACCGACAGGGTCACCGTCCACTCGACCCCCAGCGCCGACACCGACCGCGATGTGCCGTACTCCTTTTCGCCCACGTGGATGTTGATACGACGCTTGGCCTGGGGCAGATCGTTGTGCAACAAGAACTGCTCCAGCGCGCTGTAGCAGCCTTTGCCCTCTTGGGTAATGTGGTCGCTGATGCGGCGCAGATCGTCTTGCAGCCCGGTATCGACCACGGCGATCTCTTTGCGCACCGCCGCCTGCATCGCCTGCCGTATCGCCCCGGCCGCGCGGCCGGTCGCGGACGTGTCGCTCACGTCGAGGGTGAGATCGGTCAACGCCGACTCCATCCCGGCGCCCAGCGTGCGCAGCTTCTCGGAGTCGCGGTCGGCCACCGCCTGACGTTCCTGCTGGCTCTCGCGCCATTGCGCGAGGCGCTGGTGCGCCCCCAACAACGCCACCGAAAGATCGAGCACGTCTTTGAGGTACTCGATGTAGTTGGTCGACAGGTTTGCTTCGCTCGAGTCTCCGTACAGGTAGCGCATGCGAGGCGCTGATCCTAACACGTCAGCCGTCGTCGTCGGCGTGACGGCGCAGCCATGGAAACATCCGCTCGAGCTGGATCAATCCGCGGGCGGCTAGTTTGAACAACTTGTAGCCACCGTGATCCCGGGGCGGCTGATCCAGCGGGTGCGTCGGCAGCAGATCCGGCAGCTCGAACTCGGTCGTCACCACGCCGTTGTCGACGTGGCGTGTGGCCGCCAGTGGCAGGTGGCGCAGCATGTCCTGCATGGGCGCGTTGGACACCAGCACCTCGCTGCGGATGCGGTCGATGCCGCGCTCGGCCGCCGCCGCCACCAGCCGCTGGAACAACAGCGTGCCCAACCCGATGCCCTGAGCGTCGTCCACCACCGCGATGGCGGCCTCGGCCGTGTCGGGGCAGTCGGCCAGACGCACGAGCCGCGCGACGCCGAGTCCTTGCTCGGTGCCGTCGGGCAAATAGCGCCCGGCGCCGATGGCGACGTGGTTTTCGCTGTCGACGTCGGTCAAGTAGTCGAGCTCCCGCTCGGTCAGGGTCTTTTTGAGCGAGAAGAACCGGCGGTACCGCGACTCGGGAGACATGCGTTCGAAGCCGGCGCTCAACAGCTCGCGATCGGCCGATCCGATCATGCGCAGGTGAACCTCGCTGCCATCGCGCAGGATGGCGCGCTCGTGATAGTCGGCGTCGAAGTGACGCTGTGGCTCGCTGTCGTCACCCACGGTCGTGTCAGTTTGGCCACATTACCGCCGCTGTCAAACCTGCGCTATGGTTGATGCATGAGTCGTCGGGGGGTGTTTTTCGCCATCGCCACGGGAACCGCGTTCGTCCTGGCGGGCCACTCGCCGGTAGCGGCCGACGCCAATCGGCTGCGCCGCGCACGGCCGTGGGCAAAGGTGGTCGCGCCGTCTACCGGACCCGCGCGCGCCATCGGCCGCTACAAGGCCGGCTGCCTGCAGGGCGGTCGCCGCCTGCCGCTGGATGGTCCCGGCTATTTCGTGGTGCGCCCGCAGCGCAAACGCAACTACGGCCACCCGAATCTGGTCGCGTTCATCAAAAAGCTCGGCCGCGAGGTCGACGAAGCCGGCCTCGGCCGCCTGCCCATCAGCGACATGGGTCAGGCCCGCGGCGGTCCCACCCCGTCGGGCCACGCCAGTCACCAGAGCGGGCTCGACGTGGACATCTGGTTCGGCCGCGTACCCAGGTCGTTGCGCCACCGCAGGCTCACCCGGGCCCAGCGCAACACCATTCAACCCATGGAGGTCGTGTCGGCCAGAGCCAAGGGGCCCACCAAACACTGGTCGTCACGCGTGCTGAAAGTGCTCGAGCTCGCCGCCAAAGACGACCGCGTCGCGCGTATCTTCATCAACCCACGGATCAAGGTCCAGGCGTGCAAGCTGACCAGGGGCGACCGCTCGTGGTTGCGCAAGCTGCGCCCGTGGTACGGCCACGCGGCCCATTTCCACGTTCGCCTCAACTGTCCCAAGTCCAGCCCTGCCTGCCGGCCCCAGGCTGCCCCGCCCAAAGGCGACGGCTGCAACGCGCTGGGCTGGTGGTTCAACAAAAAGGCGCAGCAAGCGCGGCGCAAGAACCACAAAAAGTACCGCAAGCACGTGCGCACGATGCCGACGCTGCCCGAGCAGTGCAAGAAAGTGCTGCACCGCAAACGCAAGCGTTAGACTCCGGCCCATGGCGGCCTCCGCGATGTTCGACGCAGACGTAATCATCATCGGCTCGGGCTTCGGCGGCTCCGTGGCGGCGATGCGCTTTGCCGAAGCCGGTCACCGGGTGCTCGTGCTCGAGCGCGGCAAACGGGTGAGCCGCGACTCGTTCGAGCCCGACATGGACTTTTTCTGGCGGCCGCACAAGAACCGCTACGGCTTCAACGAGTTTCGGTTTCGCGGCCGCCACCTGATCCCGTGGCTCGGCGCCGCGGTGGGCGGTGGCTCCCACGTCTACGCCGGCACGCTCAAGCGACGCGCCGAGTTCGACGGCTTCCCCCAGGCGATCCGCGACGACGACCTGGACGGCTACTACGACCGGGCCGAGACCATGCTGGGCGCCACCGAGTATCCGAGCTACCCGCCGTACAGCGATGTACGCGCCACCGCGCTGCTGCTCGAGGCCGGAGACGAAATGGCCGGCGATCCGGATGTGGTCGACCACGGCCCGATCAAGCTCGGCATCAGCTTCGCCCCCGCGGACGCGACACCGGGCGCAACGTTCGAAAACGACCACGGCTGCCCCCAGCGCTACTACGACCCGGGCGAGCAATCCATCCTCGGCGGCGACATCGGCGCCAAGAACTCTCTCGATCGCAACTACCTTTTCTGCGGGAAAAACACGGCGCCGAGATCCAACCGCTGACCGAGGTAGATCGCATCGAGCCGCTGGACGGCGGCGGCTATCGCGTATCCGCCCTGCGGCACCAACCGTCCACGTCGCTGTGGCGGCGTTTTACCCGGGCGTGGGTACCGTTCTGCGGCAAAGTAGAGGGCGAGCAGGTCCACTACACCGCCCGGCGCGTGGTCGTCGCCGCCGGCGCCGTCGGCTCCACCGAGCTTCTGCTGCGCAACCGCGAAGTGCACCATACGCTCCCGGCGCTCAACCGCAACCTGGGCACGCGCTACACCACCAACGGCGACTTCATCAGTTTCTTGTTTCCGTTCCGCGGCATCGCGGTGTCGTGGGTCGGCACTATCTGCGCCATCGTCGGCCTGTTCCTGGCCAACTGGTGGTTGGTCGTCGGCGGCGCGGCAGCGTACGTCCTGGGCCTGGTCATGTCGCGGCGTCCCTTCGATCCCGACATCGGCACGACCAACAGCGACTTCATTCGGTTCTCGACTCCCAACGGAACCAGCCAGCACGCCTACATCGAGAGCGGGCGCTACCCGACACCCACGCGGCTTCTGTTCGCGATCGTGCTCAGCGCGCTCGGCCGCTGGCAACCCCACAAGTACCACTGGGTGATCTCGGTGACCAACGCGCTCCGCCGCTGGGTGCCACCGTTTGCCCTGCTGGCTCGAACCTGGCCCATACCCCTGTTGAAGATGGGCAACGATCGCGCGTTCGGCGTCGTCCGCCTCGGCCGCAACGACCGCGCGGTCATCGACTACGACGTGGCGAGCAACAAGCCGTTCTACGCCGAGCTCAATCGCCTCGGCCGGCGCGTCGCCAAACACACCCGTTCGTTCTGGGCGCCAAATCTGTTCTTCTACATATTCCGCGTGCTCGAAGTGCCTCACAACCAGGGAGGCGTCCCCATGGCCGACAGCCCGGACGACGGCGTGGTCGATCACGCCGGTCGCGTGTTTGGCTACGACGATTTGATCGTGTTGGACGGATCCATCCTGCCAATGTCGCCGCGGCCGAACCCCGCGCTGACGATCACGGCGTTGTCAGAGCGCGCCATGGGCATAATTCTGGCTCAAGTGGCGACGAGCGCGACGGTGCAGGCGGAAGGCGCTGGCGAACCAACTCAAAGTGAAGCCAACTCGAAATATCGCCTACTGTAATCGCAGTTACCACATGTGAGCAACTGAGTAGCAAATCTGCACTATATATCCGAGCTGTCTGCGCGTGTTGGCCGGATGGGTGGGGCAGAAGGTTGACGTCACAGCCCTCCCGTACTTTTATCGCCACACTAAACCGTCACAATCGAGGAGCGGTAACACATGGCCAAAACACGATTTTGGGTAGGGGTATTGGCCCCTGCCGCACTGGCGCTCGCGATTCCGATCGCGGCACAAGCCCAAACGCCCGGGACGAACGATAAGGCAGCTGGCGACGACTCCAATAAAACGGACGACTCGAACGTTACGCCTGTCCAAGATGACAAAGGCGAGGTCATCGTAATCACCGGTACCACCATCGCTAGAAAGGAGACGATGACCGCTGCTCCGGTCGCGGTCCTGGATCGCGCCGAGATCGACGCGTCCGGTATGGTCTCCATCGGCGAGATCCTGCAGAACCTGCCGTCGCAGTCGAACGCGATCAACGTGCAGTTCAACAACGGTGGCAGCGGCGCCACACGCATCAGCTTGCGCGGTTTGGGCTCTGGCCGCACCTTGGTGCTGGTCAACGGCCGGCGCTTCGTCCCAGGCGGCAGCGGCGCCAACAGCTCCGTTGACCTCAACGCGATTCCCGTCGCGGTGATCGAGCGGGTCGAGGTGCTCAAGGACGGTGCTTCGGCGGTGTACGGCTCCGACGCCATCGGCGGCGTGGTCAACATCATCACGAAGGACACGTTCCAGGGCACCCAGGCCAGCCTGTACACGGGAACGACGACCCGCGGCGGCGGCGCGCAGTACGACGTGGCCGTCACCAGTGGCATCAAGTCCGCCAAGGGCAGCGTGATGTTCTCCGCCGGTTACTTCGACCAGCGCGACATCATGGCCGGCCAGCGTACCTTCTCCAAGTCCGACAAGGACTTCGACTTCCAGACCGACACCGTGTCAACCCTGGGTAGCTCGGCGACGCCGAACGGCACGCTGATCGACCAGCTGGGCCTGCCCGGCAACGCCGCCTGGGACAACGTCATCGGCGGCAGCTGCACCAGCGGCGCCTGCATCCGCGACAGCAACGGCTGGCGCGACTTTGCGGCCACGGTCAACGCCGACGTTCGCGAAGGCGACTTTTACAACTACCAGCCCGAGAACTACCTGTTGACGCCGCAGCGGCGCTACAACATGTGGGCCCAGGGCAACTACAAGCTGCACGACAACGTCAAAGTCTACTTCGAGTCCAACTACACCAAGCGCCGGTCCAGCCAGCTTCTGGCCCCGACCCCGCTGTTCACCATCTCCGAGGGCATCACAGTCACGGCAGACAACTACTACAACCCGTTCGGCCGCGACTTCATCGACATCCGTCGCCGTATGGTCGAGCAGGGCAACCGGTTCTTCTCCCAGGACATCGACACCTTCCGCGTCGTCGGCGGCCTCAAGGGCAAGCTACCCGAGAGCACGCCTTTGAAGAACTGGCGCTGGGACATGCACTACAACTTCGGTCGCACCTCGGGTATCAACATCAATGAGGGCCGCTTCATTCGCAGCCGCGTCATCAACGCCATCGGCCCGAGCTTCGTGGACACCGACGGCAGCATCCGTTGCGGCACCCCCGCGGCTCCGGTCGACGGCTGCGTCCCGCTCAACCTGTTCGGCGGCGCCGGCTCCATCACCCAGGACCAGCTGGACTACATCAGCTACACCGGTGTTGCCAACGGCTACAGCCAGATGCACAGCGTGCGCGCGTCGGCCAACGGCAAGGTCGTAGACCTGCCCACCGGCGGCGACGTCCGCATCGCGTTCGGCACCGAGTTCCGCGACGTCAAGGGTGGTTTCCTGCCCGACCCGATCACCGCCAGCGGCGACACGACGGGTAACAAAGAAGAGCCCACCCAGGGTGGTTACAACGTCATCGAAGGGTACGGTGAGCTTTCGACCGTTCTCGCGACGAACAAGCCATGGGCCAAATGGCTCGAGATCAACGCCGCGGCGCGCTTCTTCGACTACAACACCTTTGGCAGCGACTTCACCTACAAGGTGGGTGGACTGTGGAAGTTGCCGCAGGGCGTCGCCATCCGCGGTACCTACTCGACCGCGTTCCGCGCTCCGGCCGTTGCCGAGCTGTTCGCCGGCCAGATCGACAGCTTCCCGCTGGTCAGCGACCCGTGTGACACCTCGGACGGTCCGATCACGGATCCCACGGTTGCGCAGAACTGCGCCGCCGACGGCATCCCGACCGACCACCGGGACATCCGCTCGCAGCTGCACTCGGTCGTCGGTGGTAACCCCGACCTGAAGCCGGAGACTGCGAACATCATCACCGCCGGTCTCGTCGTCGAGCCCAAGCAGGTCAAAGGCCTGGCTGTCACCCTCGACTACTGGAACATCGACATCAACAAGGCGATCACGGCCATTGGCGCCGGCACCCTCCTGAGCAACTGCTACGCCCGCACCAATCGGTCGAACTGTGGTGAGATCACTCGTGACCCCACCACTCACCTGATCACCTTGATCAACGACACCCAGACCAACATCGGTGGTAACAAGACCGCCGGTATCGACTTCCAGGTCCGTTACGACTGGACTCACACGACCCTCGGTCGCTTCCGCCACAACCTCGAAGGTACTTACCTGATCAATTACGACGCCACCCTCCCGGATAGCACCGTGATCAAGGGCAAGGGCGTTTACGACCTGGGCGTGTTCCCCGAGTGGCGCGCCAACTTCTCGACCCTTTGGGGCTACAAGGACTTCGGCGCCGGTTACAACCTGCGTTACATCGGCTCCTTCCAAGAGTGTCAGGACGACGACTGCGCCACCCTGTTCGACAAGAGCGATCCTAACTACGATCCGGACGCTGCCTTCGCCCTGCAGCGCAAGGTCAAGTTCAACATCACCATGGACCTGTTCCTTAGCTACGCGATCAAGAATCCCGTTGGTAAGTCGCAGCTCACCGTTGGTGTGAACAACCTGCTCGATCAGGATCCGGCCGTCATCTACAACGGCTTTTTGGCCAGCTCCGACGCTTCCACGTACGACTTCCTGGGTCGCTACGTGTACGCGCGATTCAGCCAGAGCTTCTAGGCTCGTCGACTAAACAATGATCAGGAACAAGCGCAGACGTCGCCAGAGGAGCCGAATTTCGTCCGCCCTCACAAGAACCGGGCGGCGAAATTTGGCTCCCGACTAAGGCGTTTGTGTATAACTAGCAGCCTCGAGGCGGGCCTGGTTTCAACCGAGCCCGCCCCGCCCACTCCGTTTTGCTCACCCTCCCCCAGCCGGGGGAGGGTTTTTCAGTTTCGGCTTCGGCAGCCTTGGACAGACCGCTGGTGACACACGAAAGCCGTTGCCGAGACGGGCAGAGACCGAGATGCGGACCCGGCGCTTGCCGACCGCGCCCCGCAGTGTCTTTGCCGCGGCGAGCGTGTTGCGGATGCGCTGGCGAATCAGCCGCCCGGCGTCATTTCTGGCCAACGACGACCGCAACGTCAGCTCCTGCAGCACCTCGCTGGCGGCGGCGCTCGTTCGCCACACCTTGGGCGCGGCGGCCACGCGCGCGAGCTCGGCGTCTAGCTCGGCGACGTAGGCCATGGCCTTCTGGCTGGCGTCGTCGCGCAGGCTCAGCTGCATCAGCAACGCGGCCGGCGTGTTGGCGCGCTTGGTAAGGACCTTGGCACCGCGGTAGCGGGCGAAGCCGAGCTTGGCCGCACCAAACAGCGCAATGTTGTCGCTCAACGCCAGCAGCAGGGCGCGCGCATCTGTGGCGGCAGCACGGCCCGGCCGGTACGGAGCAAACGCATCCGGTCCCTGACCGAGGGCGCAGAATGTCGCGAACACGAGCCGCCGCAAGTCGATGTGGCGGATGTTCGTGAGCTGTGACAAGCGGCCGCGCTGGTGCAAGCGCATCAGTGAGCGCTCGAACACGGCGGCGACGTGAACGCGAGAGCCCCGCTTGGCGCCGGCGACCGCGCGGGCGAAGTGACGGCGGGCGCGGGCGATGTCCTTTTGCCGCCACAGCATGCGCGCCAGCTCCAGGTGTGCCAGCGCCTCGAACGGGCTGCCCTTGAGAAATCCGCTGCGCAACACTTTGCCCGCCTCGACGAGCTTCTGGGTCCGCCACAGCGCCTCCCAGTGAACCAGCCGCGCCGGCTCGTGCTGCGGCGACGTTTGCGACACCCGCCGGGCGTATCGAA
>Ga0114931_10009554_pt1 | contig 11617 bp, 12 predicted proteins | sample 2SBtaG_FD_89579 | JGI IMG/M metagenome (GOLD analysis project Ga0114931, IMG submission 89579) | Deep subsurface microbial communities from Kolumbo volcano to uncover new lineages of life (NeLLi) - 2SBTROV14_V59a metaG | ecosystem: Environmental > Aquatic > Marine > Volcanic | place: Kolumbo...
ATTACATTTTACCACTTTTTTTTAAAAATAAAAATAACCAATTCAATCCAAATAAAAGCCATCATAAATCCGCCCAAAACATCAGTAATCCAATGAACTCCCAAATAAATTCTAGAAAATCCAATTAAAGAAATAAATAAAAGCGCTAAAATCCAAATAAACATTTTAATTTTTTTGTTTTTTATTTCTTTAGTTAAAAAATAAGCTAATAAGCTATATAAAGTAGCTGACGCAAAACTGTGGCCACTTGGAAAACTAAAACCGCTTGCTTGGGTCAGATGCGCGAGGATTTCTGGACGAATTCTTTTTACTAAATGTTTAATGAGATAGGTTATGGCCTCTTCGCCTAAAATTGCGCTAATAAATATTAGCAGATAACGATATTTTTTAAAAAAAATAAATGCTACACTAACAAGCGCCGAAATAAAAATAATAAAAAAAGTTGATCCTAAATTAGTAATAAAAAGCATCCAATAATTCAACATTGGATCTCTAAAATGATCTAGCGATTGGATTAAATTTATTTCCCACAACATAATCGTATTATAATTCAAATCGCTTTAAAGTTCAAAAATTTTAGAAAAACAAAAAGCAGCTCCAAAACTGGAACTGCTTTTTTAAAAAAACCAAAATACTTAGAATCGGTTTCCTTGTCCGCCACCAAAGTTTCCCTGGGGACGTTCTTCTCTTGGACGAGCTTCATTTACAGTCAATGTTCTGCCTTCAAGCTCTTTGCCATTGAACATATCAATAGCCGCTTTGGCTTCTTTATCAGAACTCATTTCAACGAATCCAAATCCTTTTGATCGACCAGACATTTTATCAGTTATAACCATAGCTGACTGAACTGTTCCGGCTTGAGCAAAATGATCTTTAAGAGAATCATTGTTTATACTGTAGGCTAAATTACCCACATATAACTTTTGTGCCATTTCGTTTTGTCTTATTAAATTACGCATTGCAAGGCGACCTGTTCTCGTATCGTTTACCTTGCGCTCAACTTTACTAAGGCAAAACTTAAACTTACTGAGAAAACACTTACAATAAAATTATCATACTCCAATTGTTTCTAAAAGTCAATGATCGGGATTTTTAAATATTTTTCTAGTTGAATTTGACAATTTACTTCTTATTCGGTATGCTAGCTTTATGGAAAGTTTAATAAAGAAAACAAATATTTTATTTATTTATCTAATTCGTTTTTTAAAAACAAGCGTTTTTGATCGGGAAGATTATAAATAAAAATAAGTAGATAAAATTAATTTGTAAGCTTCCCGGGAGAAAACCGGGTTTTTTTATTCACAGTTCTTTAAAAAATAAATAAAACATTAAAAAATTTTCTGCTTAAATTTTGGATTTATTTAATTTTGTAGTTTTTTTATTCACTTTTTAAAATTTTAGGGGGGGCAAAAGAATGAAAGATGGAAAGAAAAGGAGAGAAAAGAAAAATGGAGGAAAAGAAGAAAATGGAGAAAAAAATGTATGTTTAAAAAAGAAAAAAAAACGGCGAGCGAGGAAGTCTCTGAAAAACTTACAAAAAATTCTTGTTGATACTCGACAAGAAAGGAATGTTTTAGAAAAAAATATAGCCCATGAAAATGGATGTTGTTCCTACCAATGTAGGGCAAAAGTAAGATTAAAACAGCTTGAAACTGAAGTTATACCCCGTTTCGAAAACAGGATAGCTAAAATAAAAAAGCTGCAAAATGAGCAAAAAAATAGAATAAATGGAATAAGAAAACTGTAATATAAGAATATAAGCGGAAAATTTAACCCACAAGGGAGATTCTGAAAAAATCCAGGTCTCCCTTATTTATTAAATAGTTTTTATTTATTCAATCTGAAGTATTTGCTATATTCAATTTGTTTTGTATACTATATAATAATTATTTCAAATTATTAAAAAAATCTATATTCCGCGGTAGCTCAATGGTAGAGCAGTTGACTGTTAATCAATTGGTTAGAGGTTCGAGTCCTCTCCGCGGAGCAGTGAGCCAGTTTTGGCATATTCTAAGATCCCTGAAAAGGGATTTTTTACTTCAAAAGAAAGGTTTTTACCCTTCAAAGAAAAGTTCTGAAGTATGAAATTCAATAATTGTGTTTTTTCCTCCGCTTCAGAACTTTCAAATAATTCCCAAGCTTTTGAGGCAAGATCTAAAATCTTGTTTGCATTTATGTAGAAACTTTCATCAGCCTTTGAATGATCTTCGTATTGAATAAGCAAATCTTGCTGTTCTGTTTTATATTCCTTTACTCTTTCGTCATATTCGGCAGTGCTTAGCCTACCATCCAATCTATCTTCATACATAACTCTTAGCCGTTTATCTATGGTTTCCAGCTTTTTCTTTATAGTAGCTAGATTTTGCTCGTAATGTGCCTTTTCTGCTTCGTGAGTGGCTCGTAGCTCGCTTTTAAGCTCATTAATCGCCTCAGCGTTTAATTTTAGGGCTTTCAGCGTTGGTTTCACCTGCTCAAGCAATTCTTCCTCCTTGATCCAAACAACATTGTTACAATTTCCGTGATAGTTGGTGCAGTGATAATAAATATATTTGCCTTTTTTGATTTCTGGGCTTATTGAACATCCGCATTCTTGGCATTTAACCAGACCTCTAAAAATATAAGGCTTATTGGTTCTTTTGAAATTTTGTCTATTATAACTATTGATAACCTCGTGAACTTTATTGAATAAATTTAAAGAAATTAGCGGTTCGTATTTATGCGGACGTAGTTTACCCTTAACTCGCATAATTCCATAATAGAATGGATTTTTGAGTATCTGTTCAACCTGGCTAGTAGAAATAGGGGTATTAGTTCGGTCATTTCTTAAACCCTTTTTTTTCATCAGTTTTGCCAATCCTTTCATCGAATATTTACCACTAGCATATAGCTCAAAAATCTCTTTTATCAAATGGTTTCTGTCGGGATCGGGAATTATAAATTTAGCGCCATTTTCAAGATCAATATTCTTATAGCCAATTGGAGCTTTTCCAATCCATTCGCCATTTCTTAGTTTCTGTTCGTAAGCTCTTTTTACATTATCACTGATAGCATCAGAATAATATTTAGCAAGATTGAGATTTATTCCAAAATGAAATTTTTCAGTAGCTGAAATTTTTGAATTTATAACGAGATTGTCAGAGGCAAAATGAAGCTCTATTTTATCATCCATCGCTAACTCATAAAGCACGGAAACGGATTTATCAAAAACATTTCTTGAAAACCTATCCACCTTATCAAAGCAGACTACAATTTTTTCCTTTTGAGATTTTATTTTAGTGATTATTTTCTCAAAATCGTTTCTTTGTGATTTATAAGCACTTTCATCAAAGCTAGATTTTTTAACAATGTCAAATCCTCTTCGCTTGCAATAACTTTCTAAGCGTTTAATCTAAGCAGGCAAAGAATTACCAGCTTCTTTTTGTTCTTCAGTTGAAACTCTCGCGAGAATTATTGCTTTCATAAAAATTTATTAAATACTTCTTCAAACTCATTCCTATATTTATCTTCGTTGTTGAAAAATGGCAAACCAAACAATTTATATTTGTCATTCTCTGCTTTCAAAATATTTGTATTTCCAAACCTTTTCGTAATTTCTTCTAATAAATTCGTTTTCCATGCTTCTTTCCCATATTCAAATGATTTTTCTATTTCACCTTGATTGTTTTTCTTTTCACCTAAATACTGTCTTCCTTTCGGCTCTATGAAAATTTGATAATAAATTTCCTCTTTTTTACTTCTTAAAAATAAAAGGAAATCTGGCTGAAAACCTAAACCGTCATCAAAATTATAAATCTTGTAAATTTCTTCATTTCTTAAAAGATAATATTCCTTATATTTTTCATTCAAGTTTCCAATTCTTTCTTGAATAAATTTTATTAGATTGACCTCTTCGTCTGTTCCTACAAAATCATTCAAGATATACCAATTTTCATTTTTCAAGACATTCGCCAAATCTTTTGATTCATCCACTGCCTTTTTATTAATACTTTTAGTTTTGTTTTCGCCAAAAACATCCGAGAATTTATACGCCTTAAATTCTTTAGTGCCTATTTTTGGTTTTATGTATAATTTTAACTTATTTTCTATATCATTTAAAAATTGCATAGCTATTTTTAGTTTTTCTTTGTTCTCAATATCTTTAAAACTTTTATTTTCTTCAATTATTATATTTATTTCAAATCGACCAAAAAGCTTATCTAATAACAAATCGTCAATACTTTCTATTTTTAATTTATCTTTTAAAGCGCTAAATCTATAAAAAGAATTTTCTTTCTGTGCTTTTATGTTTATAGCTTTTCTAAAGATGTTATAATCAAAATCCTTAAAACATTTTTTAATCAATTTTAATTTTTTTTCAGCTAAATTTAATCTTTGAAAATCCTGTTCTTTGTTTAGGTTCTTCATCCATTCTTCCGATAATGCTATTCCTTTGATCTTATATGTGCTGAAAAAATCTTTAGCCAAATTTTCTAAATTTCCTTTTTTCTTATTAGGATTATCTATCCGCTCATTTTTCCAAATTTTAATTTTTTTATAAAAATTATTATTTTTAAACTCTTCTTTCAAACCAAATTTTTTAACAATTTTTCCATCATCTATATAACCATCTTTTCTTAATTCGGCTTTCAATTCAATTATATAATTATGCTCGGCTTTATTATTCGGATCATCATAAGTATAATAATAAAGCTCTTCTAATACTCTCAATTCATTTTTTAGCTCACTATCAAACTTTCTTTTGTTTTTTTCTTTATCTTCATAAGAAAAAGGGAAATACCTAACGCCCCTACCAATTAGTTGTTTTTCTTGAATAGTGGTTTCTGGCGTTTTGCCTTTGTGCGTTCCTCCCACATTCTGCCCTTCATAAAGTCTTACAATATCAAAAAGATTCAAGACATCCCATCCTTCCGTCAATCTTTTAACTGTAAAGATTGCCCTAATATTGTTGTTTTTATCTTCTAAGCTATTCAATGACTTATCTTGATCTTCGGTTGTTTTTTCTCCGCCTCTTTTTCCCTTTGCTTTCTTGTCATTAGAATTGGTAACAATTAAGTTTTTTTCTTGAAAATTATCTCTTATAAAATTGACCAGTTCTAAATATCTTGTTTTTTTGTCTAAAATAAATTTTAATACATCTTCTGTTCTTGATCTTCCTTGTTCATAAGGATTATTGTTTTCACTAATTTTATTTTTAATTTTCTTCAAAAAATTAAAATCCTTTATCTCTATATCCTTTACCAAGTCCATGAAAAATTGATAGTCCTTTTCAGAATCCTCAATTGTTTTGCTTCTAAAGAGAATGACTGGCTTGAAATTGGCTATGTTATTTTTCAAAGCTATTTTATGCCTATACCAATTAAAAAGCAGAGCATGCAAAATTCTTTCTTTTTTGTCAAAATTTGAGCCGATTAGGTTTATTTCTTTCGTATAACCTTTTTTCAAAAAATCTTTCAAGCTAAACTTATAAATAGTTTTATCTTTATATTTATTAATAATGCTGGGTTCTGTCGGAATAGTAGCGGTAAATTCCAGCAAAATATTTTTACTTTCCTTTCTGTTTTTTTTCAAAATCAAATCAATTACAGTATGCTCCCATCCTTTTCTTTCAATTTCTTCCTTACTGGCGCCCTCTTTCAATTCCAGATTCAAATCTAATTTTCCTTTCCCGTTGATTGTTTTTGTGTTAAGATGGTGGGCTTCATCAGCCAACATTACAATATTTTTTTTATAAATTTCCTCTAAAGTAATATTATTTTCTCTTTCTATATGAATATCGTTATAAAGTTTTTGAATTGTAGTAAATTTAATTTCAATATCACCCGTATCATCTGAAAAATTATCCACCTTTTTAAGATTAACGATTTTTCCGTCAATTTCTATTTTATCCGAAAAAAGGTATTTATTGTGCATGTCATTAACAAAATTATTTTCTGTCTTATCAACGATATTATTTTGATTAACAAAGAAAAGAAAATGTCTATATCCTTTTTGATAGTAATATAAAATAAGGGAAGCCATAATCAATGTTTTCCCCGAGCCAGTCGCCATATTAAACATTAAATGAGTATAACCATTTGCTTTCTCTCTTTTCTCGTTCACCAAAAAATATTCCAATGCCTCTTTTTGCCATTCAAAAAGATCGTGCTTTATATTTTTTGTTATGAATTTTGGAATTTCTGGCACGGGAGTTCTAAATTCAAAAGCTAATTTTATTTTTTTATATAGCTCTTCCATGCTTATTTATTATTATAAAATTCTTTGGTTAAAACTATATCCTTTTTATCCACTTTAAATTTTTTATCTTCCATTTCACTTTCATTGACATACATCTGATTATTATCCAGCATTGCCACAAACATTTTCTTTTGTTCATCTAAAGAGAGACCTTTAAACTCTTCTTCCTTGATAACTTTTTCTCGAAAATCTTTGATTTTGAGATTGTAATTCAAAAAATATCTCTCATACATCTCATCAAAAAACTTGATAAGTTCTTCTAAACTTTCACAAGCAAGTATTTTTTCTTTTGCAGTTTCGTTCCATTTAGCTAGTTCGAAGTAGATGAAATCTCCACCACCTTGCCATTTAACATCTTCATAATCAGATATACCCGATCTATCTCCATTTATCACATTTTGAAGTCTTATAACACTGTCATTCTCTGCATAATCAAGCTGTTCAATTCCTATGTATTGTCTTTTCATTTTATGAGCTACTGCACAAGTTACACCAGTTCCAATATGAAAATCTAAAACAATATCTCTTTCATTAGTAGATATTTCAAGTATTCGTTTAAGCAGAACCTCAGGCTTTTTGCCACTTCTTAATTCTACACCACCCTCATGTCTACAATTCCCAAAAGAGTCTGCAAAATTATAGAAATTAGCAATACTCTTTAATTTTATTGCTTTTCCATTCTTCATTTCTTCAATTCTCTTTAGAGGGATTCCTGAATAAAATTTCCCTTTTGTTGCTCCTTCTCGCTTTGGTCCAGTAAAATATCTATAACCTAAACCATCTTCACCTATACCTTTTACCTTATATAATACTTCAAGACCGTCATTTTCTACTCTCGGTGCAAGATAATCTCCAAAATATTTACCAGAAGCATTATTCTTTAGCACAGTTCCACTTGCCCATGTTTCTTTTAAACCATTTTTTATTGATTCATTTTTAGTAATTTTGTATGCACCCTTTTTAAAGATAGTAACATCCCTGTGTCCAATTTTAACTTTTTTACCCCTAGATAATTCCTCAATTTCCCAACAAAATTTATCTGTTAAATATTCTTCTTCGTCTTTAATTGGTTTAAAAGTTTTTTTTGAATAAACGAAAATATGTTCTATAAGCTTTTGATAGTCATTCTTCTCGGTTAATGACTTTCCTTCATATCTAACTTGGATATATAATGTAACTTCTTCATGAAATTCTTTTATTTCATCCATTAAAACTTTCAAATAAGCTTGTTCATTATCATCACACTGAACAAAAATCACTCCATCGTCCCTCAACAAATCTTTTGCTACTTCAAGTCTATTCTTCATAAAGGCTAACCAAGCAGAGTGATTGAAATTATCATTGTATTTAAAACCGTCATTACCAGTATTATACGGTGGATCAATATAAATCAGTTTTACTTTTTCTGCAAATTGCTTTTTGAGAGAATGTAAAGCCAGCAAATTATTCCCTTTGATTATCAAATTTTCTTTGATTGTTCCGTCTTTACCTCTTTTGATTTCTTTTACTTTTTGCTCTCCATCTTTGCTAAATCTTTTCCAGTTTATCAGTGCCTTTGCATCAAAAAGTCGATCTATTTCGTCATGAGCCAAAATAGAATTGAAAAATATCTCTTTTCTCTTTGCTGTTTTTTGATTATAACTCCCAGCTTTAAATCCTTGTTTTTCTTGCTTCTTGGTAACCGTATCATCATATTCAAAATAAACATCCATTCCTTCCTCAGTACTTTGTCCACCTTCCAAAACACAATCTTTGTAAGGAAAATCTAAAATAACATCATTCGTGTCTTTGAGAAATTTTTTTCCATCAGTTAAGCCTATTCTGTTTTTATATTGAGTGTAAGAATTATTAACCTTATTTTCTTCAAGAAAAAATTTAAAATCATTGATATTAAAAACAAATACATCTTTTATTTTAGTAAAGAATTTATTTTTTGCTTCTTTGTCTGATATTAGAATTTCAATCAATTTACTATCGATTTTATTCGCATTATTTTTAAATTTTATATAATCAACTTCATTATTTTCATCCAAAAAACATTCTTCTTTTTTAAATAATTTTTCTAATTTTTCTTTAAAATTTATTGTTGGCATATATTTTATTTAGTCTTAGTTTTATTTAAAAATTTATTATATTCTTTTTCATCAATTCTAAATTCCTTGCCGATTTTGTAGGCTTTTACCTTACCAGCTTTAATGTAGCGATAAATAGTCATTACATTAACTCTTAATTTATCCGCCAATTCTTGAGCTGTGTAAAATTCTTTGTTTGCGTTCATTTTTTTTTGCTTATTATTTAACAAGTTTCGATATTCTTGCTCGTCTTTCAAAGCAGGCATTCCATCAATTTTCCGCCAATAGTTTTCTTCTTCAAGTGTCCAGTTCGTTCGTTTGATAAATTCATCAGTAGTTTCTCCTTCTTCCGGTATTTGTTCTGCGTCTTGCAACCAATTAACCAAATCTTGATCTGTTTCATTGTCCTTATTCATATTTAAAATTTTATTTTTACATTTTTATTATACTTTACTTTGCTTTACAAGGCAACTTTCTCTTTTTTGCCCTTTTTGATACAGGCAAAATACTGTTTCTTTTTGATTCATTTATTATTGCATCTAGTGTCCCTGCTAAAGTTTTATATTCTCCTTTATTTTTCGCCAACCATCTATGGTTTTTTTTGGAGATTCTTATTAGTTTTTTGAATCTACTAAGTTTATAATCTTTCATATAATAATATAAGTATACTTATCTCCCTTTCTTTTTTGTCCACCACTTGCCTGAAATGTCTCTGCCTGCCCTTGAGAAAAAGTCTCAAGTCTTGGCTTTGGCTCGGTTTTCTATCCAATGAGATTTCAGTATAAGGGAGTTGCTAAAGAAAGGGTAAAGAAGCAAATTAAAAAAACAATTTTTTATTTTTTTTATTGGTTCTCTACTTAAATAAATTTATTTTTTCCTTTATTCAAATATTCTTTTTTTCTCAGACATTTTTCTAAACTTCTCTGCTTCTTCCTTAGTATATGGTGATAGAAACACCGCTGGATTTTCTGCGGTAAATTCAAATTTCTTTGTATCCGTTAGCATTCCTTTATTCTTTGCAATCATCTCTAGTGCTTTTACTCCGGCATAAGCCCACTTTGGATCTTTCAACCCATTGACCACATATTTTCTAGCGCTAGAAATTACCCAAGATTCCGTCGCTGATTCTTGATCATAATGATTACTAATTTCTCCTATAATGTCAGTCTGTGTCAGCAACTTTGAACCATTTCTCCTCGCTGTTTCTCTGTTCGCTTTTGGATAAGCTACCATATATGCTTCCGTGGCATTACCACCGTTTTTTATATACTCTTTTATGAAATTTATCCATTGCAATTTTAAGCCTCTACCTTTTATTGGCACGTATTCTTCGAGTCCCTCTTTTTGTTTGATACTTTTTAAATAAACTCCTCGTTTTTTTTGTTTCTTCTTTTTCATAAAATTTACTTATCTTTGTTTATTTCAAGATTTCTTTTCTCCTCATTTCTTTTATCTATGCGATAAAGCAAATCAAAAAAACCAACAAAGTTACTCTTCGCTTCAAAAGCTTCTTGATCAGTAAGGTTTCTTCCACTTAGCTTTCCGTAAAATTGTTTTGTTTTTTTATCCATTGCACAAATAAAAAATCCTATAGCTTATCACTATAAGATTTTAGCAGATGAAGTTCTGGAAATAATTACAAACAAAGCGTGTTCAATTTAACTTCTTTTTTTGTCTATGCCTATTAGTTCTTAGCCTGTTAACTCTCTTCTTATCAGCTTTCTCACTATCATCTTTAGCATTTTCAAAAATCTCAATTACTATTTGTTTGTCGCTAATTTTCTCATTTTTATTACTTTTTAAGTGTTTTTTAATTATTGCTTCTATATTCATATTCAAATTATTAATTGTCTTTTTTGTAGCGTAGAATGCTTTTTCCTTTCCAAACATTTTCTTTCTTATACCAGCAGAGTTTTCCCATGCTAAATCCAAATCGAACTTAGTCGTATTTCTATTTATCTCAAATCTAATAACATCATCATTAGGATCATCTTCATAGTAAACAGCAAAAAGAGGAGGGTAAAAAACTCCAGAAAGAACTACTCTGATTATAGTTTCATTCCATTCTCTTCCTAATTTTAATCTTTCTCTACTTTTATTTATTTCTTCAAAAAATTTAATCTTCTTTTTATTGCTGATTTTGTTGAAGAATTTTTTCAATTGGTTATTTCCAAATTTTATAATATTTTTAAAATTTTCTCCTTTTCTAAATTTTCCAGGATCAATAGGATTGAAATCAAATTTTTTAATTCCAAAAATGTCAGAAACTCTTTCAATCTCCGAGAAAAATTTACCCTTCTCATCAAAAGCTAACTGATATAGTTTCAGATAGTTATTTGAAAATACTTTTTCTAATCTACTTTTTCTCATAAAATAAGATTTTTTATATAAGTAAAGTTTAATTCGTAAAAAGATATAAATCAACTATAGTTGTTTTCGTATTATTTTTTATATATAATATGAGTGATATCACATTCAAATAAACATCATAGAAGTTTATTCTGTCTTAATCGTGCCTTTCAGTGGACGCTCGTCGCACGCGATTGAGACACCTTGGTGTTTTTTGAGTGTGATATCCGTCGGGCGTCCTCTCAAGATAAACCTCCCGACGACTTATTTTTAAGTCGTTTTTATTAAGGATAAGCTTATGATTAAGAAAAAAATTAAAATAAATCCTAAAAATTATTTATTCTGGCTTTATAGTATTGGATTTTTATGTGCATTCCTTTCTGTTGCCACTGTGTTTGATAAATCTAATGATTTTATAACAAAGGTAATAGCTTTTATTGCTAGCTGGTGGATATTTTTAGTAACTTTTCATTTTACCGAAGATACAAGCAAACAAAAAATAAAAGAGTTGGTTGAAGAAATGAAGAAGAGGGATGATGAATGGTATAATTTGGTTGGAGATATTAATAAGTACGATCAAATTGAAGGACAGATTGAAGAGAAAGAGCTAGATCAGCTTACTAACGAAATAGAAAGAATTGAAATTATTCGAGAAGAAAGAATGGAAAGTGGTTATGATTATATCTCTGGTATTGATTGGGATTAATTTATAAATAAAAAGAAAAAAAATATGAAAACAATAAAAGTATTAGGAACAACAATAATCGAGAAAAACTTCCCAGTAATGACGAGTTGGGCAAAAACAAACCTACAAGGGTTGGAGAACACAATAAGGAGTATGCAAGAAAAAGATCACGGTTCAGTGGAAACAATGTTAGTAACACTGGAAAACGAATTTGGGAATGACAACAGCTAAAATATAATTTATAAGACAAACAATAAAATTGACAGCATCTACTCAA
>Ga0114931_10009555_pt1 | contig 11616 bp, 12 predicted proteins | sample 2SBtaG_FD_89579 | JGI IMG/M metagenome (GOLD analysis project Ga0114931, IMG submission 89579) | Deep subsurface microbial communities from Kolumbo volcano to uncover new lineages of life (NeLLi) - 2SBTROV14_V59a metaG | ecosystem: Environmental > Aquatic > Marine > Volcanic | place: Kolumbo...
CGCGATCACGTTTGCGTGGACTGCCTGCAACATGGCTGGCAGAGCGCGGCGCCGCGCGACTAGACCTGCCGCAACGCGCCCCCAAGCAGCCAAGGAGCCATCGCGATGACCTCGCTCATGTCGATCCCCGCACCAAGCCTGGCCGTCATCGTCGTTTTCGGCCTGATCGTCGTTGCCAGCCTCGCCGCAGCGCCGCGCCGGGCGACGGTCGAGGGGTTCTTTGGCGGCCGCGCGATCAACGGCGATGCGCCGGGGCTCTGGGTTCTGGTGCTGAGCCAGGTGACGACATGGATTTTCGCGCGCTCGCTGATGAATGCCGCGATCCTGGGATATTTATACGGCATCTGGGGGGTTCTGGCCTATGCCGCCTATTACGGGTCGTTCCTGACCGGAGGTCTGATCGTCGACCGGCTGCGCAAGGGCGGGGCGGGCTCGGTGCAGGACTGGCTGGGAAGGCATTTCGGGGGCACCGGGCTTGCCGCCTACAATCTTGTCGTCGGCCTGCGTCTCTTGTCGGAGGTCTTTGCCAATCTCCTCGTCGTCGGGCTGATCTTTGCCGCCGTCCTGCCGGGGTTGGGCCATGCGCGCGAGGCGGCGATCGTGATTGTAGCGGCGCTCGGGCTGGCCTACAGCGCCTGGGGCGGGCTGAGCGCCTCGCTGCGCACCGACGTGGTGCAGATGCTGGTCTTTCTGGTGGTCTTCGCCGCGGCCTTCCTGGCGCTGGTCAGCGATCCCGGCTTTGACATCGGCGCGGTGCTCACCGCGCCGGGCACCAGCGGCGCCTCAAGCGGGCAGGTGCTCTTCGTGGTGGCGCTCCTGCAGGTCTTTTCCTATCCCGCCCATGACCCGGTGATGATGGATCGCGGCTTTCTCGCCGACCGGGCAACGACGCGGGCGGCGTTCCTGCATGCGTTCTGGATTTCGACGCTCTGCATCCTCGCCTTCGGCCTTTTCGGCGTCCAGGCGGGGATCGCGGGGGCGGCCTATGAGGGCCAGCTTCTGGGGACATGGGCGGGGATGTTCCCGCCCTGGGTGTTCGCGGCGCTGGTCATTTCGCTGCTGGTCAGCGCGCTCTCGACGCTTGATTCGGCGCTGGCCAGCGCCGCGCGGCTGGTCGTCGACGAGATGCAGCTGCGCCCGCGCAGCCTCAATGGCGGGCGCACGGCGATGGTCGTCTTCATGGTGGCCGGCGCGGGGCTGACGCTGTGGGGCAACCGGACGCTCTTTGACGCGGTGGCGGTAAGCGGCACGGCGAGCATGTTCCTCACCCCCGTCCTTGCGGTCGGGCTGCTGAGCGGCCGGCAGGTGGCGCCGTGGTCCTATCTGGTGGCCTTCGGCGCGGCGATGGCGGGGGCAATGGCCTATTTCGGCCGCGACTGGGCGTTTTTTGCGCGGCTCCTGCCCGAGGGGCACAAATACGAACAATTGCTGATGATCTGTGTCGTTGTGCTGGTGGTGGGTTTTGCCGCGGTGCTGGCCGGGGCGCGGCGCGCGGGCCGCCGCTGATCCACGGCCCGCGCCTGCGCCTCCTGGCTGCCGCGCCCGGCAAAATCGCCGGTCAAGGCCAATTGCATCTTCCAACCCGCCCCCGAACCGATTAGATACGGTTGACGAAATTCCAGGGGACGCGCAAAAGCTGTCCCGGTTAAGGGAGTGCAAGCATGTTGAACAATATCGGCCTTCCCGGCCTTCTTCTCATCGCCGTCGTGGTGCTGGTTCTTTTCGGCCGCGGCAAGATATCTTCGCTGATGGGCGAGGTGGGCAAGGGCATCACCTCTTTCAAGAAGGGCGTTTCCGAGGGCAACAAGGAAATCGAGGACAGCACGTCGGAGGCGGAAACCGCCGTCAAGGACGTGACGTCGGACCCCGACAAGGACAAGGTCTGAGCCCTGAATGTTCGACCTTGGCTGGACTGAACTACTGCTGATCGGCATCGTGGCGCTGATCGTCGTCGGTCCGGAGGACCTGCCGACGATGTTCCGTGCGGCGGGCAATTTCGTCGGCAAGGCAAAACGCATGGCGCGCGAGTTCAGCCAGGCGATGAACGAGGCGGCCGATGGCGCCGGGGTCAGTGATCTGAAGAAATCGCTCGATGCGGCGACCAATCCGATAAAATCGGCGATGAAGGAAGTCTCCAAGTCGACCGAGAGTTTCACCGCCAAAACCATGGCCGGCCCGGAGCACAAGCTCGATCCCGAGCGCGCGGAAATGGCCGACAAGATCCGCCAGCGTTCTGCCGAAGTGGCGCTGGAACGTCAGGCCCGCGAAGAGGATGAAGCGGCCAGGGACGCCGGAAAAAAGGCGTCTGCCACGCCCGCGCCCGCGCCCGCCACCGGTGACGCCGCCGATGACGCCTCGGCAAGCGCAACCAGCCATGACAATGCCAGGGACAAGAGGTGAGCAAGAGCAGTCGGTTCGAGGACGAGATCGAGGACAGCGCCGCGCCGCTGATCGAACATCTCAGGGAATTGCGCACCCGTCTCATCCACTCCGTGGTCGCCTTCGTCATCGCCATGTTGATCTGCTTTTCGGTTGCCACGCCGATCTTCAATTTCCTCACCAGGCCGCTCTGTCAGGTGCTGGCCGAGCGCGGGCAGGATTGCAATCTGATCTTCATCAAGCCGCAGGAAGGGTTCTTCGTGGCGATCAAGGTCTCGCTTCTGGGCGGCTTCATTCTCTCCTTCCCCTATATCGCCGCGCAGATGTGGCGCTTCGTGGCGCCAGGGCTCTACAAGTCCGAAAAGGGCGCGTTTCTGCCCTTCGTCATCGCCTCGCCCTTCATGTTCGTGCTCGGCGCCGCCTTCGCCTTTTATGTGGTCTCGCCGCTGGCCTACAATTTCTTCCTCGGCTTTCAGCAATTCGGCGACGCCGGTCAGGCCGTGCCGGTGGGCGATGCGCAGAACGCGGCGCCGCTTTCGGTGGTCTTTCAGGGCTCGGCGCAGGAATATCTCAACCTCACCGTCAAGTTCATCGTCGCCTTCGGCCTGTGTTTTCAGTTGCCGGTGCTGCTGACGCTGATGGGAAAGGCCGGCCTCGTTGGCGCCGCGGGGCTGCGCGGGGTGCGCAAATACGCCATTGTCGGCATCCTCGTCCTGGCCGCGATCGTCACCCCCCCCGACGTGATCACCCAGGTGGTCCTGTTCACGGTGGTTTACGGGCTTTATGAAATCTCGATCTTCCTCGTCGCGCGGGTCGAGCGTCAGCGCGAGGCCCGCCTGCGCGCCGAGGGCCTGTGGTTCGACGATGAAGAAGATGGCGGCCAGAACGGCGACGAGGACGGCGATGAAGACGGCGGCGCGGCCGTGGATGACAGCGATGCAGACGGGGATGCCGATGGGGACGGCACTTCGTGACCGAGCCTCTGGAACGGATCGCGGCGGCGCTTGAACGCCTCAGCCCGCCGCCGGGCCATGCGCCGGATATTGCCGCCGCAGATGCCTTTGTCTGGCATGTCGATCCGGATCACCTTATGCCGGTGGGCCGCGTCAACCGCATCGACATGTCCCTGCTGGTCGGTATCGACCGGGCGCGCGATACGCTTCTCGACAATACCCGCCGCTTTGCCCGCGGCCTGCCGGCCAACAACGCGCTTCTCTGGGGCAGCCGCGGCATGGGCAAGTCCTCGCTCATCAAGGCGGTGCACGCCGCCGTTCTGGCCGAGGGCGCGGCGCTCAAAATGGTCGAATTGCAGCGCGAGGACCTGACCAGCGTCGGCCGGCTGCTCAATCTCCTGCGCGACAGCGACGCGCGCTTCCTGCTCTTTTGTGACGATCTCAGCTTCTCGCATGACGATCAGCATTACAAATCTCTCAAGGCGGTGCTTGATGGCGGCATCGAGGGGCGCCCCGACAACGTCGTCTTCTACGCCACATCTAACCGCCGCCACCTGATGCCCCGCGAGATGATCGAAAACGAACGCGCCACCGCTATCAGCCCCTCTGAGGCGACCGAGGAAAAGGTCTCGATCAGCGACCGCTTCGGCCTCTGGCTGGGCTTCCATCCGTGCGACCAGGACACATATCTCGCGATGATTCGCGGCTATTGCGATGCCTACGGGGTGGCAATCGACGACGCCACGCTGCGCGCCGAGGCGATCGCATGGCAGGCGGCGCGCGGCGCGCGCTCGGGCCGGGTCGCGTGGCAGTTCTTCACCGATCTGGCCGGGCGGCGCGGCATCGCGCTCTGATCGCTCGGGACCTCGGGACGCCGGCCCCTGCGCGCGGCGGCCTCCTGTTTCTTCTGGCCGAAAATATCCCGGGGGAGTCGAGAAAATTCGCGAATTTTCTCGACGGGGGCAGCGCCCCCGGTCGCGCCCCCTGACGCACTTCACCTATTGCAGGTAGGGGGTCGGATCGACGGCGTCGAAGCCCTCGCGCACCTCGAAATGCATCGCCGCCGCGCCATCGCTGCGGATCTCGGCGAGCCGGTCTCCGCGAGCGATTCGATCGCCCTTTTTGACCGCTACATTGGCGATATTCGAGTAGACCGTCAGCAGGTTGTCGGGATGCTTGACGACGACGATCGGCATGCCCTTGGTATCCTCGGTGATCGCCGCCACCGTGCCCGCCGCGGCGGCGCGCACCGGGGCGCCCGGCTGGCTGGCGATGTCGAGCCCCTCATTCTTGCCGGGTTGGAAATCGCGGATGATGTCCCCCTTGACCGGCAGGATCATCCGCGCGCCGGATGGGGCCGCATCCTGGCCGAGATCAGGGGCGGCGGTGGTTTCCACCGGCTCCGCCGCCGGACGGGTATCCTGCGCCGGCAACGGCTCGGACGCGCTCGGCGGCGGCGGCGGCACGGTGCCTTCGCCCGGAAGAGTGGTCGGGCGTTGCGGCGCGATCGCGCTCCTGGGCTTTTCCGGCAGGGCCACGGGGATCAGCAGATACTGCCCTTCGCGGACGGTGAAATTGCTGTCGAGCCCGTTCCAGTCCGCAAGGCTGCGGACCGACACGCCGTAGAGGCGGGCGATGGAATAGGCGGTTTCGCCGCGCTCGACCTTGTGGCGCACAGGCTCGACGCCGGAGACATCAGCAGGGCGGCGCGTGGCCGCCGGGGCGGTCGGCTCGAGCGGGGTGGTCTCGACGGCGTTTGCATCGGCCTTGGCGATGGCGTTGCCGGCAAGCGTGGTGATGTCGACGCCGCCGGGGGTGATCGGCCCGCCGGCGGGTTCGGCGACGCGCTCGGGCAGGGCCAGAATCTCGCCGTCGCGCAGCCGGTCGCCGGGTTCGAGCCCGTTGTAGCGGGCGATGCTGTCGGCGTCGCCCCCGATCCGCGCCGCCAGCGTGGTGACATCGTCGCCGCGCCGGGCGACGGCCACCTGGTAGCCGGGATAGGAGATGATCCCGCGGGCGTCGGGTTCCGGCCGCCGGGCGGTGGCGGCAGCGCTGCGGGCCGCGTCTGCGGTGCTCGGCGCGTTGCCGAAATTTCCGCGCAGGTCGAAATCCATGCCGTTTCCGCATCCTGAAACGACGATCAGGGCGCAAACGCTTGCAAACACGGTCGATCGGCGGGGAAGGGTCATCGCGGGCGGTCCTTGTCTGCTGCCTCGTCTGCTGCGTTCTTTGCGGCCGTGTCCGATGCCCGATCCGCCGCATCCAGCGCATGCGCTCTTGCTATACTGTGAGCGGGCGCCTGCGTCTACCCGCTGTCGCACGCCAGCCCCTCGACCAGCGGGACGAAGCGCACCGGCAGGATTTCCTCGTAATCGAAGCCCTCTGCCTGGCGGGTGACGCGGATCAGGCTCTGCACCGCGTCCGACTGGCCCACTGGCAGGACCATGATCCCCCCGGTCTTGAGCTGCGCCAGAAGCGGCCCGGGCGGATCCTCGGCCGCCGCCGTCACCAGGATACGATCAAAAGGGGCCTGGTCAGGCAGGCCGAAACTGCCGTCGGCGGTCAGCGCGGTGATATTGGCGAGATCGAGCCTGCGGAATATCGCGTTTGCCGCGCTGATCAGCTGCCGGTGGCGGTCGACACTGTAGACCCGGCGCGCAAGCTGGCTGAGAATCGCCGCCTGATAGCCCGAGCCGGTGCCCACCTCGAGCACCTTGTCGCGCGGGCTGACTTTCAGCGCCTGGGTCATCAGCCCGACCACCGAAGGCTGCGAAATGGTCTGCCCGCAGGCGATCGGCAGGGGCATGTCCTCATAGGCGCGGGCGGCGAAATGACCGCGGACGAAATCGCCGCGGTCGATCCGTTCCATCGCCGAAAGCACCCGCTTGTCGGTCACCCCGCGCGAGCGCAGCGCGAACAGGTACTGCATCTTGCGTTCGGCGATATCGGTGGGCGGGTGGTTCATTCGATTGCCCTGAGGGCGTCGAGCGCATCATGGGCGGTGAGATCGGCACGCATCGGCGTGACCGAGATATAGCCTTTCAGGTTCCAGTCCGCGTCCGAGCCTTCGCCGGTGGGCTGCTGTTGCGGGGCGCCCGTCACCCACAGGAAGCGTCGCCCCGAGGGCGAGGTCGTGGGCGAGACGCCAAAGCCCATGTCGCGGCGAAATCCCTGCCGCGCTGCGCGCAGCCCCTTGACCTCTGCTGCCGGCACGGGCGGGAAATTGATGTTGTAGAAGATGCCGTAATCGTCATCGCTCCACACGCCGCGCTCCAGCAGGCGGCGCAGGGTGTGCAGACCATGGGCGCGGGCGGCCTCGAAAACATCCTCCGCGTCACGGTTCTGGGGGCCGTAATACTGGCTCAGCGCCACCGCCGGCAGCCCTTGCAGCGCGGCCTCCATCGCCCCGCCCAGGGTGCCGGAATAGAGCGCGTTCTCGGCCGCGTTGTTGCCGCGGTTGACACCCGAGAGCACCAGATCAGGGCGCTTTGGCATCACGTCATGGAGCGCCGCCAGCACGCAATCGGCGGGCGAGCCCTGCGCGGCGTAACGGTGCGCGCCCAGTTGCGAGATCATCATCGGCCGGGTGAAGGAAATGGCGTGGCCGACGCCCGATTGCTCGAAGGCGGGGGCCACTGTCCACACCTCGCCCCCGGGGCCGGCAAGCGCGCGCGCGATCTCGTCGAGAACCGCGAGCCCCGGGGCGTCGATACCGTCGTCATTGGTGATGAGAATGCGCACCGAAGCGGACTCCTGACTGGATGGGAAATGTGTAACGGTGCCGCCGCACCGGGGCAAGCGAAGCCGCGACCGGGGTCGCGCGCATTGAGCGCATTTCAATCACGCAGCCTGTGCGCCTGCGTCTGCGCCGTCGCGGCCCGCAGCCACCGCGCGCCGGCCCGCCCCCTCAGATCGTCGCCAGCAGGCGCGCGGCCTCCAGGGCGGGATCGGCCAGCGCGTTGCGATCCTCGCCGGGGAAGAACCGCGCGCGGGTGGCGGTGGCCATCGGGCGCGGGGCAAGGACATGAACCTCGGGGCCGGTCCTGACGGTTTCGGCACGCCAGCTTTCCGCCAGCGCGATCTGCGCCGCCTTGGTGGCGCCGTATGCGCCGAAGAACTTCTCCCCGGCGCGCGGATCGTGGAAAAAGAGCGCCTTGCCGCTGGTGCCCAGAAGCGGGGTCAGAAAGGGGATCAGCCGGGCGGTGGCGGTGGCGTTGGTGGCAACCGATCTTTCCCAGTCGGCGAGGTCGAGATAGCCCGTCGGGGCGAGCGGCGCGGCATGGATCGCGCAATGCGCCCAGAGATCGACATGTCCCCAGCGGTCATGGATCGAGCGGCAAAGCTGGGCCATCGCCGCCTGATTGGTGATGTCCATCGGCGCCAGCGTCGCCTGGCCGCCTCTCGCGCGAATGCGGTCGTCGAGCTCTTCCAGCGCGCCGGTGGTGCGCGCCACGGCGATGACGTGATGGGTCTCGGCCAGGGCCTCGGCCAGTGCCGCGCCAAGCACGCGCGACGCGCCGGTGACAAGCGCGATCCGGGGGGGGGTCTTGCTCTCCATGGCTGCAGCATGTCTCACCGTGGCGGGCCGTTTTCAAGCCCGAACGCTTGACTTTGCCGGTCAGGACAAGAAAAAGGGCGGGAAAACGAGGCAAACAGCAAAGGATGCCATGCCATGCGCGATAGCACTCTCGCCGGGGCCGTGATCGGCCGGGGCAGTCTTGTCAGGCAACTTGCCCTGATCTTTGGCGGCAGCGCCCTGATCGCGCTCGCCGCGCAGGTCAGCGTGCCCTTCTACCCGGTGCCGATGACGCTTCAGACGTTGGCCATCCTGATCGTCGGGCTGAGCTTCGGCGCGCGTCTCGGGGCGCTGACGCTCATTGCCTATCTCACCGAGGGGGCGCTGGGGCTGCCGGTCTTTGCCAATGCCGGCGCCACCGCCTCGCTCATCGGGCCGACGGCCGGGTTCCTCTTCGGTTTCGTGGCGATGGCGTGGCTTGCCGGTCTTGCCGCCGAGCGCGGCCTGGCGCGCGGCTTCGTCACCACCGCGCTGGTTGCGCTCGCGCTCTCGGCGCTGCTCTATCTGCCGGGGCTCGCCTGGCTGAGCTCCTTCATCGGCATCGACAAGGCAATTGCCCTCGGCGCGCTGCCCTTCCTGGCGGGCGATGCGCTCAAGGCGGTGATCGCGGCAATGGTGGTGAGCGGCGCCCGCAAGGCGCTGGCCGCGCGCCGCTAAGCCGCAGGACGTGATCCTCATCGAAGGCCGCTCCCGGATGTTTCCAGGGGCGGCCCTTTTCATCCCGTCCGCCTATTCCGCGGCCTTGCCCGCGGCCTTGAGCCGAAACCCGTTCTCGATCTGATCCGACGGCGCCACCGGATAATCGCCCGAGAAACACGCGTCGCAATATTGCGGGCAGGACGGGTCGCGCCCCCCGGCCTCGCCGACGGCGCGATAGAGCCCGTCAAGCGAGATGAAGCGCAGCGAATCGGCCCCCATATAGGCGCAGATCTCCTCCTCTGACATGGTCGCGACGATCAGCTTTTCGCGCTGCGGCGTATCGACGCCGTAAAAGCAGGGCCATTGCGTGGGCGGGCTTGCGATGCGGAAATGCACTTCCGCCGCGCCGGCATCGAGGATCATTTCCCTGATCTTGCGGCTGGTCGTGCCGCGCACCACGCTGTCATCGACGAGGATCACCCGCTTGTCCTTGACCAGCGCGCGGTTGACGTTGAGCTTGAGGCGCACGCCCATGTTGCGGATCTGCTCGGTCGGCTCGATGAAGGTGCGCCCGACATACTGGTTGCGGATGATCCCCATGCTGAAGGGGATGCCGCTTTCATGGGCATAGCCGATCGCGGCGGGGGTGCCGCTGTCGGGCACCGGGCAGACGAGATCGGCCTCCACCGGCGCCTCGCGGGCCAGCTCCACCCCGATCTGGCGGCGCGTCTCATAGACCGAGCGCCCGCCGAGGATGCTGTCGGGGCGGGAGAAATAGACATGCTCGAAGATGCAGAAGCGTGGCCGCGCGGGGCGAAAGGGAAAATGGCTCTCGACCCCCTGGGAGGTGATCACCACCATCTCGCCGGGGGCGACCTCGCGTATGAAGCGCGCGCCGATGATGTCGAGCGCGCAGGTCTCCGAGCTCAGCACCCAGCCATCGGCGATCTGCCCCAGCACCAGCGGGCGCACGCCGAGCGGGTCGCGCACACCGATCAGCTCGTCGCGGGTCATCGCCACGACCGAGAACGCGCCTTCGACCCGGCGCAGCGCGTCTTCCATCCGGTCGGGGATGCTGCGCTGCAGGGAGCGCGCCATCAGGTGGATGATGCATTCGCTGTCGGAGCCGGACTGAAAGATCGAGCCGCGCTCGATCAGCTCGCGACGCAGCGCGTCGGCATTGGTGATGTTGCCATTATGGGCGATTGCCGCGCCGCCCATCGAGAATTCACCGAAAAAAGGCTGCACGTCGCGGATCTGCGTCGGCCCCTTGGCGCCGGCCGTCGAATAGCGCACATGGCCGATCGCCAGCGGGCCCGGCAGGGTCTCCATCAGCGAGGCGCGGGTGAAATTGTCGCGCACATAGCCAAAACGCCGCGCCGAGTTGAAGCCCTTCTCGGGATGGTGGCTGACGATACCGCCGGCCTCCCGGCCGCGATGTTGCAGGGCGTGCAGGCCGAGCGCGACGAAATTCGCCGCGTCAGAGACGCCGATCACGCCGTAGATGCCGCATTCCTCGTGCAGCTTGTCATCGTTGCCGCCGGTGGCAACGGCATCGAAATCGAAAGGATGGGACGGGGGCATGTTGACCGACACTGTCAGCTCCGACTCTCACGGTTGCTGTGTGATGCCTTCATAGGGTCTTGGCGGGGCGCTGTCACGAAACTATCATCATTTCCGACGCAGCGGCATTGCTGAGGGTGCGATTGCCGGAGCGCCATCGGGCCGGCGGGGGCAATTTGCAGCCGATCTCTCGCGGTCCCGGCCTCAGTTGCTGCCCGGGCATGAGCCGATCAGCGCTTCGTACTGGCGGGTGATCCAGCCAAGCGCGGCCTGCGGGTCGCGCTCCTCGACATTGTCCGTGAGCATCGCAAAGACCCGCGCCGAGCGGCTGTCGTCGATGACGCGGATGTTCTCGCCGGCGATGACGGTCTGATAGACGAAATAGGCAATCGCCACCAGCAGCACGCCGCGCGCAACGCCAAAGACGAGGCCCAGCCCCTGGTCGATCGCGCCGGCCGAGGAGCGCTGCACCAGCGACGAAAACAGCGGCGTGATCATCGAGGCGGCGATCAGCGCCACCGCGAAGACGCCGGTAAAGGCGGCGATCATCGAAAGCTCGCAACTGTCGGCGACGAATTTGCCCAGCACCGGCACTTCGCTGACCAGCGGCCGGATCTGGGGGGCGAAGACGAAGGCCAGGATGCCGACCACGATCCAGCCGGCGATGGCCAGCGCCTCGCGCACGAAGCCCCGCGAATAGGCCAGCAATGCCGACAGCACGATGACCGCGGCGACAACGCCATCAATGATGGTGAATCCTTGCATCAAGCCCGTCCGTCCCTTTCTCGCGCCCTGCCCGCGGCGAACGTCCCGGCGACGAAACCCGCCAGATCGTCAAATTCCCGCAGGCCCATCCCGCCCCTGCCGCCGGTCTTTCCACCGGCCGGCAGGATCGCCGTTGTGAAACCAAGTTTTTGCGCCTCTTTCAACCTGTTTTCGATCTGCGAGACCGGCCGCAGCGCGCCGGAGAGGCTGATTTCGCCGAAAATCGCCGTTTCCGGCGCCAGCGCCACGTCCTCGCGCGCGCTCAGAAGCGCGGCGGCGACGGCGAGATCGGCGGCGGGCTCGGTGATGCGCAGGCCGCCGGCGACGTTGAGATAGACGTCAAGCCCGGCAAAGGGGATGGCGCAGCGCGCCTCGAGCACGGCCAGGATCATCGCCAGCCGCCCGCTGTCCCAGCCGAGCACCGCCCGGCGTGGCTGGGCCAGCGAGCTGGGCGCCACCAGCGCCTGAAACTCGACCAGCAGGGGACGCGTGCCCTCGATCCCGGCAAAGACCACCGAGCCCGGCGCCGTGCTGCCGCGCCCGGCGAGAAAGAGTTGCGAGGGGTTGGCGACCTCCTTGAGCCCGCGCCCCGTCATCTCGAAAACGCCGATCTCGTCGGCGGCGCCGAAGCGGTTCTTGACCGCGCGCAGGATGCGGAACTGATGCCCGCGCTCGCCCTCGAAATAGAGCACCGTGTCGACCATGTGCTCGACGACGCGCGGCCCGGCGATCTGGCCGTCC
>Ga0114931_10009556_pt1 | contig 11616 bp, 9 predicted proteins | sample 2SBtaG_FD_89579 | JGI IMG/M metagenome (GOLD analysis project Ga0114931, IMG submission 89579) | Deep subsurface microbial communities from Kolumbo volcano to uncover new lineages of life (NeLLi) - 2SBTROV14_V59a metaG | ecosystem: Environmental > Aquatic > Marine > Volcanic | place: Kolumbo...
AAAATGCGGCTGACCGACAGCAGTGGCAGCAATGAAGATCCCAGTTGGTCACCCAACGGCTTCGCCCTCATTTTCAGTTCAACCAGAGAAGGCGACAAAGCGCTGTATTCAATGTTTTGGGACGGCTCAGATCAAAAAAAGATTACCCAGGGTGGCGTCAGTTACTTGCCCGCGTGGTCTCCGCTCATGAATTGACGACATTTAGTTGAGGAGAATAAGATATGAAAAAAAGTAAGCGGCTGGGCTTCGCGGCCATGCTGATCGCGATGACGATTGGACTCGCGGCATGTGGAGGTTCCAGGGAAACATTGAATCAACAACCAGATCCTTTTCCTGAGCCTCCCCCCGTGAACGAGACACCACAACCCGTTGAACCCAGCGAACCGAAAGTGGCGGCGACACCAACGCCGGCCGATCTGCCGAAGAAAGCCCCACTCATCCTGGAAACGATTTATTTTGATTTTGATAAGTCGGCCCTAACTGAATCAGCAAAGACAATCCTGGCAAACAACGCCAGGCTTCTGCAAGAATATCCTTTCGTGAACATTCGTATTGCGGGACATTGCGATGAACGCGGCACCGTCGAATACAATTTGGCGCTTGGCGAACGCAGGGCAATGGCGGTTCGGAACTACCTCACGACTTTTGGCATGCGACCAGATCGGATCACGGTCATCAGCTACGGCAAGGAGCGCCCCGCCGACCCACGTCACACCCCGGATGCATGGCAGAAGAACAGGCGCGCGCAATTCGTTATCCTGAACCAGTAATGAAACCGAAAAGATTATCAAAAAATGGACTACCAAATGAAGGGTGTCATATTGAACCGAGGGGTTAAATTCACCCGTATTCTCCTGAGCGCGTCCGTCGCTTTGAGCGTTTTCGGCTGTGCCGGCACGTCACACAGGCAGCGAGTCAGCGCGCAGCAAACCCAAGTGGAAAACATGCGGCGGGAAGTCGAATTTCTGCGGCAGCAAAACTCTCAGTACAAACGCGAACTCGAAAGCCTGAAGAAACAAATCGTAGAATTCCAGCTATCAAACCGACAGGACAAAGCGGACCTGAAAATTCAGTTTGACGAACTTCTGCAACAAATGGAAGCCGTGCAAACTCAATTACAGGATACGAATCAGCGCATCACCAGAATGACCGGTGAGCGCCCGGTGGTTCCGGGCATTTCGCCTCAACTAGTGACGCCACCGGCGGATACCAGCGCCGGCAAAATCAGGCCGGGAGTTCCCGCTTTCGCCGTGGATCAATCGCGCGAACTATACAACACCGCTTATCGCGATTTCATTCGTGGCAACTACCAGTTGGCGTTGAGCGGCTTTCAGGAATTTGTCAAGCAGCATCCTAATTCCGAGCTTGTTGACAACGCACAGTACTGGGTCGGTGAAGTTTACTATGCCCAGGGCCGCTATCAACAGGCTATTCAAGAATTTGAGAAAGTACTGAAGTTGTATCGCAATGGAGACAAAGCGGCTTCAGCTTTATTGAAAATCGGATACTCCTACATCAACATCGACGAAATAGAACAGGGACGTACCTATCTTGATAAAATCATAAAGGACTACCCGAAGAGCGATGAGGCCAACCTGGCGCGAGGTCGTCTCGCGGCCCTGGAGTAGTGAAAAACTAAAGATAAAGGAAATAATGCCATGTTAAAACTGAAAAGTATCATCCTTGTCACAGCTCTTTTTCTTCTGTCCGCAAACGCAATTCTGGCCGGCGATCAGAACCTCGAGGCAAAAATGACGGAGCAGCAAAAAGCACTGCAGGCGGAGCTTGAGCATGACCTGGTGGCCCCGTGTTGCTGGAATATGACGGTGGATCAGCATGAATCCGGTGCGGCCAGAGAAGTCAGACAAAAAGTAGCGGAATTGGTTCTGGCCGGTAAATCAAAAGATGACATCCTCGACTATTTTTCATCCCCGGCTCAATATGGTGAACGGATTCTCTCTACGCCATCGCAGAAAACGCTGCTTGGCAAATCCGCATACTGGCTCATTCCCATCATGTTATTTTTTGGAGCGGTGGTTGTCTTTTTCACGATACGAAATTTGTCAAGCAGCAAATCCAGCCAGCCTGGCCAAAAAACAAATAGCGCCAAAACCGCCCGCGACTCCGGCTGGTCGGACAAAGTGGAAGAGGAGCTTAGCACGCTCGATTCATAGCCATGTCGAAGCTGGCAAGAATGCACACGGCTGAGCACATCCTCACCGCGGTCATGAAGAGGCACTACAACGCGCCGCGCAATCTTGAGATGCATCTGAACGAAAAGAAAACCAAATGTGATTACGACGTGCCCGATGCGCTTTCCCCCTCGGATGTTGACCGCATTCAAACGCTTGTCAATCATGAGATCGCTAAAAATCATGCGATCTCTTTTTCTTTTAGCAAACGTTCTGAGGCAGGTAACTACGATTTGTGGAAAGTCCCGCCGGAAATGGAAGAAATCCGGATCGTCAGTATCGGTGACTTCGATGCACAGCCGTGCAGCGGGCCGCATGTGACAACCACCGCCGAAATAGGAAAATTTGAAATAGCAAGCATTGAAGAAAGAGAAAACGGTCGGACCAGAATTCGGTTTAAGGTGAAATAGCTAAACAGGGCATTTCAAGTTAAAAGATGAGTAGTAAAAAAGGAATTTGGACAAAACATTTTTCATTATTTTTCTTGCCATATTGGATTTTCTGTTCTACATTTAAAAAAAGGGGAAATAACTTACTGAATCAACAGTAAGATACATAAGTAAAGAGTTAGCGTGGGTTGTCGACAATGTGATAAAGATAGCGCATTTGCAAATTGCGAAAAATGAAATCCAACCCTTAGCAGTAAGCAGGCTCACAAATCCAGAGTCATGCCGAGCCTAAGGGTTTCTTTTTTCTATTAGAGGGGGGAGGTGATGAGATGGTAGCTAAGAAAGTGTTCACTTCTAAGCCAACGGCTATCTTAGTGGATGGGGCCTTCTTTCTTAAGAGATACAGAAAATGTTTTCAGAACGGGAAATCACACAATGCTGAAACAGTTGCATCTAACATGTACAAAATGTGCTTGTCACATGTTGCAGATGATAATTTGTACAGAATTCTTTACTATGATTGTGCGCCATTAAATATAAAAATGAATGATCCAATTACAAATAAGACAGTCGATTTCTTCAAGTCCACTACGGCACAATTTAGAGTGGCCTTTCTTGATGAACTGAAAAAGAAAAGGAAAGTGGCCACGAGGCTCGGACAATTAAGAAGCCATGGTGGGTGGATTATTATTCCAGAGAAAACAAAACAACTCCTAAAGGGGAATATCGCACTTGAGGATTTGACTGAGAAAGATGTAATCATAAATGCCAAACAAAAGGGGGTAGACATCAAAATCGGATTGGATATTGCTTCCTTGGCCTACAAGAAACTGGTAAGCAAGATAATCCTGATATCTGGCGATTCTGATTTTGTTCCAGCCGCGAAATTGGCAAGAAGAGAAGGAATCGATTTCGTCTTAGATCCCATGTGGCAAAAAATTAATGACGAACTATTTGAACACGTTGATGGAATTAAATCTACTTGCAAGAAACCTCCACTTTAATGCAGAAGGTGGATAGATTAATCCCCTAAGCCGATTGGTATGATATCAATAATTCGTACAAAACCTTTTGGCCATTTCCTAGAGGCAATATCAACAGATTCGCAGCAAATCCAGCACGCTTCTCAAGCCACAATGTTGACCAATTTCCTGGGAACAACGATTATTTTTTTTGCGGTCTTACCTTGTAACCTACCTTCAACCTGACGCAATGCACGTTTCTCCAACTCCGCTTTGTCAGCCGACAATTCCGCTGGTACCATCATTTGATCTCTGAGCCTGCCATTCACCTGAATGACGATCAAGGTCTCATCCCGCTGTAAAGCCGCCTGATCGCATTTGGGCCATTCACTCTTCAGAATTGCTTCGTCATGTCCGATGGCCCGCCACAACTCTTCGGTTACAAAAGGCGTCATCGGCGATAGCAGCAGAATCAAACTCTCGATGGCGAGTTTCAATAAAGCAGGATTCGAATCGTGTTTTTGTTCTTCACGGGAGTTGACATAGTCGCCCAACTCATTGCTCAACTCCATCACGGCCGCCACGGCCGTATTGAAATGAAACTTCTCAAAGTCTCGGGTCACGGAATTTATTTTTTCATTTACCACGTGCCAAAGCTGCTTGTCGCGTTGGTTAAGTTCCTCAGACTTGATCGCAGTGGCAGTCGTTGTGGCAATCACATCTTTGTATTTTTCGACCAGCGTCCAGACCCGGTTCAGGAAACGATAGCCGCCGCGCACCCCTTCATCGTTCCATTCGATCTCCTTTTCGGGTGGCCCCATGAAGAGCGTGTACAAACGTTCGGTATCGGTGCCGTATTTCTCGATAATATCCGTGGGCGCAATCGTATTCTTCTTTGATTTGCTCATCTTGGCCAGTTCCACCAGCAACGGTTCTTCGCCTTGTGGGCAACGATTGCCCTGCTTCACATCGCCTGGTGGGATCCACCCATGCGTTTTGCAACGGTAGGCCTGATGCGTTATCATGCCTTGCGTGAACAACTTGGTGAAAGGTTCGCCGAAGTTGACCAACCCCATATCACGCAGCGCTTTTGTCACGAAACGCGAGTAGAGCAAGTGTAAGATAGCGTGTTCAATTCCTCCCACATACTGGTCCACCGGCAGCCATTGATTAACCCGATCCGAATCAAAGATTCGGTCATTGTCGGTGGAGGACAGATAGCGCATGTAGTACCATGATGAGTCGACGAAAGTATCCATCGTGTCGGTATCGCGGCGTGCTTTGCCGCCACACGCAGGACAATCCGTTTCATAAAAGTCCGGAATTTCGGCCAGTCCCTTTTTGCCGAGAAACTCAACATCGGGCAGTAAGACGGGAAGGTCGTTCTTCGGCACGGGCAGGGTACCGCACTTTTCGCAATGAATCATGGGAATGGGCGTACCCCAGTAACGCTGGCGAGATATCAGCCAATCGCGCAAGCGGAAATTGATTTCACTTTTGCCGATCCCCTTCTCTTCCAGAAAAGCAATGAATTTGCGAATGGTCTGCTCACCGGCCTCCAACCCATCAAATGTCGAAGAATTGATCATCTTCCCCTCCCCGACATACGCTTGCTACATGCTTCGTGGATCTAGAGTGGAATCTTCCGGTGCGATCACGGGGAGAATCCGCAGGTCAAACTTTTTCGCAAATTCAAAATCGCGTTGGTCGTGTCCGGGAACGGCCATGATGGCGCCGGTGCCGTACCCCATCAGGACATAGTCCGCGATCCAAACGGGGATTTTCTCGCCCGTGACCGGATTGACGGCGGAAGCACCGGTAAACCGTCCCGTTTTCTCGCGTTCCGTCTTCTGGCGCTCCACGTCTGTTTCTCGGCCCGCCTGCGCGCGATAGGCGGCGACGGCCTCTCTTTGCTCCGCCGTTGTCACTTTTCCAACCAGAGGATGTTCGGGGGCAAGAACCATGAAGGTCGCGCCAAAAATCGTATCAGGCCGCGTCGTGAAAACCTCAAGCTCAAGGTCGTGTCCGGCAAGTGGAAATCGAATGGACGCCCCTTCGCTGCGCCCGATCCAGTTGTGCTGCATGGTTTTGACACGTTCAGGCCAATGTTCCAGTTTTTCGAGATCGTCCAGTAATTCCTGCGCGTACTCGGTTATCTTAAAGAACCATTGCGTTAGATCCCGCTTTTCAACTTCCGCGTGGCATCGCTCACACTGACCATCCACGACCTGTTCATTCGCCAGCACGGTCTCACAACCCGGACACCAATTCACGCGTGACGCCTTGCGGTAGGCCAGGTCTTTCTTGTAAAATTGCAGGAACAGCCATTGATTCCACTTGTAGTAGCGCGGGTCGCAGGTCGCCAACTCGCGGCGCCAATCGAAAACCACGCCCCACCGCCGGAATTGCTGACGGAAAGTCTCGATGTTGTTCTCGGTCCAGGATTTGGGGTGAATGCCGCGGTCGATGGCGGCATTTTCCGCCGGCAGGCCAAACGCATCGTACCCCATCGGATTCAGAACGTTGCAGCCTTTCATGATCAGGTAGCGGCAGTAAGCATCCCCGATAAGCCAGTTGCGTCCGTGCCCGACATGCATCTCGCCGGAAGGATAAGGAAACATATTCAGGTAGTACATCTTGTTGCCGGTGTCACTCAGATCGGGTTCGAAAAATTTATTGTCGCGCCAAAAATCCCGCCACTTTGCTTCTATTTTTTTGAAATCGTAACCTGCGTTCATCGTCCTGTTTCTCCAAACTCTCTTTTGGTCCCCCTCAGAATGGTCGTCAAATTTGAAATGTCTTTCGGGGGCGTGTCAATTCAATTGCAATTTTTGGTATTCAGCTATATATTGATAATTAGGCATTTAATGCAAGTACAAATTGTTGATAAAATTGTAATTTCATCCCACGACTCCCGCGGCATTCAAAACATGGCTTTGAGTCATTACTTGCTTCCGCGACGAAGATGTGGAAGCGGGAAGACATTGCGCTGGGAGCCACCGTCCCCCTTCCGTGTCAATGAGCGTGTCGTGCGATGCCTGACCAAATCAAAAAACCAATACCGCGACAGGAAATCATGACCTCTCAAAGAATTACGTTCGCCAATTCCAATAACGAGAAACTCTCCGCCCGCCTCGATATGCCACTTGGGAAAACACCCGAGGCATACGCCTTATTCGCCCATTGTTTTACTTGCTCAAAAAACATCAAGGCGGTCAGCAACATCAGCAAGGCTTTGAACCGGGCCGGCATTGCGGTTCTGCGCTTCGATTTTACTGGTTTGGGGGAAAGCGAGGGCGATTTTGCTGAAACCAACTTTTCATCAAACGTGGCTGATTTGTTGTGTGCGGCTGATTTTCTTAAAAATAATTTTGAAGCAGCCAAAATTCTCATCGGTCATTCACTAGGTGGCGCCGCGGTTTTGCAAGCCGCCCAGCACCTGCCGGACGTAGAAGCTATTGCCACGATAGGTGCACCGGCGGACCCCGGCCACCTCAAGCGTCTCCTGGGAGCGACCGAGGAAGTCATTCAGAAAGAGGGAGAAGCCACCATTTCCCTCGCTGGCCGTGAGTTCAAAATCAAAAAACAATTTCTGGATGACCTGGAGCAAACAAAGATGGTGGAATCCATCCGGGGCATGAAGCAAGCCTTACTGATTTTTCACTCTCCGATCGACAACACGGTCGGAATTGAAAATGCCGGACGAATTTTCGAAGCTGCCAGACACCCGAAAAGTTTCATCTCGCTGGACCATGCGGACCACCTGCTCATGCGAGAGGAAGATTCACGCTATGTCGGAACGGTCACCGCGGCCTGGGCGACGAAATATCTCGACAAGGCAGAGCATGATTCTGAGGGCCCTAACTTGCGCAACAATTTGGTCATCGCAAAAACGGGTGCAACCGGCTACACCACCGAAATAAATGCCGGTGGCCACAGCCTCATCGCTGATGAACCGCTTTCGGTTGGCGGAGGAAACCAGGGTCCGTCACCCTATGGACTGCTGTCCGCCGCCCTTGGTGCTTGCACCTCCATGACCTTGCGCATGTACGCCGACCGCAAAGGTTGGCCGCTGGAATCCGTTGAAGTCCGACTGACGCACCAAAAAATTCACGCCCAGGACTGCACCGCATGTGAAACTCAGGATGGCAAGATCGACCAAATCGAACGCGACCTGAGACTCACCGGACCCCTGGATGAGAGCCAAAAACAGAGACTGCTGGAAATCGCGGATCGCTGCCCGGTGCACCGGACCTTACATTCGGAGATAAGCGTGGTGACCCGGCTGGCGGAAGAATGAGATGGTCGATGGCACCGTTAAACTTTCCGTTGATTGTTTTTGAATATTGAATGTATGTTAGATCTAATGGCACCAATAACCACTTCATTGGAGTTCTGAAATAGCCCGAACAGCAACCATCCAGGCACGAATCGATCCTGAAATGAAAACTAAGGCGCAGAAAATCCTAGTGGAGATACAATCATTTTAATAAGAACGGGCTCTCATTCCGAACTCTTCAAAAGTAATTGGCCTTCGACCTCGAAAGCTCTCCGCCGCCAGGACCTTCCCATTCAATGATCGTTTGCACCTTGACTCCTGGCAAGATTACAGCTAACAAAAATACTGAACCATTACGCAAGAAATCGCGTACATAAATAGTTCGTAAATTCTTTCCTGCACACAAATCAAGGGATTTGAAATGTATCGCTTAATTCGATTGTCACTTGCAACCCTATCTATTTTTCTGTTGAGCACCACCTGGGGCGCCGCGCAGACAGCCAATCCGGACCTTAAGAAAAAACTACCGTTCGATTCGACCATCACCGTCGGTAAATTGGACAACGGTCTCACCTATTATATTCGAAAAAACAAGAAGCCGGAAAACCGGGCGGAGCTGCGGCTTGCGGTCAACGCCGGCTCCATCCTGGAAGATGACAGTCAGCAGGGCCTGGCCCACTTCGTGGAACATATGGCCTTTAATGGCACCAGGAAATTTGCCAAGCACGAAATCGTCGACTACCTGGAATCCATCGGCATGCGCTTCGGGCCGGATATAAACGCCTACACAAGTTTCGACGAGACGATCTACATGCTGCAGGTTCCTACCGACGATCCGGAGATCCTGGAAAAAGGCTTTACCATTTTGCAGGAGTGGGCGGGCAGTCTCGCATTCGAGGACGATGAAATCGATAAGGAACGCGGCGTGGTGATTGAAGAGTGGCGCCTGGGCCGGGGCGCGGGCGCCCGCATGCGTGACAAGCAATTCCCGATTCTGTTCAAGAACTCGCAATACGCCAAACGCTTGCCCATCGGCAAGAAGGAAATCCTCGAAAACGCACCGCATGATGAACTGCGACGTTTCTACAAAGATTGGTACCGGCCAAACCTGATGGCTGTCGTGGCGGTCGGTGACTTTGACAAAAGCCGAATCGAGCATCTGATCAAAAAACATTTCTCCAAACTCGTGAACCCCCGGAATGAGCGTGAAAGAAAGACGTTTCCGGTCCCGAACCACAAAGAGACACTCTACACCATCGCCACCGACGTCGAGGCGACCGGGACAAATATCAGCGTTTACTACAAACAAGATCTCGGCGAGGAAGGCACTTTTGGTGCGTACCGGCAATCGCTGGTTGAGAACCTTTATAATGGCATGCTCAACAACCGACTCAACGAGTTGCTGCAGGATCCAAACCCACCCTTTCTGGGAGCCTTTTCGAGTCAGGGTCGTTTTGTTCGTTCGAAGAAGTTTTACATCCTTGGCGCTGTCGTGGAGGATGCCGGCGTCCAACGTGGTCTGAAAGCTGTTCTGGTTGAAGCAGAACGGGTCAAGCAACACGGCTTTACCCAAACGGAGTTGGAGCGGGAAAAGGTCGACATGATGCGCGGCATGGAACAACTTTTCAAGGAACGGGACAAGAGTGAGTCCGCCGGTTTCGCCGCGGAGTACATTCGGAATTTCCTGCAGGGCGAATCGGTCCCGGGAATTGCCGCTGAATTCGGACTCTATCAGCGCTTTCTGCCTGAGATTACGCTGGCGGAGGTGAATCATCTCTCCGACAGGTTCATCCGGGACGATAGTCGTGTGGTTGCCCTGAGCGCACCTGAGAAAGAGGGACTCGAAACACCAGATAAAAATGACCTGCGCGCGGTCTTTAAAAAAGTGAATCAATTGACCATCGCGCCTTATGATGATAAAGTTCCAGACTTGCCGTTGGTGCAAACACTTCCACATCCGGGCCGGGTGGTTGAGGAAACAAAAATTCCTGAGTTGGACTTAACTGAATGGAAGCTCTCGAACGGCGTCAAAGTGCTTCTGAAACCCACGGACTTCAAGAACGATGAAGTCCTTTTTTCAGCATTCAGTCCGGGCGGTAATTCCCTGGTAGCGGACGCCAATTACATTCCGGCGATTTCAGCCACCTCCATCATCCAGGAAGGCGGGTTGGGATCGTTCGATCAAATCGCTTTGCAGAAAAAATTGACGGGAAAACTCGTCGCCGTGTCACCTTTCATCGACGAGTTGCAGGAAGGCTTCTCGGGCAGTGCCTCCCCGCAAGACCTCGAGACCGCCTTTCAGTTGATCTATTTATATTTTACGTCACCCCGAAAAGACGCCAAGGCTTTCGAGTCTTTCAAGTCGCGTATTACCGGTTTTATTCAGAACCGTCAAGCGAGTCCGGAAGCCGCGTATCGGGATAGCATTCGAGTTACGATGTCCAGACATCATTTCAGAACCCGCCCCTGGTCTCAAAAAATTCTGCGGGAGCTGGATCTGGACAAATCCTTTCGTATCTATCAGGACCGTTTCGCGGATGCCAGCGATTTTACCTTCTTCTTCGTCGGCAGCTTTGAGCCAGGTACGCTCAAACCGCTGGTCGAGACTTACCTCGGCGGCCTGCCGTCTCTTAACCGTCATGAAAACTGGCATGATGTCGGCATTGATCCCCCGAAGGGGGTCGTGCGGAAGGAAGTCAAAAAAGGACTCGAACCCAAAAGTCAGGTTGCGATTATTTTCACGGGGCCGTTCGAATGGAAACGCAAGAACCGCTACGATATTACATCCATGGCCCGTGTCTTTCAGATCAAGCTGCGTGAAGTGTTGCGCGAAGACCTCGGCGGTACGTACGGGGTTGGGGTGCATGCCTCTACTTCGCGCTGGCCGGACACGGAATATAGTCTCAACATCTCTTTTGGCTGTGACCCTGTCCGCGTTGACGAGTTGACCCAAACCGTCTTTGCTCAAATCGACAGCTTGAAGAACATGGGCACCACTGACAAATATCTAAAAAAAGTCAGGGAGACCCAAAAACGCACGCGGGAAACGAATCTGAAGAAGAATCGATTTTGGCTCAATACGCTGCGCTCAGTTACCTATTATGGCTCCGACCCGAAAGATATTATGACCTACGACGACTTGGTGGAGAAGCTAACCCTCGACGACATCCGACAAGCCGCGAGGAAGTACTTTGACGAAACCAATTTTGTGAAAGTAGTGCTCCTTCCTGAGGACTCGTAGGCGTGATTGCCTGAAAACTAGCGTGAGACGTCCCGCCCGGCAACCTTGGCATTCGGTGTGGCTGTGGCTTCCTAACGCTTGCGTGTTTGCACCGTGAAGAGTGGTGACCCTAACGCTTGCTCCTGACGGCCCACAATAAGCCAAGGGCTAAACGGGATTCTTGAATTCAAGATCGCGACTTTCTTATGAAGACGACAAAATATTTTGATTTCAGACGGAAGCAGCGGGATAGGAAAAATATAAGAAATAAATGGATTCAGCGAGTCGTGGATTCTCCCCTTCATAAAGAAGTTCAATCCGATGGGCGAATTAAAGTTTGGGGCGGAATAGAGGAAGCAAACAAGTACCTGAGAGTGATTTTACTTGAGGACGGTGAAACTGTACCTAATGCATTCTTTGATAGAGCATTCAAAGGAGATGGTTAGATGAAAGTCAAATATTTTGAGGACACTGATACGCTTCACGTAGAATTGTCAGATAATGATGTAGCTGAAACGAAGGAATTGACTGAAAACCTCTACGTTGATCTTGATTCTAATGGGAAAGTTGTAAG
>Ga0114931_10009557_pt1 | contig 11614 bp, 7 predicted proteins | sample 2SBtaG_FD_89579 | JGI IMG/M metagenome (GOLD analysis project Ga0114931, IMG submission 89579) | Deep subsurface microbial communities from Kolumbo volcano to uncover new lineages of life (NeLLi) - 2SBTROV14_V59a metaG | ecosystem: Environmental > Aquatic > Marine > Volcanic | place: Kolumbo...
ACCGATGATGGCGATTCATACCGTCGCCGCGGGCGGGGGCTCGTTGTGCCGCTACGACGGGTTCCGGTTGACCGTCGGGCCCGAGAGCGCAGGCGCCGAGCCGGGTCCGTTCTGCTACGGGCATCCGGATGCAAGCGAGCTGACGGTGACCGACGTCAACCTCGCGCTGGGTCGCCTGCTTCCGGATCGGTTCCCCTTCCCGCTCGACGTGGAACGGGTGGAGCAGGCACTCGAGGCGTTGCAGGCGCGACTGCGCTGGGCGGGACACGTACGCGAGCCCGAGGAGATCGCCGCGGGCTTCTTCGAGATCGCGAACGCCGGCATGGCGGAGGCCATCCGCAAGGTCTCGGTTGCACGAGGTTACGACGTGCGCGACTACGCGCTCGTGGTCTTCGGCGGCGCCGGCGGACAGCACGCCTGCGCGCTCGCGCGCCGTCTCGGCGTGAAGACGCTCGTCTCCCACCCCTACGCAGGGGTGCTCTCGGCCTACGGCATGGGAATCGCGTACGTGTCCTGGGACGGCGAGGCGGATCTGACCCGGTCCGGGTCCGAGCGCGGGTCCGACGACGTGCGCTTCGTGGAGCTCGAAGCGCGCGGCCGCCGGACCCTGGAAGCCGAGGGCTTCGCGCCGGGTCGCATCGACGTCCGTCGTCGCATCGACCTGCGCTACCGCGGTACCGAGACCAGCTTGACGCTCGCGGCCGAGCCCGCCGAGACCCGGCGCGAGCGCTTCGCGGCCCTGCATGCGCAGCGCTTCGGCTACGCCCGCGCCGGCCATCCCGTCGACGCCACCCTGGCGCGAGTCGAGGTGGTTGGACGTCGCGAGGCTCCGCTCGAGCGCGTGGTCTCGCCCTCGCGAGGGCGAGAAGGCTCGCCCCGGACCACCCGTCTCTGGTCCGAAGGACGCTTCTACGACGACGCACCGGTCTGGGATCGCGAGGACCTCACCCCCGGGGTGTCGCTCTCCGGCCCGGCGATCGTCCTCGAGAAGACGGGCACACTGGTGGTCGACGAGGGCTTCGTGCTCGCCCTGGACGACCGAGGCCGCATCCGTATCGAGGACCTCACGGGTCCTCGAGAGCGCGTCGACGTGGGGACCGACGTGGATCCCGTCCAGCTCGAGATCTTCGGCAACTTGTTCATGTCGATTGCCGAGCAGATGGGAAGCGTGCTCCGGAAGACCGCCTTCTCCACCAACATCCGTGAGCGGCTCGACTTCTCCTGCGCGATCTTCGATCCGGACGCGGGGCTGGTCGCGAACGCACCGCATATCCCCGTGCATCTGGGCGCGATGGGCGAATCGGTGGCGGCGGTGCGGGAGGCGCATCCCGACATGCGACCGGGAGATGTCTACGTCACCAACGATCCCGCCGCGGGCGGCTCGCACCTTCCCGACGTCACCGTCGTCACGCCGGTTCACGACGAGGCCGGGACGCTGAGGTTCTTCGCCGCCAGTCGCGGACATCACGCCGACGTCGGCGGCACGACCCCCGGTTCGATGCCACCGTTCTCGAACACGCTGGAGGAAGAGGGCGTGGTGCTGCGATCGCTCTGCATCGTCCGGGACGGACGGCTCGACGAGGCGGGGCTGCGCCGGGTCCTGGCGTCGGCTCGGTTCCCGGCGCGTTCTCCGGACGACAACCTGGCGGACATCGAGGCGCAGATCGCCGCCAACCGAACGGGGGTGCGCCTGCTGGGCGCGATGGTCGAGCACTACGGCACCGAGACCGTGCTGGCGTACATGCAGCACGTGCAGGACGACGCGGCGGCCAAGGTCGCGGCCCAGATCGGCAAGCTCGCAGACGGGGTTCATTCGTTCGAGGACGCGCTCGACGACGGGACCCCGATCGCGGTGCGGCTCGAGGTTCGCGGCGATCGCATGAGCGTGGACTTCAGCGGCACCGGTCCCGAGATCGAGGGCAACCTGAACGCGCCGCGTGCGGTGACGATGGCCGCGGTGATCTACGTGCTCCGTGCGCTCGTCGGCGAGCCCATTCCACTGAACCGCGGCTGTCTGCGGCCGGTCGAGGTGCGGATTCCCGCCGGCTCCGTGCTCGCGCCGGGCGCGGGGCGTGCCGTGGCGGGCGGAAACGTCGAGACCTCGCAGCGCATCGTGGACGGCCTGCTGGGCGCGCTCGGTCGTCTGGCCGCCTGCCAGGGCACGATGAACAACCTGACGTTCGGGAACGAACGCTTCGGCTACTACGAGACGATCGGAGGAGGCGCGGGCGCGGGCCCCGGCTTCCACGGTGCGTCGGGCGTACACACGCACATGACCAACACGCGCATCACCGATCCCGAAGTGTTGGAAGCGCGGTTTCCGGTCCGGGTGCGCGAGTTCTCGCTCCGGGCCGGTTCGGGAGGCCGCGGGCGCTGGCACGGCGGCGACGGCCTCGTGCGCGAGCTCGAGTTCCTGGAGCCCGTGCGCGTGTCGATCCTCTCGGAGCGCCGCGCCCGCCGCCCCTTCGGCTTGGCGGGCGGCGACGCGGGCCAGGCGGGGCGAAATTGGCACGAGGACCACGAGCTGCCTGGCAAGTGCTCGTTGGACGTCGCCGCCGGCGAGCGGGTGCGCATCGAGACTCCCGGCGGCGGAGGGTTCGGCAGCGTATGACCCGGGGCGGATTCCCCTCCTGGTGTGTGGTCCGCGAAACGCCGGTCCGCTCCGGACGGGTCGGCGTCCGATCCACCCCGTGGGCGTCGTGCCGAGATGAACCGCTGAGAACGGCTCCCACTCGTTCAACCCGCATCTCGGGTAGAAGAAGACGACGTTCTTTCGGAGGATGGTGGGTCGGGCCGTGTCTCCGGGCGTCAAAGCCTGCCCCCCTGGAGGGCCGGAGGACGGCGCGCCCGGCGGGCGGCATCGGACGCCTGGGGACCGCGCCGGGGATCGAGGGCTGCCTCTCGTGTTCCGGGCTTGCTCCCAGTGGGAACTCCGGCTAAGGTCCATATGTGGAGGCGTATAAGGGGCTCACGAAGAAGACGACCATCCTGTTCCCGTCCCCTCTGCACGAGCATCTGATCCGCGTCGCGCGCCAGCGCGGCGTGAGCCTCGGGCAGCTCGTTCGGGATGCCTGCGAGCTCCAGTACGGAGTGGTCACCGAGGAGGACCGTCTGCGCGCTGCCCGCGCGATCGGGCAGCTCTCCCTCCCCGTCGGCTCGCCCGAGGATCTGAAGCGCGAGTCCGTCCCGGCCCCGGAGGACCTGCTGCCGTGATCTTCGTCGACGCCAACGTCTTCATGTACGCGGCGGGCGCGGAGCACCGGCACAAGCAGCCTTCGGTGTCGTTCGTCGAGGCCGTCGCCGGCGGGCGTGTCGACGCGGCGGTCGATGCCGAGGTCTTGCAGGAGATCCTGCACCGCTACCGATCGATCCGCAGGTGGTCCGAAGGCCGGCGGGTCTACGATCTCGTCCGACAGGTCGTGGCTCGGGTGGTCCCGGTTCGCGTCGAGATCCTCGACCGGGCGCGCGCGCTGCTCGACGAGTACGTGGAGCTCACCGCGCGCGATGCGCTCCACGCGGCCGCCTGCCTGCATCACGAGGCTCGGGGCCTGTGTAGCTACGACCGAGACTTCGACGGGATCGCCGGGCTCCGTCGACTCGAGCCGGACGAGCTCGCGTGACGCGGACCGTCCGTGGTGGACGGCGACCGCCGTGTTGGAGAGCCACAGTCCGCGCGCGGGGATGCCGCTCAGGCCCGCAGCGTTTTCCGTTGAAGTCGCGGTAGAGCGGCGTCGAGAGTTCTCCGAAGAGAACGGCGTGGCTTCGGCGGATCCTGGACGATCTCGATCGAGAGCATGCCGGAGCCTTCGCGCGACTCGCAAAGTAGAGCCCCGGTCCCATGGCGAAGGGACCGGACTTCCTGACCCTCGACGAAGTTCTGGCGATCCGCGCGCATCAGATTCGACGGTGCGGCGGATCTCCCGGGCTGCGCGACCGTGTCCTGCTCGAGTCTGCGCTCGCCATGCCGCGGGCGACATTCGCGGGTGAGAAGCTACATGCGACGGTCACGGAGCAGGCGGCTGCCTCCCTCTTCCATCTCACGAAGAACCATCCCTTCGTGGACGGAAACACAGGTGTTGGCCTGGCCTGCTGCTTGGCATTTCTCCGGCTGAACGGCCGTCGTGTTCGCGCGACCGACGACGAGCTGGCCCGGCTCGTCGAAGACGTCGCTGCGGGCGGGGCGACGAAGTCCGAAGTCGCGGTGTTTCTGCGCTCGCATCTGGGCCGGTCCGCTTCGCGTAGTGAACGTGCGCGTCTTTCGGCGAATTCAGACAGGGGGGAACGCCGACGTGGCCGAACTGCAATGGTTCCTGGCCGTCGCAGGCGATCCACGCGATCCCGGCGCCGTACCCGGAGCTCAGGCGACGACCCCCGACTCAGTCGTGGGGAGTGAGGCCCAGGGTCGTCCAGATCTCGGTCAGGTCGATGGCGGGAAGGCCGCTTCCTTGCGTGAAGATCTCCTGTTGACGAAACAGCAAGTGCGTGACGTGGTCTCGGCCGACGCTACTGCGGACGGCTTGGCGTGGCGTCTTTCCGCCGAGGAGGGGAATCGGCTCGTCGATCCAGCGGCGCATCTGTTCGAGGAGATGCTGTTCGATGGCCTTCTGGGCCTCGGGAGGGAGCTCCGGCCGATCTTCGGGCGGCCGGGGGCGCTTGGTGCGATTCGCCCACGCCTCCTCGATCTGCACCGACGGGTCTTGGTGAGAATCCAGTCGGTGAACGATCGCACCGGCCAGATGCTTCTCGACGAGAGTCTTCATCTCGTCGAGGCGACGGCGAGAGTTGCAGCGGACCCGCAGTGTCGTGCCGTCGAGCTTCAACTGCGCGATCTGGACTCCGTCGGATGTGGCGACGAAGGAGTCCAAGCCATCGCTCTCGAACAGCTCGGCGAGCGTCGTCGAGACCCGCGCCCAGTCGCCCACGTCGTAGCGCGCGGTCGAGAAGAGGATGTCCTCTCCGTCGAAGTTCACCGTCTTCGGAGGTTGTGCTCGCGCGAGCGCCCACTCCTGCAGAGGAACGACGTACCGGGCGAGAAGGCCGGCGCGCTTCTTCCAGCCGAGCTTCGGCCGACTCCGCGCGAGTACGTCCCGGACTTTGCGGAGCTCGGCCACGAAGTGGGCCGCGAACATTCTCTTGACCAGACAGAGTCCGCCCTCGAGTTCGACCGTCGTGCCGTCGGTCATGACCCAACCGGCCAGCACGTCACCAAGATCGAGCCCCCGGGTTCCGGAACGCTCGCGCACCCAGAGCTTCCGGCGACGCAGGAGATCGCGCAGCTCCATGCCCTCGTCGAGGCGAATGCGGGTGACCTCGAAGGCCGAGAACCAGCCGCTCGAGAGGGACTCGAGCAGCTCGCGCTCGTCGGCCGGTAGCTGCTCGGCGCGCTCGCGGAGTAGTTCGAGTGCGGTGCTGCCCTGCTGATTGAGCCGACCGTACATCAGGTAGGCCGCCGTCATCCACTGGTCCGCCTCGGCGGAGAGCGGCTCGGGTGGTAGGTCCAGGCCCCGCCGGAGGGCGGCGGACGTGTCGATGTCTTCGAAGGAGTCATCTTCGCTCAGCGACAGCAGCCGAGACCGGATCCGTACCTGCGGGTCTTCCGGTTCGGCGGGCGGCTCGTAGTCGGGGTGATGTGGAAGGGTGCGCGGCCGGTCGGGCACCCCGCGGAGCACGATGGCACCGGTGTCTTTGGCGACGCCGGCGTAGCCGTCCATGATGTAATCCAGCCAGCGGGTGGGATCGTCAGCCGCCTTGAAGTACCGCTCGAGTGCCCGCTCCCCGTGCTCGGATGCTCCGTCCGCCGCCGCGCGCTCGCAGTACGCGGTCCACTGGGCGAGTGCGTCGGGACCGATCAGGGTGTACGGGGTCGTCCAGACGACCCAGTCGCTTGGCTGCTCGGCTCGGATCGGAGGGAGCAGGCGCGTGAGCCACAAAGGCCCGCGGGACTTCATGTCGGAGGGGATGTGAGCTTCGGCCGACCAGCCCGTGAGCACCTCGTCGAGGCGCACGCGGTCGGTGCCGATCTGCTCGACCCGGTACACGCCCAGGCGCGACTGGCCGAGAACGTCGATCCACTCGCACATCTCCCGGGGTGCCCCGAGGACAGGCGCGATGTCGCAGACGATGGAGGCCACGGTCTCGCGCCGGGGCCCGATGGGCAGGTCGAGCAGCCACCAGGCGACGAACGCCGAGTCCAGGACGGGGCTCATCGGCGGCCCGCCCGGCATGTACTCTTCCTCCGCGGCTTCGATGCGCGTCGCGAGCTTGCGCAGGGCCTTCAGCCCGAGCAGGCCCGACGCGAAGCCTGCGAAGGCCTGGAACAGCGACATCCAGGTCTGCTGGTTGGGCGGTAGGAGATCGCCTCCGTCCGGAAGCTTCTCCATCTCAGCGACCGCTGCGCGCGTGTCACGTAGGGCGTTCAGGTCGACGACCTTGCTGCTACGCACCTTTCGAATCTCCTTCAGTAGCTTTGCAGCGATCGGGCGCATGTGGTGAAGGTGCCGTTCGCGGGGGAGGAAGGCAACCGTGCCGTCGTTCGTGCACGCGCTGGAAGGATGTTGAACCTCGGAGGGCTGCGCGGCGGTGAGACATCCGGTCCGCGGGGCCCGGGCAGGGAAGCCCCGGGAGCTTCCTTGACCGCTGTGGTCGAGGTCGCGGCGATCGTCATCGTGGACATCCGCCCGGGAAGATCCTCCTCAGCACCTGGTGGACGTCGATCCGGCGACGGAACGGTACGACGAGGGCGGACGAGGGCGGATCCTCCGGATCGCAGGAGCGGTTCTCATCGATGCAGAGGATCAGCTCGGGGAGGTTCGCTGCCCGATACCGTGCGAGCTTCTGCGCGACGTAATCCCGTGTCCAGAACCCGACGATCTCGACGAGCCAGGAGCGTCCGCTCGGGCGATGACGGATCTGGAAGTCGGGGAAGATCAGCGTCCCACCCGCTTCGATGGGTGCGGGCTCGCGGATCACATCCAACTCGGGGGCGGCCCGGCGTAGATCGCCCGCAAATCGCTCCTCCAGCTTGCTGTCGTAGGTCTGCGGCGCGCTCGACGGGAAGATCGGATCGTTCTTGCGTAACTCGAACGTCAGATGTCGATCACGCAGGCAGCAATCGGCACGCAGGCGGAACTGGTGACACCATGCGAGCATCGGCAGAAGCTCGCCGAGTGCGTTGCCGTACAGGCGCGTGCGGCGAAATAGAGCGAAGGGTCCAGAAACCTCGAGCACGGCGGGCGAACCAGGCCGCGGACGGGGGGCGGTGCAGATCAATCCGCGCAGACGAGCGTGGCGGACGACCGGGCGGGCGCTCCCCAGGAGCTCGATACGAATCTGCCGGGAGCGCAGGACGAGTGCTCTGGCCATGGCCAGGTTGGTCCGAAGTGCGAGCTCCCCGGCCGACAACGACTCCGGTCGGGGACCCACGATCCGCTCGCTGGGCAGATCGGAGAGAAGTGCCTGCTCGAGTTCGTCGGCTGTGCGGTCGAGCGAGGCGGCGACTTTAGAGAGGAGGATGGCGCGGTCGTCGAACCCCTCCGCCGCCGCCCCGAACAGCACGGCGCGGGCTCGCCTCGCCGGAAGGGCGGCGCTCTGCCGGAAGGTCCACAGCCGCTCGAGAACATGGCTCGCCATGCGAAGCTTGTCGGTCGGTGCGACGCAGGGAAGGGGCTGACGCGACCGTGCGTCGAGTTCTCGTTTCGGCCGGCTCGCGAAGCGCTCCCACTCGACGAGCAATACCTCGAGCCACGGATGGTCCACTTCGCTCAAGTAGCGCGGCAGCACTCGACAACCGTGTACGCTAAGTGAGAGCAGAGCTTCGGGCAGTGAGGGCTGCACGCTTTCTCTTCGCTTGGGGAACCTCCAGCGTCCCCCGTGTGACCATCTGGATGACGAGCGCCCGCTTGTCTGGCGCCGGCCGAAGCAGGCGCCCCACTCGCTGAACGTGCTCGCGCGTACCGAGCGAGGATCCCACGATGATGGCCAGATCCGCGGCCGGCACGTCGATGCCTTCGTTCAGAACGCGGGCAGAAACGAGAGCACGGAGCTCCCCGGCCTGAAAGCGCGTGATCGCCTCCGCCCGCTCCGCGCGCGAGATGTCGCAGGTAAGTGGCATGACCAGGTGCTCGCGCGCGACGTGGTAGGCAGCGTCGTTGTCGGCAGTGAAGATGAGGATCCGGCGGTCACGGTGACGTGCGAGGAGATCGCGCAATGCCCGGCGCTTCGCTTCAGTGAAGGCGACGAGCCGCGATGCTTCGCGAAAGGACTGGAAGGCGCGCCTGCCCTCGTCGGACCGCGCGGCAGCAGCGGCGAGCTCCGCCCAGGTGGCTCCGGGCATCGTGCGGCCAAGACGGCCGCGTACGCTCCGAAAGCTCGCCATGAGCCGTTCGTAGGCGGTGCGCTCCTGCGGGCTCAGATCGAGGTGAAGCGTCACCGTGTCGTACTGGGCCAGGAATCTTCCGGTCAGATCGTCGATCACGAGCTCGAAGACGGTCCGACCGACCAGCCTTGCGAGCCGTGAGATCGCCACCTCGTCGGTCGGCGGCGTGGCCGTGAGACCAAGGCGGTAGAGGGCCGTGCTCATCTCGAGGGCCTCGTCGCGACCGCCGCAGCCGAAGTGGTGCGCCTCGTCGACGACCACGAGACCGAACCGGTTGCCCAGGCGCGGCATGTGCCGGTATGCGCTCTCGAATGTCGCCACCGTGAGCGGTTGAAGCTCGTGCCGCCCATCTCCGAGGCAGCCGACCGGCCCCGGGAAGACTCGTGCGATCTGCTCGCACCACTGATCGAGCAGGACACGCGTCGGCACCATGCAGAGGGTCGGGACCCCCGTGCGGACGATCGACGCAAGGGCGACCCGTGTCTTGCCGGCACCCGTGGGCAGGACGACGATGCCTCGACGCCCGGCGCCGTTCCAGGCACGGAGCGCCTCCTCCTGGTAAGGGCGCAGCCGCGGCGGGCGTGCCTCTCGCCCGAGGTCGCGTGCGAGCGGAGAGAAGACCTCATCGCGGTGGCGGACGCCAAGCTTCCGAAGTCGCGCCGTGAGCTCGCTGTAGCGGTAGGCGGGGGTGCGGAATGCTCGCACGCGGCCGTCCCAGAGGGCACCCGGGAGGCTGGAGGGATCGAGCTCCGCGGGAGGGTCGTCGAGGACGATGGTTCCACCGTCGAACCGTAGGTGCACGACGCTTCTGGTAGCCGCTGCCGGTGCGTCTCGAAATGCACTCGGCGTCATGTTCTGCGCCGAGCTACCGCCCGACCACCTCGAGCTCATCCGTGCGGCAACAGGTGATCGACCATCTCGCCCCAGGCGAACAGGGCGGCCTTGACCCGCTTGAACATCGCGGCGAGTTGCTCGTCCGGGTCGTCGTCACGGGGGCGGTTGGGGTCGTCCCACTGGCGGGGGAGATCGATCCCCTGGAAGGCGGCGACCTCGACCTCTCCGAGCCGCAGCTGGCCCGCGGGCCCGCCTCGGACCTTGATCTCGGGGGCGCCCTGCCACGCGAGCACTGAGCGGCCGCCGGCAGGGGGCCCCCGCACCTCGCTCTCCGCAACGATTCGCTCGACGTCCTCCAGCCGGCCGGACGTCTCGCGGAGCCACCTGGTCCACGCATCCGGCGACGGCATCGGCAACGACTTGCCGTAGTCCAGGCCGGCCCGCAGCGCGATGTCGACGCGAATCCACGGTTGCTCGGTCTCGATGCCATGGGCGGCCTCCCGGCCCAGCAGCTCGGTGAGCACGTCCTCTTCGATCGTGGCGGTGCGAGCCGTCAGAAAGGCGTCCCAGCGAAAGGACACAGAGGCGCTGACGTGGAAGGGCTGCGTGATGTCTCTGCTGCCGATGGGTTCCACGTAGACCACATACTCGCGGTCCAGGGTGGAGGGATCGAGCTTCTCGTGACCAGCGAGACCGATCATCGGAAGGCCGCTCTCGCGGCGGGCGGCGATGAATGCGGACTTGAAGGCGTCGTAGTTCACGAAGGTGTCGTCGTTCTCGCGGGCTGGGCTGTCAAGATGCGCCACCAGCCCCGGTACTCGGAAGGGATCGACGAAGTCACGACTCGGCCCTCTCCAGGATCTTCGCCAGCGTCGCCGCGAGCCCGTCGAGCGCTTCGGTGGACACGGTCAGGCGGAGCTCGACGTCGCCGTTCTCCGTCGGCCGGGTGCAGTCGCGCAGGCGCTCGCGGAGACGGTCGCGGGCCGAGCGCGTGCGGTCCGATTCGGGCGAGGCGGGGAGCATCTCGCCCAGGAACCGGAACGCCGACGTGAGGAGCTCGCCCCCCGCCGCGGCGAGGCGGCTGCTCTCGGCCGGCTCGGCGGACGGCGGCTCTTCGCGGCCCGCCCCGGCCGCGAGGCTCGCGTCGACGGGAGCGTCGGGCCGGCGGCCCAGCAGCACCTCGAGGCGCCGCTTCAGCTCGTCGGCTCCGGAGACGAGGTCGACCGCGTCGACCTCGGAGTCGGGATCGAGCGCCGCGAGGAACAGGTCGTACTTGGCCGAGAGGGTCGAGAGCAGGCTCTCCTCGATCGTTCCCTCCGTGACGAGCAAGTGGATCTGCACGGGGCGCCGCTGCCCCATCCGGTGCACCCGCGCGATCCGCTGCTCGAGCACGGCCGGGTTCCATGGCAGGTCGACGTTCACGACGGTGTCGGCACACTGCAGGTTGAGCCCGGTCGAGCCGGCGTTGGTCGTGAGGAAGAGCCGGCAGCGAGGATCGGAGCGGAAGGCCTGCACCAGAGACTGGCGCTTGCGCTGCGGCACCTTTCCATCGAGGCGGACGAAGCCGAGCCCGCGTCGTGCGAGCAAGGGCTCGATCGCGTCGAGCATGCGCGCCCACTCCGAGAAGAGCACTGCCTTTCGCCCGTTGTCGTCGGGTTCCCCGCCCCCGGAGAACAGGTCGTCGAAGAGCTCCTCGAGGCGTGCCATCTTGCTCGAGAGGCCGGGCGTGTTTCGGTCGACGAGAAAGGTCCCGTCGGCGCTCAAGCGGCAGCAGAGCAGCGCCTTGCGTAGGCGCAGGAGGTCCATCTCGCTGAGGTAGGGCTTGTTCACGATCGAGCTCACGACGCGCATGTGTGCGCCGTGCAGGTCGAGCTGCTCCTCCGTTGGCTCGATCCGCACGATTTCCGTCGTACGCGGCGGGAGCTGATCGAGTACGCCCGCGCGCGTGCGGCGCAGGAGCACCGGTGCGAGCCGGGCGCGCAGGTCGCCCAGGTTCTTGTAGCCGAGCACCCGTCCCCGCTCGTCGACGACCCGGTGGCGGTGGTGGAAGCGATACTGCGGTCCCAGCCGGCGGTCGTCGACGAACTCGACGATCGAGTGCAGCTCCTCGAGGCGGTTCTCGAGCGGAGTGCCGGTGAGGACGAGGGCGAAGCGCGAGCGCAGTCCCTTGACCACCGCGCTCGTTCGCGCCTCCCAGTTCTTGATGCGCTGCCCCTCGTCGAGGATGATGAGATCCCAGGGGACGCGCTCGATCGCGAGCAGGTCTCGCAAGACCTGCTCGTAGTTGCAGATCGTGAAGAAGCACTCGTTCTCGTACTGCCGCGCGCGCTCGGCCGCGCCTCCGAGGATCAGCCGAACCGAGCGGCGGCTGAAGCGGTGTACCTCCGCGCGCCACTGCGCCTTGAG
>Ga0114931_10009558_pt1 | contig 11612 bp, 12 predicted proteins | sample 2SBtaG_FD_89579 | JGI IMG/M metagenome (GOLD analysis project Ga0114931, IMG submission 89579) | Deep subsurface microbial communities from Kolumbo volcano to uncover new lineages of life (NeLLi) - 2SBTROV14_V59a metaG | ecosystem: Environmental > Aquatic > Marine > Volcanic | place: Kolumbo...
AGGGCGGCGGGACGGCCGCGGTCACTGAATCGGGGGTCACGCACCCATCCGCTGATCACGCGCGCCGCGCGGTTGTAGCGTTCTACCGCACCTGCGTCGTCGGGCGCGGCCAGATCTTTGACGCGCCGGACTTCTTTACGCGAGATGCCGGTGAGGATGGACACCCTCGAGATGGTCTGCTTGCGGCCCTGGATGGTGAAGTCGTTGGTGGCCACGTCGATGTACACCCGTTTGGCCACATCAGCGAATACGCCATAGGGAATGCCGTAGCGCAACAGAATTCGCACGAGCGGACGCAGCAGACGGCGGACGGCCGCTCCCAGCGCATCGGCCACGGCGGTATCGGTTGTTGGGCTCATTTTCCCACGTATTCTAGGCTCAAAATCGGTGTTTGATAAAGAGTGATTTTCCGCTCGTAAAAAATTGGAAAATCGCCTTGCCAGCCTCTTATTTATGGGATTATAATCCCAAACCATAGGATGAACAACTATTTCCACGCGGGTTCAAATCCATCGATCTACCAAGGAGAATCATTTGTGTCGGAAATCACACCTACTTCCCGAACCAGTTCTATGGTGTCACGGCTGGTGCCGACCATGGTTGCGGCCGTAGCCGTCTTGGCCATCGGACTTATGGGCGCTCCACCGGCGCAAGCTCAGGCGGCCGTGGATGCCCCCGTATGCCCGGATGGTTGCGTACCCAGACGCGACGTTTGCACGCTCGCGTGCCGGGGCGAGCGTGCCACCTGCCAACACGCCGCCGGGGTCGATTTCGAGAGCTGCAACGACGATTGCCGCGATAGCGCGACAACGCGCGACGAGCTGCGCCGTTGTAGCTATCAATGCAAGGTCGATTTTCGGGTCGCCAAAGCGCGATGCAAATTACACCGGCCGGTTTGCCAGGACGTGTGTGACCGTCCCATGAAGGACCGTGGTTGCGTCAAGGGATGCGCGGAGCAGCTGCGTGAATGTGCTGCCGACGTGCACGTGAAAGGCCGTGCCTGCACCGACCAGTGCCGAGACCTGCCCGATCCCTTGCAGGGGCCGTGTCTGCGTGGGTGCTACAAGTTGGCCAAGGAAGGAGCCCGACGATGTTGGCAGGACTTCACGAGCTGTGTAGACGACTGCCCGTCCGTCGTCCCCGGTTCGGCAGGTACGACGCCTGCGCCGTAGGCTTGCCTCGGGCAAAGAGGTCGCCCCCCGTCTTCACTGGTGAAGACGGACAACGGAGCCCCGCCGCATCCTGTTGCCGGCGGGGCTCCTTCATCCTGCGGCGTTTGTTGTTTTATAAGAGGACGCTGAGAGGGGCCCGGCGGTCTCGGACGGCAGGGGTCGCAAGTCACTGGCTGCCGTCGATGACGAACTCGGTGACCGATCGCCCGCCTATCAGATGCTCTTGGATGATGCGTTCGAGCACCGCGGGTGTACACGAATGGTACCAGACACCTTCGGGGTAGACGACGGCGATAGGGCCGTTGCGGCACACGCGTAGGCAATTGGCCTTGGTACGAAAGATGCCGCCGCGGCCGTCCAATTTGAGTTCCGCCAAGCGCCGTTTGAGAAAGTTCCACGACTCGAGTCCGGTGGCTTTATCACAGCACTTTGGTTTGCTCTGATCGCTGCACAGAAAGATGTGCCGGCGGATCCCGCCTATGCCAAGGGCGGCGGCCGCGGCCGCGAGTTCGGAATCGGGGTTCATCCCAGAGCCGTTCCAGCTTCCATGCCTACAAAGGGGCGGCGCCGATTTGTACTGCGACTTTCATTGTAACGCCATTGCGCAGGACCAAGAGGGTTCGGCTGTGCCCGGGCGGTGTCGTCATCGCCCACTCGCGGATCTGGTTCCGTTCTCGAAAGACGCCGTCGGTCGTTCCTACGATGACGTCGTTGCGGACCAGGCCGGCTCGTTCGGCCGGAGAGCCGGGAACGACGGCTCGTACTTCTACCGCCCCTTTGTTCAACCGGTGTTGTTGCCGTAGCGATTTGGGCGGCTGTCCGAATTGAATGCCGAGCCAGCCCGGTCGGATCGAGTCCAGCAGGGCAACCTCGTCGGCCAGGGGCGGAAAAGCATGCTCGGCTTTCCGTGACGGACCTCTGCTGTCTACCGCTACGCGTGGCCCGTGTCCGGCACGGACCGCTCCGAGATCAAGATTCTCGCACTTCGCCAGAGCGTATTGGCGGTGCCGTGTGTCGTCGTCGCCGTTGCGTTCGAGGTCGATGTGTGCAGCCGCGCGCACCAGGAGTTCTTGCATGCGCAGTGATGCGGCATGGCGGACTTCCATGCGATACGCCGCTTTCGCCGCGCGTGCGGCAGTATCGCGTAGCCTGTCCAATCGATTCATCGTACTGGAATCCGCTTTGGTATGTGCGAGCAACTCGGCGAGCAAAGCCCGCGCGAGCCGACGTTTGCCGGCCTCGTCGATCTTGTCGAGTGACTTCGCCGTCACGCGGGCGCCCCACTCGGGATGAGCGGAAAGAAACCTTTCGAAATTGGCTCTCTCCAAGTCGGCGAGCGTAGCTTGCCAGCGGCGCGCGTAACTTTTCAATTGCCTTGCCATCTGCGGGATACTACGCGAGTTTTGCAGCAATTCCTGAAGATTGCGCGGAGCCGGGTTGCCGTAGACGTGCGCAATCGCGTCGATTTGCCGAAACAAAACCGGGTAGATTTTGCGGACGTTCTTTTGTCCGTTGAGCAGGCCGTCCACGTAGTCGCGCAACGATTGTCCGTTCTGCTGCGCATGGGCCTCCAGCAGTTTGCGCAGGGCAAGGTCCGAGGTCCGGTTGGGGACGTCGGGTGTTCGGTCCGCGACAAGCGTTCGTTCGTGAGCGAGGACCGTGTTTCCCGTGGCCTCAAGTGCTTCAAGAAACCGAAACGAATGGCCGACGTTGTCCTTGCCTAGATTTTCCGGGTAGCAGCCGTAGGCTTGGCGAGCGGCGCTCGATGAAAAAAAGCCACAGGTGTTGCCTTCTATGCCTCCGTTGCCACCGGCTTCAAAAGCGATGTTGGCGAAGGATCCGGAAAAGCACTGCGACATCACAGTCACGATGCGTACCCCTGTCGGCACCGCGGAAAGGAATCGCCGGAACTCTTCGACCGACCACTGTTCACCCCACAGCACGATGCGGTTGTTGTCGAGATCCTTGCTGTTTTTTGCTCCGTGGTCGGTTACGTAGACAAGCAGGGTGTCGCCGCTGCGAAGGTCCGCATTGTGTGTCGACATCCACCGAGCCAGCGCCTCTTTCGTTGCGGGACGCAAAGCGATGCCTTCGATGGCGCTATTTTCAAACCGTACATTCTCACCGAGCCGGCGACCGACGGCGAGGGCTGCGATCAACCAAAAGTTCGGATTTGTCTGCACGTCGCGAACTGCGAGGTCGGCTTCCGGATCGTTGCCGTCGCTGGTGAATACGGCGATCTGATCGCGCGGGACACCGAGCCGCTTGAGATAGTCGAACATGGTGCGTACGTGCAGAAGGTGGGATTGATAGTTGCGTTCCTTGCTGCCGCCACCGTTGATCAGGAGAGCCCAGAGCGAGGCCGCGGGAACCTCGGTTGCGACAGGCGTTTTCGGCGGAGTCGGCCGGACGGTGAACTTGCCGGAGGCTACGCAAGACGCCAGAACGCCCGCGAGAGCGATCGGCAGAGCAGCCCACGACATGGCCGCGGCCGGGCAAGAGTGTGTCCGCCCGCCTTTTGGCTGCGGAGGTGTTAGCGGCAAGTCGACATGCCGCCGTCGACGGGTATGACCACCCCGGTTACGTAGGATCCCGCACGCGAAGCCAGGTAGACCGCGACACCCGCCATGTCGTCGGGCCGGCCGATGCGCGAGAGCGGAACCGCACCGACGATCGCCTCGCCGAAATTTTGGAGCGTGTCGTGCATCATCTTACTTTCGAAAGGCCCGGGTGCGATCGCGTTGACGGTGATGTTACGCGGCGCGAGCTGACGCGCCAGAACTTTGCTGAGGTGATGGACAGCGGCTTTGCTCGTCGAATAGGCGTAGGTCTCGAGCATCGGGACCTGGATGCCGTCGATCGAACCGGTATTGATTACCCGTGCAGGGTCATCGGCGGTCGCGGCCCGTTCGAGCGCCGGGAGAAACTCGCGCGTGAGGAAGAACACGGATTTTACGTTGAGCGCCAACACCTTGTCCCAGGCTTCTTCGGGTACTCGGTCAAAGGTGCGCCCCAATTGGCGCCGGCGTTGTTGACTAGGATGTGCACGGCGTCTTCACGTTCACGTACGGCTGCGGCGAGACTTTTGCATCCGGCTTGCGTAGAAAGGTCGGCGGGCAGGGATTCGCAAGGACCCGACTGCGACAGTTCGGCGGCGGTTGCGTCGCAGGCCTCCTTCTTGCGCGCGGAGATGTAGACCTTTGCTCCTGCTTCGAGAAGCCCGCGGGAAATCATGCGGCCAATTCCCCTCGAGCCTCCGGTTACGACTGCTACTTTGTCGTGAAGTGAAAATAAACTCTTCAACGTTGTGACTCCTGGGTACGACCTCTTGTCGTTACCTTCGGATACGCCGGGACGGTGATATCGGCGAGTCTCGTCGTAACGGTCTGACACAGCGAGTCCGGTTTTCCAAGCTGTCTCGCGGGTGCCCGGCCCCCTATCGGCGGTTTTCTCGGCGAACAGGCGCGCTATTCGGCGCCGATGACGATGACTCGTTGGCTCTTGAAAGGCGGAACATCGCCGGGGATGAACGCCATGCGAAAAGTGTCGGATTCCCCGGGGGCGAGTGCCGGCACCGATACCGAAGCGTCGTCGAGTTCACCGCCGAAGCTTCGGGTGTCGAGCAGCCGTTCGGCTTTTCGGTTGACACCTTCTTCGAAGTACACGAACTTTCCCGAGTCGTCCACCAGTTCGAAGCGGAGCCGTATATGATGCACGGGATGATCGGAGACGTTGCGCACTTTGCCGTGCACAATGTATAACCCTTTGCTCCCGAGTCCGTCGGGGCCCACACTGCCGATCGCCACGGGGGCGAGGCTGGTAAAGTAGCCCTCGACGCCGCTCAGTTCCACGTCGCCTCGGTGCAGATTCGCATGCTCATCAGCGGCGGCATCTCTCCACAACTCGGTTCTCGGGTGGAAGGCCGACCAGGCGAACCAATAGACGACCACCGCATCCGCGCTCTCGCCGTTGATGGTTGCCGTCGCTTCGCCCTTGGCGCGCACAGTTACAACGACCGGCCGACCGGCAACGTTCTCACGAACCGGGGAACGCCGCGCTTTGAGTTTTGCCAACGGGTACGCGCGAGCGGTGTTGCCGACCGTGATGCCCAGTACTTTGTCCTTTGGTTGAAGTCTGGCGTCGAGTTTCCCAACCGGGAACATCAGGGACTGCGAGAGTTCATAGCGTGCATAGGGGTTGCGGTTGTAGTCGCGCTGATGACCGGTATCGGTGGATAACACCAGGGTGTGGGGGTGGGCTGTCCGCCACTTCGCCCACGTGGTTACGACGCTGGGGAGCGGGCGCAAGTGGGTGCCCGTCTTCTGCCCGGTTACAGCTGCTTCGGCGAGTTGCGACCAGAGGCTGTTCGTCTGACGGTCGAACATCAGCACGTTGCTGTTGTACAGGCGCCCCGAAACTCCGAAGGTGAGGTCGCGCTCTCCAACACGCCGGTCGAATACAACGGCGCTCCCGGTGAGGGGGCAATAGGTCACAGCCACCGGCCTATCACTGACCTCGTCGTTGACGATCTCGTGCCAGTTGAGGATACGCAGAGGGTAGGCACGTGCGCGACCGGAGAGTTGGATGCCGACTACGGCGTCATCGTCTTCGAGGAAAGTAGCCTGATCGGCGCTCAGCATCTTGGGATTGGTGAGCGCGGGGATGCCGTCCTTCGGGGGGCCGCCCGAGAATATGTCTTGGACCGGGATGTCGTGTTTGCTGACGTCGAACTCGCCGAGCGTCTGCTTGGCTGCCGGTGCGTCGCCGGTCGCCGACCGGCAGGCGGTAATCCCGGCCATAGCGAGCCAAGCCGCGGTTGCCAGGCACATCGCGCCCCTAGCGCGCCGCGGACGACGGCCGCTCCGGGGTCCTCTGATTCGGACCGAAGTCATAACCCCGCCTACATATACGCGAGGGCCGGCATACGTTACAGTGGAGTGCGCACGCAGCGTAACCTGTCGGCCGCGTATCCGTAGGGCAGGGTGAACCCGAATCGCGTTTTGACAACGCAATCCCCGGCTTGGACGATCGAGCGTGCTGCCGTGAGTTCGGCGGGACAATCTTCACAAAGGAAATCGAGAGGCACACCGACCATGACCGAAGCCGACGGCAGCGTCCGCGTGGAGCCGATGGACGAATACAACCGCCGATTGGTGGCCAACGTTCATCCGCCGGACTGGAACAACCCCAACCCCAAGCCCCGCTACCATCTGGTCGTGGTGGGAGCCGGGACGGCTGGGCTGGTAACCGCGATCGGGGCCGCCGGTCTTGGCGCCAACGTGGCGTTGGTAGAAAGGCATCTGATGGGAGGGGACTGTCTCAACGTTGGTTGTGTGCCGTCAAAAGGAGTGATCAGCGCGGCGCGAGCCTGGCACGCCCGCGCCAACGGTTCCGCCTTCGGATTGCCGGACGGCGACGCCGGCGGCAACTTCGCTGCCGCGATGGAACGGATGCGCCGGCTGCGAGCGGGGATCAGCTCGAACGACGGTGCACGACGGCTGAGCGAACTGGGCGTCGACGTTTTCCTCGGGCAAGGCTCGTTTGTCGCTCGCGATCGCATCGAGGTCGGGGGCAAGACCCTGAGTTTCCGGAGGGCGGCCATCGCGACCGGAGCCCGCGCGATTGCTCTGCCGATTCCCGGGTTGGCGGAATCGGGCTTTTTGACCAACGAAACGATTTTTTCCCTTACCGAGCTTCCGCCTCGTCTGGTGGTGATCGGAGCGGGGCCGATCGGCTGCGAAATGGCACAGTCGTTCGCGAGCTTCGGATCGCGCGTAACCGTGCTCGACGCCGGCGACCATGTGTTGCCGCGCGAAGACCCCGACGCGGCCGAGGTGGTCCAGCAACGCATGCTTCATGACGGTGTTCGCTACGTCGCGGGTGTGACCATTAAAAGCGTCGAGCGGAAGAACGGCGCTGTGCGTGTAGCCTACGAATCGGATGGAAAAATTCTCGAGGTGTGCGCAGAACATCTGTTGCTCGGGGTGGGGCGCGCGCCCAACACCGAGGGCTTGGGTCTGGAGGCGGCGGGAGTCGAATACGGACGCCAAGGCGTGAGCGTCGACGACCGCTTGCGAACCACGAACAAGCGAATCTACGCGTGTGGAGACATCGCCTCTCCGTTCAAGTTCACGCATACGGCCGATGCGCAGGCGAGGATCGTGATCCAGAACGCCCTTTTCTTCGGGCGGGCAAAGACGAGCGCCCTGGTCATCCCTTGGTGCACCTACACCACTCCTGAGATCGCTCACGTCGGTATGTATGAGCGCGACGCCAACGACGCAGGCCTGAAGGTCGACACCATCACGATTCCATTGTCGGAGGTCGACCGTGCCGTTCTCGACGGAGAAGACGACGGTTTCTTGCGGGTCCACCTCAAGCACGGCAGCGACCGCATCCTCGGCGCGACGTTGGTGGCTCATCATGCCGGCGACATGCTCGGGGAGTTGGCGCTGGCGTGCACGAACGGTATCGGTCTGGCGAAGATCGGCAAGACGATTCATCCTTATCCTACGCAGGGAGAAATCATCAAGAAAGCCGCCGACGCCTGGCGGCGCACCAAGCTCACACCGAAGGCGAAAAAGCTGTTTTCATTTTGGTTTCGAGTGTTCCGCTAGGGGCCGTGGCGCCGAATTGCCAACTCATTACGGTCGCATTAGATTGTGGCCATGGCTGTAAAACGTATTGAGCCCGACGAGGCTGCGAGGCTCATGGAAGATGGCTGGCGCTATGTCGACGTGCGTTCTGTGCCGGAGTTCGAACAAGGGCACGTTCCCGGCGCCTACAATGTCCCGCTGCTGCACTTTGAGGCCGGCCGCGGGATGACGCCGAACGCGCGGTTTCTGCAGGTATTTCAGGCGGCGTTCGAGCTTGAGGACCGACTGATCATCGGATGCAAGTCGGGAGGGCGGTCGGCGCGGGCGGCCGACTTGTTGAGCAAGGCCGGCTTTGCCGCGCTCGTGGACATGCGCGGCGGCTACAGCGGCGAGATCGACAAGAGCGGCGCCGTCGTCTGTGCCGGGTGGTCTGCGCGCGGACTCCCTTGCACGACCGAGTGTGACGCCGGCCGCGACTACGACTCGATCCGTTCACGGGACGGCGAACCGGATTAGGGGAGTCGGCTTTCGTTTGCGTCGTTGCTCAGTCGCAGGACGGACGGCCGTTCTTAGCGGCGAGCGCCTCCCGCACGAGGACCAGCCGGTCGTTGCCGAAATACATGTCGGCGTCGTCGACGAACACCGTCGGCGAACCGAAACCGCCGCGTTCGATCAACTCGTCGGTGTTGGCGCGCAGGAGTTGTTTGTAGGGAGCGCGGTTGATCTTGTCGAAAAACTCGTCCGCGTCGAGATCGACGGCGGCGAGAATCGTACGCAGGACGTCGTCTTCGGAAATGTCTTCGAGGTCGCCCCAGTAGGTCCGAAAAACTTCGCGCGCATACGCCGGTAGCGTACCGTGCTCTTCGGCGACGAAACATCCGCGCATCGCTTTCACGCTGTTCACTGGGAAAACCGGAGGCTGGCCGATCGTGAGTCCGTACGAATGCGCCCAGTCTTGTAGATCTTTCACGTAGTACCGGAACTTCGGTATTACCGGGTTCCGGCGTTGCTCGTAGACGCGCCCGTTGACGGTGTTGAATACGCCTCCCACCAAGATCGGACGCCAAACGAGGTCGGCGCCGGCTTCGGCGGCAACCTCTTCGATCCGCGAAAACGCCAGGTAGGTCCAAGGACTCGAACAGTCGAAGAAGAATTCCAGTTTTGTGCTCATGCTTGCGGCCGTCGTTTCCGCGTCGTACGTTCGACGATCAAGTCATCGAGCTCGTTACGGAGCTTGCCCAGAATTTCATCGTATGGGTATGCGCCCAGCGATTGCCTCCCGCGCTTCAAGTTTACGAAATTGGGAGCGCACCACAAGCCGAGGTCTGCGTCATCGGTTTCGCCCGGACCGTTGACTCGACACCCCATGACAGCGATCGTAATCGCGAACGGCTTGGCATAGGCGGACATTCGTTTTACCTCCGTTGCGAGTTCGACGAAGGCCTCGTTCTCCACACGTGAACAACTCGGGCACGAAATGATGTTCAACGAATCGCCCCCGTAATCGACGACGCTGCGCACACGGCCCGAGGCGATGTCGGCAAGGATGCGGCGGGCGGCCTCGATCTCTTCACCTTTGCGTTCGTTGCCCACCGTCAAGGAGACGCGGACGGTATCCCCGATGCCGCGGCCGATGAGCTGCTCGAAGGCGATGCGTGTTTTGATGATGCCGTCGGGGGGTAGCCCTGCCTCGGTGACACCGAGGTGCAGAGGCACATCGGGGCGGAGTTCCGCGAACCTCCGGTTGGTCTCGATGACTTTTGCGGGATCGGAGTCCTTGAGCGACACGCAGTACCGCCGAAAATCAAGTTCGTCGAGGCGTTCGCAGTTGCTCACGGCGCTCTCGACCATTGGGGACACCGTGTCCTCGGGGTCGTACTTGCCGGCCGTCTTCGGATCTACGGAGCCGCAGTTTACGCCGACGCGCAGAGCACAGTCATTTACAGCAGCGGTTTCGGCGAGGTAAGCGACTTTGTCCTCCCACGGCTTGTCTCGTTCGTGGTGGTACAAATGTCCCGGATTGTAACGGATCTTGTCGACGTGAGGCGCGACGATCTCTGCGAGTCGGTAGTTCTCCTGCAGATCGACACAAAGATTCGCATTCGTTTGCTCGCGAATTGTCGCCACGGAATCGGCTTCACGACGGCTGTCGACCGCGATTCGGACGAGGTCGGCGCCAGCGGATTCGAGTTGACGGACTTGTGCAGCCGTTGCCTCGACGTCGCCGGTTTTGGTTGCACACATGCTTTGCACGGCGATCGGGTTGCCATTCCCGATGCGCAAGGATCCTACGCGGACCTCACGAGTGGGATTGCGTTTGATGTCCACGGTCACTCAGCGCGGCCGGGAGGGGGAAGACGGTCCGCCGCCTCCGTGCCGAACGGACGTCGACGGGTGGACTGTGTCCGTGCCGGGCGCTTCATTGCTTGTCCTCGAGAAGACCCTTGCCCGGAACGAAATTCAACTCGAGCCGGATCCCGTCGGGATCCTCGAACAAAACCGAATAGTACCCCGGTGCCCACGGCCCTTCCTCGGGCCCGTGGACTATGGTTGCCCCGATCGTCGTCAGAAACTCATAGAGAGCGTCAACGTCTTCTCGCGACCTTGCGCGAAAGGAAACGTGGTGCAATCCGCTGCGTTCTTGTTCGAAGCGCTGGTCGCGGTACTCGGGGGGTGCCGGTTCGATACCGACAGCGGTCCGGCCGCCTACACAGTAGTAGAACACCTCGGTATCGATCACCGGTGTCAGACCTAGAAACGGTAGGAGTTTGGAGTAGAACCCGCGACACGCGGCGAAATCGGCTACGGTCAAAACGACATGTGCGATTCCGTTGATGTTCATCGATGATGGTCCGCGCGGGCGGCCTCGTGTGTCTAGACGGTAGCGCGACTCCCTCGCTCGCCGCCCGCGCCGCTTGATGCACAGCGAGCGTATGCGCGTGCGGCGGCACGTGCAACGGCGGCGTCTGCGGCGCCGAGAGTTTCTGCCGCTTTGCGGCGAAGCGCGGGGTCCACTTGGGCCGGGCCGCCTGCGCGCGGGCGCCGAGCCGCTGCACGACGCCTAGCGGTCGTCTCCGAGGGCGCGACGGACGGTCAGCGCGTCGGTGAGTGCGGCGACATCGTGTGTGCGTATGTAGGCCGCACGCTTGTCGACGGCGTACAGTTCGGCGGCGAGAGTTGCTGGGCCACGCTCCCCAACATTGCGACCGGTCAACGTGCCGAGAAACGATTTGTTCGATACCGACACAAGGGTCGGGATAGCGAACGCATCGAGCAGCCGGTCGAGTTTGCTGAGCACCAGTAGAGAGGCTTCGGCTCCTTCGCCGAGGAAGAACCCCATCCCGGGATCCAAGACCATTCTCTCGCGCGCGATTCCGGAGGCCTCCAACTCGCCGACACGGCGCTCGAAAAAGTCGTACATCGAAGTCAGGACCGCATCGGCCTCGGTGGCGGTTCGTGCCGCGTGCCCGCTTCGCTGCACCGAATGCATGATCACCAGGAGGCAGTCGGAGTCGGCGAGTTCGGGGTACATCTCGCGGTCCGAGAAACCTTGGGTGTCGTTGAGCATCGACGCCCCGCCGCGTAAGGCAAACCTTTGGGTCTCGGTATGGAACGAATCTACACCCACCCGTAGGCCGGTCTTGCGCAGTTTGCTCAACAACGGCTCGAGACGGGCGATTTCCGCGGACGCGGATACGGTGGGGGCGTCGGGGTGGCTCGACGCCGGCCCGAGTTCGACGGCGTAGGCACCGTTGTCGGCCAGAGAAACCGCGTGTCGGAAGGCGTCCTCCGGTTGTGTGAATTTTCCGCCGTCGAAAAACGAGTCGTCATTGAGATTGACGAT
>Ga0114931_10009559_pt1 | contig 11612 bp, 8 predicted proteins | sample 2SBtaG_FD_89579 | JGI IMG/M metagenome (GOLD analysis project Ga0114931, IMG submission 89579) | Deep subsurface microbial communities from Kolumbo volcano to uncover new lineages of life (NeLLi) - 2SBTROV14_V59a metaG | ecosystem: Environmental > Aquatic > Marine > Volcanic | place: Kolumbo...
GTGGCCTGGATGGGGTGGAGCGGTCCACCCGCTTGCGTTTCAGCCGCGACCCGCTGGTGCTGGAAGCGGATCGCGCCGAGTTCCGGATGCGTGTCAGCCCGGGGCAGTGCGTGTACCTGAATATCGCCATCGACTGCGACAGCAGCCAAACACGGGGCGCCGGCATCGACTTCAGCGAGGCGGTGCGCCTGAGTTCCGAACGTCTGGAGAAGGAACGCACCGGCGTGGGCCGGGTTTTCACCTCCAATGAACAGTTCAACGACTGGCTGAACCGTTCGGCGGCCGATCTGCGCATGCTCACCAGCCAGACCCGTCACGGCCCCTATCCCTATGCCGGCGTGCCCTGGTTCAGCACCCCTTTCGGCCGTGACGGTCTCATCACCGCCCTGCAATACCTGTGGCTGTGGCCGGAGCTGGCGCGCGGAGTGCTGGCCTTCCTGGCGGCCCACCAGGCCACCGGCCTGGATCCGGCGCGCGACGCTGAACCGGGCAAGATCCTGCACGAACTGCGTCTCGGCGAGATGGCGGCACTGGGCGAGATCCCCTTCGGGCGCTACTACGGCAGCGTGGATTCAACGCCGCTGTTCCTGGTGCTGGCCGGCGCGTATTACGAGCGCAGCGGCGACCGACCCTTTCTGGAGTCCATCTGGCCGAATATCGAGGCGGCGCTGGCCTGGATCGACGACTATGGCGATTCGAACGGCGACGGTTTCGTGGACTATCAGCGCCATGCCGAGCGGGGCCTGGTGCAGCAGGGCTGGAAGGACTCCGACGATTCGGTGTTCCACGCCGACGGCACACCGGCCGAGGGGCCGATTGCCCTGTGCGAGGTGCAGGGGTATGTCTACGCCGCCTGGCGCAGCGTCGCGCGGCTGGCGGAACTGCTCGGCGAGCAGGCTCGGGCCGACGCCCTGCGGCAGCGCGCCGCCGATCTCAAGCGGCGTTTCAATGAAGCCTTCTGGCTGGATGAACTGGATACCTTTGCGCTGGCCCTGGACGGTGACGGCCGGCCCTGCGGGGTGCGCACTTCCAACGCCGGTCATGCCCTGTTCAGCGGCATCGCCAGCCGCGAATACGCACGCCGCCTGGCCAACACCCTGCTCAATGAGCACAGCTTCAGCGGCTGGGGCGTGCGCACCCTGGCGCAGGTCGAGGCGCGCTTCAATCCCATGTCGTACCACAACGGCTCCGTATGGCCGCACGACAACGGCCTCATTGCCGCCGGACTGGCGCGCTATGGCTTCCGCGACGAGGCCATGCGCATCATGACCGGCCTGTTCGATGCCAGCATCGATCTCGATCTGCACCGCCTGCCGGAACTGTTCTGCGGTTTCCGGCGCCGCCGGGATCAGGGTCCCACCCGCTACCCGGTCGCCTGCTCGCCCCAGGCCTGGGCCAGCGGGGTGGTGTTCCAGTTGCTGCAGGCCTGCCTGGGTCTGCACTTCTCGGCCGACAGCCCCCAGGTGCGCTTCGATCATCCGCAGCTCCCCGACTATCTGCACTGGGTCCATATCGATAACCTGCGGATCGGGAGCGGGGTGGTGGAGCTGGAACTGACTCGTCACGCCAACGATGTCGGCATCAACGTGCTGCGCAAGGAAGGAGCCGTCGAGGTGGCGGTGGTGGTCTGAATCGCTGTTCCGAATTCCAGAACACGAGACGCCTCCCCGAACCCAAGGGCTTTGTTCTTGCACAAACAGCCGTCCTGCTATTCGGAACGGCCATTTCGATGTTCGGCCAGGTAGAGCCAGGTCTCGATCACGCTGTCGGGGTTGAGGGAGAGACTGTCGATCCCCTGTTCCATGAGCCAGAAGGCCAGTTCCGGATAGTCGGAAGGGGCCTGACCGCAGATCCCGATGTACTTGTTCTGGCGGCGGCAGGCGCGGATGGCCATGCTCATGAGCGACTTGACCGCTTCGTTGCGCTCGTCGAACAGCTCTGCCACCAGTCCCGAATCGCGGTCCAGTCCCAGAGTGAGCTGGGTGAGATCGTTGGAGCCGATGGAGAAGCCGTCGAAGTACTTGAGGAAGCGGTCGGCAAGCAGGGCGTTGGCCGGGATTTCGCACATCATGATGATCCGCAGGCCGTCATCGCCGCGCACCAGATCGTTTTCCTTGAGCAGGTTGATCACCGAGTGCGCCTCCTCGGGGGTGCGCACGAAGGGAACCATGATGTCCACATTGGTCAGGCCCATCACCTCGCGCACCTTGCGCAGGGCAAAGCATTCCAGCTCGAAACAGTCCTCGAAGCGGTGTGACACGTAACGGGAGGCGCCGCGGAAGCCGAGCATGGGGTTCTCCTCTTCCGGCTCGTAGGCGGCGCCACCGATCAGGTTGCGGTATTCGTTGGACTTGAAGTCGGAGGTGCGCACGATCACCCGCCGCGGGTGGAATGCGGCGGCGATGGCGGCGATGCCCTCGGTGAGTTTCTCGATGTAGAAGCTCACCGGATCGGGATAGCCGGCGCTGCGCCGGTCGATCTCGGCCCGCACTTCTGGCGGCTGCTTGCGATATTGCAACAGGGCCTTGGGATGGATGCCGATGTTGCGGTTGATGATGAACTCCAGCCGGGCCAGACCCACGCCATGATTGGGCAAGCGGGCAAAGGAGAAGGCCCGATCCGGCGTGGCCACGTTGAGCATGATCCGGAAGGGCAGTTCCGGCATCCGGGTCAGGTTGATCTCCCGCACCCGGTAGCGCAGGGCACCACGATAGACGTGGCCCGTCTCGCCCTCGGCGCAGGAGACGGTGACCGTCTCGCCGTCGGGAACCGTCTCGGTGGCATTGCCGCAGCCCACCACCGCCGGCACCCCCAGCTCGCGGGCGATGATGGCGGCATGGCAGGTGCGCCCGCCGCGGTTGGTGACGATGGCCGCCGCCCGCAACAAGATCGGTTCCCAGTCGGGATCGGTCATGTCGGTGACAAGCACCTCGCCCGGCTGGATACGATCCATCTCGTCGAGGGAGCGGATCACCCTTGCCGTACCGCTGCCGATTCGCTGGCCGATGGCCCGCCCGCTGGCGAGGATTTCGCCATGCGCTTCCAGCTCGTAGCGTTCCAGTACCTGACCTTCGTGACTTTTCACCGTCTCCGGCCGGGCCTGCACGATGTAGAGGTCGCCGTCCAGACCGTCCTTGGCCCATTCGATGTCCATGGGCCGGCCGTAGTGGCGTTCGATGGCCAGTGCCTGGCGGCCCAGCTCGGCCAGTTCCTCGTCACTCAGGCAGAAGCGTTGCCGGTCCGTCTCCGGCACCGGTTCGATGCGGGTGGCCGAATTGCAGCCGTGGCCTTCGGCGAAGACCATGCGTTGGGTCTTGCTGCCCAGGGTGCGCTGCAGCACCGGGAAGTGGCCGCTGTCCAGGGCCGGCTTGTGCAGGTAGAACTCGTCCGGATTCACGGCCCCTTGCACCACCATCTCGCCCAGGCCCCAGCTGCCGGTGACGAACACCACCTGATCGAAGCCGCTTTCCGTATCGAGAGTGAACATCACTCCGCTGCAGGCCAGATCGGAGCGCACCATCCGCTGTACGCCGGCGGAGAGGGCGATCTGTTCGTGGGCGAAGCCCTGATGGACGCGATAGGCGATGGCCCGGTCGTTGTAGAGGGAGGCGAATACGACTCGGATGGCCTGCAGCAGATTGTCGAACCCGCGGATATTGAGGCAGGTCTCCTGCTGACCGGCGAAGGAAGCGTCGGGCAGATCTTCGGCGGTGGCCGAAGAGCGCACCGCGTAGCTGGCCGCCCGGCCATGGCGCTCGGTCAGCCGGTCATGGGCGTCCGTCAACGCCCGCTCCAGTTCGGCAGGGAAAGGCGTGGCCCGGATCCATTCGCGGATTTCCCGGCCGGTCTCGGCCAGGGCCACCACGTCGTCCACGTCCAGCCGGGCCAGCCGTTCGGCGATGCGCCGATCCAGCCCGTCGGTGGCGAGAAAGGCGCGATAGGCCTCGGCGGTGGTGGCGAAGCCGCCGGGCACCTTGACACCGGCAGCCCGAAGATGGCGGATCATCTCGCCCAGGGAGGCATTCTTGACGCCCACCCGGGGCAGATCGCCGAGGCCGATTTCTTCGAACCAGAGAATGGCTTGCATGGGCGCTCCTGCAAGGTGTTATGGCGACCGGCGCAGAACCGGCTTTCTGTTATTCTGCGTGCAGTGTAGTGAGCGGAGCCGCACCATGGCAAATCCTTCCCGTCCCGTATTCCTCGTTTCCGACAGTACCGGCATCACGGTGGAGACACTGGGTCAGAGCCTGCTGCACCAGTTTCCGGAGCGGGTGTTCGACGTGCACGTACTGCGCTACGTCGATGATGTGCACAAGGCTCGCGCGGCGCGCGATCGTATCCGGGCCGCCGCCGAGGACTGCCGTCAGCGGCCTGTCGTCTTCAGCACCCTGGTTGAACAGGAACTGCGCGCCATCCTCGCCGAAAGCGGTGCCCTGTGCCTGGATCCCTTCGCCGCCTTCATGCCCACCCTGCAGCAGGAACTGCACGCTCGCCCCCATCCCATGGCGGGTCGTACCCACGGCGTGATCGACGATAGCGATTACACCGCCCGCATCGAAGCAGTCAACTTCGCCATGCAGAACGACGATGGCGTAAGCACCCGCCATTATCCCGAGGCCGACGTGGTGCTGGTGGGCGTCTCCCGCACCGGCAAGACGCCCACCAGCCTCTATCTGGCCCTCCATTACGCTGTACGGGCCGCCAACCATCCCCTCACCGACGAGGATCTGGCCGGCGAGCGCCTGCCCGCCGAATTGCAGCCCTTCCGCGACCGGCTGTTCGGCCTGACCATTGCCCCCGAACGCCTGCACCGGATCCGCAGCCAGCGCCGGCCCGGCAGTGAGTACGCCTCCCTGGAGCGTTGCCGGCACGAGATCCGCCAGGCCGAAGCCATCCTGCGCGCCGCTGGCGTGCCGCTGCTCGACTCCACCAGCATGTCGGTGGAGGAGATCGCCACCACCATAATCAGTGTGAGGGCAGAGGAAAGGGGAAAGGGAAAAGGGGAAAGCGGGTCCTGAGCTGCAGGGAGGCGGAGTGCGACCCCGCGGTCGGTTCTGGTAAAATCAATGGCTTGTGTCTTGTCTGGTGCGGGTTGAAATCGAAGCGGAGTGTCCTTACTGAACAGGGGCATTCCGAGTTTCCAAACCGAGGAGTCTGATCGACATGCGTGTGGACACCCACAAGGAAACCCTGAGTTTCCAGACCGAGGTGAAGCAGCTGTTGCACCTCATGATTCACTCCCTCTATTCCAACAAGGAGATCTTCCTGCGGGAGCTGGTTTCCAATGCCTCCGATGCCAGCGACAAGCTGCGGTTCGAGGCCCTGGGCGATGATGCCCTGTACGAGGGCGATCCCGAACTCGCCATTCTCATCGATTACGACAAGGAGGCCCGCACCCTGTCCATCACCGACAAGGGCATCGGCATGAGCCGGCAGGAAGTGATCGACAACATCGGGACCATCGCCCAGTCGGGCACCCGTCAGTTCCTCGAGAACCTTACCGGCGATCAGGCGAAGGACGCCCAGCTCATCGGCCAGTTTGGGGTGGGCTTCTATTCGGCGTTCATCGTCGCCGACGAGGTGATCCTGGAGACCCGCCGCGCCGGTCTCACCCCCGAGCATGGGGTGCGCTGGCGCTCCCGCGGGGAGGGCGAGTATGAAATCGAGACCATCGAGCGGGCCGAACGGGGCACCACCGTCACCCTGCACCTGCGCGAGGGCGAGGACGAATTTCTCGATCCCTATCGCCTGCGCAACCTGATCCACAAGTATTCGGATCACATTCCTATTCCGGTCTACATGTACAAGCTCGACGACAAGGGCGAGAAGACCGACGAAAAGGAACAGATCAACAAGGCCTCGGCGCTATGGGCCCGGCCCAAGTCGGAGATCAAGGAAGAGGAGTACAAGGAATTCTACAAGCACATCGCCCATGATTTCGACGATCCCCTCACCTGGGTGCACAACCGGGTGGAGGGAAACCAGTCCTACATCACCCTGTTTTACGTACCGAAGCACGCACCCTTCGATCTCTACGATCGGGATCGCCGCTACGGCGTGAAGCTCTACGTCAAGCGGGTGTTCATCATGGACGATGCCGAGCAGCTCATCCCCAGCTATCTGCGTTTCATCCGTGGTGTGGTGGATTCGGATGATCTGCCGCTGAACATCTCCCGCGAGCTGCTTCAGCACAACAGGTTGATCGATACCATCCGCGCCGCTTCGGTCAAGCGGATCCTCGGCCATCTCGAATCCCTGGCCAGGAACGAGCCGGAAACCTACCAGACCTTCTGGGACACCTTTGGCAAGGTGCTCAAGGAAGGGCCGGCCGAGGACTTCGCCAACCGCGAGAAGATCGCCAAGCTGCTGCGCTTTGCCTCCACCCGCAGCGAGGGCGAGGCCCAGACCGTATCGCTGGACGACTACGTCGGGCGTATGGTCGAAGGCCAGGAGAAAATCTACTATCTCACCGCCGAGACCTGGGCCGCCGCCCGCCACAGCCCCCACCTGGAGCGGCTGGAGAAAAAGGGCATCGAAGTCCTGCTGCTCTACGACCGGGTGGACGAATGGATGATGTCCCATCTCACCGAATACGAGGGCAAGCCCCTGGTCAACATCGCCAAGGGCGAGCTCGATCTGGGCAAGCTGGAAGACAAGGAAGAAAAGAAGCAGCTCGAGAAGGCAGAGAAGGAGTACAAGGAACTGCTCAAGCGCATGAAGGAGGTGCTGGGCAACAAGGTCAAGGAGGTGCGCGTCTCCCACCGCCTGGCCGATTCGCCTTCCTGCCTGGTGGTGGCCGAGCACGACATGGCCGTGAGCATGCAGAAACTGCTCAGGCAGGCCGGTCATAGCCTGCCGGATATCGAGCCGACCCTGGAGATCAATCCCGATCACCCCTTGGTCCAGCGTCTCAAGGCCGAGGAGGACGACAAGCGCTTCGCCGACTGGACCTGGATCCTGTTCGATCAGGCTTTGCTGAGCGAAGGCGGCCAGCTCGACGATCCCTCCAGCTTCGTCCACCGCATGAACGAGCTGCTGCTGCTCATGAGCGGTGAGCCACGGAAACCGGATTGAGACGGAAAGCCTCCATCCTGGACTGACCCGCCAGGGTGGAGAAACATTTCTGTGGGTTTCTCCGTCTTGCCGATCTGCTATGCTCGCTTCCAGGGAGGAGCGCAATGCAAGCCGACTGTACCCTGGTGGCGGGAGCCCGGTTTCTGGCGGCGGCCGATCGGCAGCGGCTGATCGATGTGCTGCGCGAGGCGGGCTACGCGGTTCACGGGCCGCGGGTTCAGGACGGCGTGATCCGTTACGCGCCCGTCGCCACCATCGAGGACCTGCCCCGGGGCTGGCGGGACATTCAGACGCCGGGACGTTATGGCCTTCGGCAGACGGACGATGCCCGTCTCTTTGCCTGGGCCGCCCCGGCCGAATCGCTCAAGCCCCTGGTCTTCCCTGGGCGGGAAGTGCGGTTCACGGCGCAGCGGGACGCTTCGGGCCGCCTGCATTTCCAGCCTGCCGAGGTACCGGCGCCCAGGCAGGCCGTGCTCGGGGTGCGGGCCTGCGATCTGGCCGGCCTGTTCCTGCAGGACCGGCATTTTCTGCAGGGCGGCGCCCACCCCGACGAGGCCTATCGCCGGCGCCGCCGCAACCTGTTCCTGGTGGCCGTGCACTGCACCCATCCCGCCGACACCTGTTTCTGCGCCGCCACCGACGACGGGCCCGTGGCCCGTTACGGTTTCGACCTGGCCATTTCCGAGCTTGAGGAAGGCTGGCTGCTGGAGGCGCGCAGTCATGCCGGGCAGACGATTCTTGATCGTCTGCCCACCCGCACCGCCCGTGATGAGGAGCGTCAGGAGGCCGAAGCAGCCTTTTCCCAAGCCGCGGCGGCCCAGCGTCGCCGCCTGCCCGGGGGCGATCTGCCGGCCCGTCTGCGCGAGCGCCTGAACCCCGATGCATGGCAGGCGGTGGCCCGGCGCTGTCTGGCCTGCGGCAACTGCACCGCCGTCTGTCCGAGCTGCTTCTGCCATGCGCATGTGGAGGAGTCGGCGCTCAATGGCAGTGCGACCCGGCGGCTGCGCCAGTGGGATTCCTGTTTCACCGCCGGGCACAGCCTGTTGCACGGGCGCCCCGTGCGCGAGGACACGGCCAGTCGTTACCGGCAGTGGCTCACCCACAAGCTCTCGGGCTGGCTTGAACAATACGGCCGTTCCGGTTGCAGCGGATTCGGACGCTGTATCACCTGGTGTCCGGAAGGGATCGACATCACCGCCGAGGCGGCGGCCATCGCCGGGGAAGAGGCATGAACGCCGGTCTGCCGAGGGAAGCCGAGGTGGTGAGCCGACGCGAAGAATCGCCGGGCCTGTTCACCCTGCATCTGCGGCTTACCGACAGTGCGGCCCAGGCGGCCTACCGTTTCCGCCCCGGCCAGTTCAACATGCTGTATCTGTATGGTGTGGGTGAGGTGCCCATCTCCCTCGTCACCGATCCGCGCGAGACCCGACACATCGGCCACACCATCCGTGCCGTGGGCCGGGTCACGCGCGGATTGGCGCGCCTGCAGCCCGGTGACCGGCTCGGCCTGCGGGGCCCCTTTGGCAACGGCTGGCCCCTGGGAGACTGCGAACAGCGGGATGTGATCGTGGTCACAGGTGGCCTGGGTTGCGCGCCGGTGACCGGCGCCATCCACTATCTGATGCGCCGGCGGGAGCGCTTCGGGCACGTGAACATCGTGCAGGGCGTGAAACACGCCGACGATCTGCTCTGGCGCGAGCAGTACGAATTCTGGGATCGCATGCCCGACACCACCGTGCTCATCGCCGCCGACGAGGCCGGCCCCCTGTGGCCCTGGCACGTGGGGCGGGTGACCGATCTCTTCGATCATCTGCATTTCGATCCCCGGCATGCCATCGCGCTGTGCTGCGGCCCGGAAGGCATGATGATCGCCGTGGCTCGCCAATTGCGGGATCGCGGTATTGATCCGGACCGGATCTGGTTGAGTATCGAGCGGAACATGCAGTGTGGCATCGGCCTGTGTGGCCATTGCCAGATAGGGTCGAAATTCGTCTGTCGCGATGGGCCTGTCTTTTCCTGGCGCGAGATCGCGCCCCTGCTGCAGGTGCGTGGACGATGACCGGTAAACCCCGCATCGCCGTGCACAAGTTCGCTTCCTGCGACGGCTGCCAGCTGGCCTTCCTCAATGCCGGCGAGGATCTGCTGATCCTCTCGCGGCTGGTGGAAATCGTGCACTTCCCGGAAGCCGGTCCTCTCGACCCGGAGGCGAAGGTGGATCTGGCCTTCGTCGAGGGCAGCGTTTCCACGCCGGAGGAAGCCGAACGGATCCGGATCATTCGCCAGAAGAGCCGTCTGCTGGCCACGATCGGCGCCTGCGCCACCGCCGGCGGTCTGCAGGCCCTGCGCAACTTCGCCGATGCCGGACAGTGGCTCGCTGACGTGTATGCCACGCCTGCGACCGTCTCGGCCCTGGATACCGCCACGCCGATCCGCGAGCATGTGAAAGTGGATTTCGAACTCTGGGGCTGTCCCGTGAACGGCCAGCAGGTGCTGCATGCGGTGCGAGACGTGCTGTTTGGCGTGCAGCCGGCGATTCCCGATGAGAAGATCTGCCTGGAATGCAAGCGTCGGGGAAATCCGTGCGTGCTCGTCACCCGCAGCGAGCCCTGCATGGGGCCGCTTACCCGCACCGGCTGCGGCGCCATCTGCCCGGCCATGGGCCGGGGCTGTTACGCCTGTTTCGGTCCGGCCGAAAACCCCAACACTGCGGCCTTCGCCAACCGCCTCGAAGGTCTGGGGCTCGTTCCCGACGAGGTGGCCCGGCGCTTCCATTTCATCACCAGTCAGGCCCCGGCCTTCCGCGAGGCCGGGAAAGGAGGAGAAAGGGATGAAACGGCCTGAACCCTGCCCGGGAACAAAACCGCCGGCTCACTCCGGGATAGCGGGACGGGTTTCATGACCGACACCCGCCGCATTGAAGTGCCGGTCCTCACCCGTGTGGAAGGGGAGGGGGCACTGGATCTGCGCCTTCGCGATGGCGAAATCGAAGATCTGCAACTGCGGATCTTCGAGCCGCCACGGCTGTTCGAGAAACTGCTGGAAGGCTGCCCCTGGTCGGACGTGATCGATATCGTGGCGCGGATCTGCGGGATTTGTCCGGTGGCCTACCAGATGACCGCGGCCCAGGCCCTCGAAGGCCTTTTCGGGGTCACGGTGGATCCGGCCGTTGCCGCCCTGCGCCGGGCCATGTACTGCGCCGAATGGATCGAAAGCCATGCCCTGCACATCCATCTGCTGGCGGCGCCCGATTTCCTGGGCTTCGACAGCGTCACCGCCATGGCCGAACGCTATCCGGACGAGGTGCGCCGGGGTCTGCATCTGCAGAGGCTGGGCAATCGCCTGCTGGCGCTGCTGGGTGGGCGTTCCGTGCATCCCGTGAGCGTCTGCGTCGGCGGCTTCACCCGCCTGCCCGGCCAGGATGATCTCGCTGCATTGCTGGCGGAATACCGAAAGGCCCTGCCCCTGGCGGAAGACCTGCTGGCCTAGACCGCCACGCTCGAAGTGCCGGAGGAGAAGCAGGATTTCCTCTGTGTGTCCCTGCGTCATCCGCAGGACTATCCCATCGAGCATGGCCGAATCGTCTCCAGTGAAGGTCTGGACATTGCCGCCGATGCCTACACCGAACACTTCCACGAATCCCAGGTTCCGTATTCCAATGCCCTGCATTGTCATTTGCATGGCCGACCCTATCTGGTGGGGCCGCTGGCGCGTCTCAATCTCAACCGGGATCGCCTGCCGCAGCCGGTGGCCGCCGCGCTCGACGCCACCGGCATGGCTTTCCCCAGTGCCAATCCGTTCCACAGCATCGTGGCGCGGGCCGTGGAGATCCTGCTGGCCTTCCACGAGGTGATCCGCATCCTGGAGAACGGGCAGGCACCGGAACGTTCCTCGGTGCCGTTTACGGTGCGCGGCGGCGTCGGCCATGGCTGTACCGAGGCGCCACGGGGGATCCTCTGGCATCGCTACGAGCTGGACGAGTCGGGGCAGGTTCGCGCCGCCACCATTACGCCCCCCACCAGCCAGAACCAGGCGCGCATCGAACAGGATCTGCGCGAAGCCCTGCCGCGCTTTGGCCTCGACCGGCCCGACGCCGAGCTGTGCGCCTTCGCCGAGCAGGTGATCCGCAACTACGATCCCTGTATCTCCTGCGCCACCCACTTCCTGCGCCTGGCCGTGGAGCGCGAGCCATGAGCAAAACGCGCCGTGTTCCTTCCACCCCGGCCCAGGACGACAAATGACGACTCCAGTGCGGATCCTTGGCATCGGTTCGCCTTTCGGTGCCGACCGGCTCGGCTGGGAGGCCATCGACGTACTGGAACAGGTGACCGACTGGCCGATGCCGGTGTCGCTGCGCCGCCTGGATCGACCCGGTTTGAATCTGCTGTCGGCGCTCGAAGGTGTCTGCCATGCCATCCTGATCGATGCCCTGGCCGGCGAGAAAGGCCCGCCGCGACGCATCCAACCGGCTGCTCTCGCCGCGGACAGGCGTCTTTCCTCCCACGCGGCGGGGGTGGCCGAGGTCCTGCGCCTGGGGCGCA
>Ga0114931_10009560_pt1 | contig 11611 bp, 13 predicted proteins | sample 2SBtaG_FD_89579 | JGI IMG/M metagenome (GOLD analysis project Ga0114931, IMG submission 89579) | Deep subsurface microbial communities from Kolumbo volcano to uncover new lineages of life (NeLLi) - 2SBTROV14_V59a metaG | ecosystem: Environmental > Aquatic > Marine > Volcanic | place: Kolumbo...
GTTGTTTACGATCACGGAGTTGTTGCACCGCTTTTGCATTTGTTGCATCACAAGCTAAGTGAAAACCACCTAGACCTTTTACGACAAGAATATGACCGTTTTGTAATAGGGTACACGCTCCATCTACATCATCTAATTGGCTTATCGTTTCTATGCAAACGGGATTACCATCTACTCTAGCTAATTCAACACTTGGTCCACAGTCATAACAAGCATTAGGTTGTGCATGAAATCTTCTATCCTCTGGATGATCATATTCATGCTGGCATGGACCGCATTGAATAAAGGGTTTCATGCTAGTGTTTTCTCGATCATATGGGATAGCCTTTATGATCGAAAACCTTGGCCCGCAATGAGTACAATTGGTCAGTGCGTAGCGAAACCGTCTACCAAAAGGATCAAACACATCAGCCATACATTCAGGGCATGTTGCTGCATCTGGTGTAATGTGAGTTTGTATTGCGTTTATATCACTAGGAGCGATAATGAAATTATCAGGTATTTCGTTATCATCTATTTTAGTGCTTCGTATAATCTCATCAATACGCGCTAGTGGCGGTATGTCGTTTTTAAGCTGTTCGATAAATGAATTTATTGAGTCTTCAATACCCCATATATGGATTAAAACACCCTGTCCATCATTTAGAACATTACCAGTAAGTTTTGCTTCATTTGCTAGTCGCCATACATTTGGTCTGAACCCAACGCCTTGTACGATACCCGTAACGCGTATAGCCTCTGATTTTAGTAATGCATCTTGTTCTAATATGGATGCCGATTGGTTCATATTGCTAATTTCCACAAGCTAATACGATTATTTCCTGAATCAGCAATTACAATTACATCTCCAAAGGTTTGTAAACCATAAGGCCAACAAAATGAATCTGCTGTAGCTGGTAGCCAACGATTATCACCTTTTTCATGGAAGTTGAATTGTCCACTCAAAGCACGTGCAGCAGCATCAGTTGCTAAATCGTCAATATGCCAACCAAGTAAACGAGAGTTAGCTGTATCCGCTACGATTAACCATTTACCCACCGCCGCAATGGCATAGGGCATATTTAGACTATTAGCACGAGGCCAATATAAAGATTGGTTATGATCGACAAGTACCCCATCTTTCTGACCAAGAATGTAATCGCAAGGGGCACCGTTTTCTTTTGGAATTCCATCCTTCCAAACCATGATTCGATTATTTCCTGCATCAGATACACATAAATTTCCTTCCCAGAAATCAATCCCATGAGGCCAACGCATACTCATATAGCTTGGTTCAGCTCCTGCGTTTTCATCACGGCAGGTAAAATCTTTTTGTCCTAAAACGCGATCCGGGGTTTGATCAATTTGCTTAGGTAAACCTTTCCAAATTAAAACGCGTCGGTTTTCAGAGTCCGCAACTAGAAGATGATTGTTTTTCCAAGAAACACCGTAAGGCCAATGCATACTGTTTGCTGTAGCATGAGCCTCGCCGCGGTTAGATTCACCAGAATTAAAATCTGCTTGTCCTAATACAATATCAGCTGGAACATTATTATCTTCTGGGAGGGTATTCCATATTAATATCCGATGATTCCAAGCATCGGCTACTGCCATTCCTGTCTTACCATCATGCTGAACAACACATATTCCAGTTGGAACATTGACAGTATGAGCATTGATATCTCCCTTGCCGTTTCTTCCTTCAGAAAATATATCAGGTTGACCTATAACCCAATCAGCAGGAGTGTCATCGTTATCAGGGAGTTCTTTCCAGCCTAGTAAACGATGATGCCCAGTATCGCAAATCCATACGGGGCCATTTTCAGACATAATTGCTGCACCACGAGGACCAAAGCAAGTCTTATCATCGGGTTGCACACCTACATCCAATAGACTGGGATTACGATCAGCTCCTAGTATTGCAAAAGGTTCTGCTTCTAATAAAGGTATATGGGGTACTGTCGTAGCTTCGGCGACTCGAAGACTAGGGTCAGGTGTTACTTTCATCGTGACTTGTTTAATACTCATGAGAACTTTATCTCCACCTTATCGCCGACTACCCTTACTGCGTGGGTTTGAAGCTGTACTTCAGGAGCAGTCAAACATTCACCTGATTTAAGTAAATATTCAAAAGCATGATGTGGGCATATTAAGATGCCCTCTCGGACTTCACCCATATCTAAAGGCATGCCAAGATGAGCACATGCGTTTTGATAACAAGTTACTTTTTCATCAAACCGACTTAACAAGACTTCATTGCCGGCTACCGTTACTACCTTGATATCATTTTCTGGAATATCATCGAATAGGGCTGCGTATTCCCAACCTTCATCTGCACTATTGGCAAAAGGACTCACAAAATGAATAGGTGTTCCATTAGCTGAATCAACAGGTTTAGCAGTCATGCCTCCTTTCGCTTTCTTGATAGTTGTAATCTCGGGGCAATATTCTTTGATTGCTTTTTCAACACCTTCACTTAATGTTAATCCTGATGCGGGGCAACCATCGCATGCACCTAATAAACGGATAGTGACAGTCTCAGGCGGAGTGAATTCAACTAATTCTACATTACCACCATGACTGTCTAAATAAGGTCTGACTGATTCTAAAGCTTGTTCGATACGCTCATATATAGAAGGTTTGACTATATCTAAATGACGTAAGACAGCATAAACTACCTCATCACCAACGGCTTCTTTTAAAGCAGTCATTGCTTCTGGTACTTGCTTGACAGCTTTTATAAGACGTGAAATTGCCTCTTTGTGTAAGGCATTATCAGCATTGCGTAATGCTAAAACAGTACTACTTTGTGTTTCGTCCCAATTTTCTACTATGGTTTCCAGCACATTAATATCTTTTAATAAACCTTCTAAATCTGAAGATTGTTGCTTGGCTTGTTGTTCGATAATATTTGCTGGATCACCCATAGTTTTTACCTATTTGTATTTTAAATCTTTAAAAAGGTAAGGTTGGATGGCTCCGCCAACTAATGCTGCTACACCTATTGCTACCCACATACCTGTGCCAAGTTTAGCGAGTACAATACAAATCACAGCAGTGATAATCATACCTATTAACATTTTAATAAAGACGGCTTTATAATCTTGAAACAACTTACCTTTAATAAATAAAGAAGCTGAATCCATAAACATTTCTAACATGAGGTATTTCCTTAAACTTAAATAAAAGAGAGTGCAATTAGGGCAATTACGATGCCAGGTATAGCGGCCATTGGACCGTAGAACCCCCCCATCATTGCAGCTAATTCATTGCCTAAATGTTTACCACCAACGATTATACCGCCGATAGCTCCACCTATAATTCCTGCAACTATCGCTAGAGCAATCAATCCTATATATGTCATAAATTTTCCTTACTGATTTTAAAAATAATAATTACGGTGATTTAAATTCTTGCTTCACCAAATCCTTTCCCTTCTCTAGAACCCGCCTTACTAGTTCCTAAATCTTGTTCTACTTCTACTAATACTTCTTCGATGGCATCAACTTTTGATACATCACAATGTTGAGAGAACATCTGTTGTGCTTCACGATATAAGTCTCGTGCTTCTAATAAATAGTGAGGATTTCCATTTTCTGGTTTCTCAAGGTCATCAGGAAGATTACGTATACAATTAGCTTTATTAGAAATTGTATTGGCATACTCCATAGGAGTATCAAGAGCGTTACGTACTTTTAGCGACTCGTCATAAGCATCTAATGCTCGAAGATTATTTTCTACAGGGTGACTGCTGGACACATATTGCAAGGCATTACCTAAATTGTTTTGCAGCATTGCGTATTCAGAAGGATGGTCGATAAGATTAACTACCTCTAAAGCAGATTCAAATGATTGAACCGCTAAAGCCTCACGCATCTTTCCACGCTCATCTTGCATTGGCATAGAAAGAAAAGCAGTAGCCAAGTTATTGTGCAAAATAGCGAATTCTGTGGGATATTTGTTGCGATCAAAAACTTTTAGAGAACGCTGATAAGCTGATATGCATTCAGTGATTGGAGCTTTTTGATAGCTAGCTAGTGTTTGCAATACTAAACCAAGGTTCATTTCTACTTCAGCTACTTCTTCGGATGTACCAGATGCGTTCAGAGCTGGTAGTGCTACTTCATATTGAGCCTGTGCTTTTAATAAGTAATCAGTACCACTTTCTGGTACAGCTTGATATGCAGTTCCTTTTCGAGCTTCGAGGCGCGCAATGATGAGTGATTCATTTTCTGGACAAAGCTTTAATGCTGCATCATAAAGAATAATCGCGTTTATGAGTTGTTGTGAGTTCTTGGGTTTTTGTTGAATGCCCATTGCAATTTGCATTAGCATTTCAACTTTTTCTTCTGGGCTTATATCTTCTTCTTCAATCATTTTTAAAGCTTGATTGAATTCATGATCGGGTAAGTTTTGACTCATGATGATCCTTAAATGTTGAGGACAAGATTAAATGGGGTATTTTTTAAATATTGATATTTCTCAAATAAAAGTAGTAGCTCCTTAAAAATATGTCAAGATATATTTCAATATGTATACTTAGTATGCAATTTATTGACTGTTTTCAAAACCAGTGCTACTCTTGTTGAATGTTAGAAAAAATAATCTACAAAGTGGTCGATGCATGAATGATGGTTTATCCACAGTTTTAATATGCGGTTATTCTGATGTTGACAGTTTAAAACATGCTGAATATCTAGGAATGCATTACAGCATTAATGTGTGTAATGAAATTGAGGAGGCAATGCAGCTACTCGATGATAACCCTGTTGATTTGATCCTTGCACATCATCAAAACAAATTTTTCAATGCAATAGAGTTTTTAAAAAAGTCACGAATATCACACCCTAATACAGTTCGGATGTTGGCGGGGAAATTATCAAAAGATGAAATGCATCTCGCTATTAATGATGCAGCTATATATCAGTTTCTTTCACCTTCTTGGCCCGTGGAGCAAGTTGAATTACATGTTAAACGAGCCATGGAAAACAGAGAGTTAAGTTATCGTCATAGGCATTTAAGTCGTGAATTAAAAATAGCAGAAGATGTTTTAAAAAAATATGATGAGAAGATAGATAAAACTATTGAAGATGGCCATCAATTCGAAAAGTTGGTTTATTGTAGCCGGAGCATGGCTACCCTTTGTAATATGGCAAAAAAAGCGTCCAAAACTAATTTGCCAATAATAATACAAGGAGCTACGGGAACTGGGAAAGAGTTAATGGCAAAAGCCATTCATAGTAACGGAGACAGAAGCGATCGCCCTCTATTGGTTCATAATTGTGGTGGAATGACAGATGAACTTTTACATTCTGAACTGTTTGGTCATGTTAAAGGGGCATATACAGGGGCAGTGGGAGATCGTTTGGGACTTTTACCTGCCGCAGATGGTGGAACGGTGTTTCTTGATGAGATAGCGGATGTTTCTCGTAACTTTCAAGTAAGCTTATTACGTTTTCTTCAAGAAGGTGAAATTAAGCCTCTAGGTAGCGATAAAATTATTCATTGTGATGTTCGTGTGATTGCGGCTAGTAATCGTCCTTTAGAAGACTTAATCGAATCAGGTGAATTTCGAGAAGACTTATTTTATCGGCTTAATGGTTTTCAGCTAAATATCCCTCCATTAAAAACTCGAATTGATGATATTGAATTACTGACAGAATATTTAGCAAAACGTTATGCTCAAAGTATCAATAGAAAAATACTAGGTGTTGCGCCTGAAGTTATTGAAAAATTTCAATTACACAATTGGCCTGGTAACGTTCGCGAGCTTGAAAATGAAATTAAGCGAATGGTAGCCATTACAGACAATGGGAATTTTGTAAATACAGAAAGCATTTCTTTACATATTGGCGAGTTAAAAGCTATACCAAAAATAAGTGATGAAGCAGTAACTTTAGATGGATTGACGCTAAAACAGAAAGTAGAAAGCTTAGAAGAGAAAATAATATCGAGAACTTTACAACAGTTTAGATGGAATCAGAGTAAGACTGCTAAGGAATTAGGATTATCGAGGATGGGATTATCCAACAAAATAAAGCGGTATAAGCTTAGTTCCAATGAACTCAGTGTGTGAAATGAGCAAGGAAAAGAATAAAAATAATTCAAATAATGTAGTAAATTTCCCTCAGTCTCGAACAAAACCCAAGGGAGCTCAGGCAAATTTTAAATATCTAGGCTTATCCAAATTTGCTCAGAAATATGAGAAAGATAAACCAGGTTTAAAAGGTCATTGGTGCAGTCGCTGCAAAGGAGTTTGGTATGGATTTGTTGGAGAGTGTGAGTGTCCTCAATGTGGCAACAGAAACGGCTGATCAACTATTATATTAAAAAAGGTCTCCCCACTTTTTCGAAGTTTTTAATTCGCAATTTCGAATTTCTGTTTACCCTAATTAAATGTCTTAATTGCAAAGATACTTTACAAAACAAGCTGTATAACTAGTTTACAAATTCATTTTCTCATTTCTTTTTGGTTTAGCAAAATCAATATAAGATGTTGTTTTAATTGAATATAAGCTATCTATCGGAAGTTGGCACGATAGTTGCTTGCTATTGGAGTATCAGTAATATTTACTGGTTCAAATAAACTATAAGGAGGCAGAAATGGCCAATTTATTATGGCTTCAAGGCGGTGCTTGTTCTGGCAACACAATGTCCTTTCTTAATGCTGAAGAACCAAGCGCTTGTGATCTGGTTACAGATTTCGGTATCAATGTGCTTTGGCAACCTTCACTGGGAGTAGAACTGGGTGACAACGTTAAGCAAATATTAAAAGACTGTATTTCAGGTGATACTAAACTTGATATTTTTGTCTTTGAAGGCTCGGTAGTAAATGCACCTAATGGCACAGGTGAATGGAATCGTTTTTGTGAACGTCCAATGAAAGATTGGGTTCGCGAGTTATGTGATGCAGCAGATATCGTTGTAGCTTTAGGTGATTGTGCTACATGGGGAGGGATACCTGCAACGGCTCCAAACCCTACTGATTCTCAAGGCTTACAATTCTTAAAGCGAGCAAACGGTGGTTTCCTTGGTGCTGATTTTGTTGCAAAGTCTGGGCTCCCTGTTATTAATATTCCTGGCTGTCCCGCACACCCGGATTGGGTCACACAAATTCTGGTAGCGGTTGCGACAGGTAATGCTGGTTCTTTAACTCTAGATGAATTCCAGCGTCCAAAGACCTTTTTCCAGAGTTTCACACAGACAGGTTGTACGCGAAACATGCATTTCGCATATAAAGTTTCAACGACTGAATTTGGACAACGTAAAGGTTGTTTATTCTATGACTTAGGTTGTCGTGGTCCAATGACGCATTCACCATGTAATCTTATTTTATGGAATCGTGTTTCATCCAAGACACGTGCAGGTATGCCTTGTTTGGGTTGTACTGAACCAGAATTTCCTTTCTTTGATCTAGCTCCTGGTACTGTATTTAAAACACAGACCGTTATGGGTGTTCCTAAAGATCTTCCAGAAGGAGTTAACAAAAAAGGTTATATCAAGCTCACAGGTGCAGCGAAAGCAGCTATGCCAGAATGGGCAGAAGAAGACATTTTCGTAGTTTAATATAGGAGTTATATATTATGTCAGGACAAGTACAGACACTGGATATTTCTCCGGTTGGACGCGTAGAAGGCGATTTAGACGTTCGCGTCGATATACAAGATGGCGTTGTTGTAAACGCATGGACCTCTGCTGAATTATTCAGAGGATTTGAGTTAATTCTAAAAGATAAAGACCCGCAAGCCGGTTTAGTGGTTACTCCACGTGCTTGTGGAATCTGTGGTGCATCACATTTAACTTGTGCAGAATGGGCTTTAGATACTGCTTGGGGTACAGAAGTACCACGAAATGGAATTATTGCTCGTAATTTAGGACAACTTGCTGAAAGTTTGCAGAGTTTACCGCGTCATCATTACGGTTTATTTATGATTGATATGGTGAATAAAAACTACAAAAATAGTCCTTTCTATGAAGAAGCAGTAAAAAGATGGTCTCCATTCACAGGGACTAACTATGAATTAGGTGTAACTATTTCTGGTCGGCCTGTTGAAATTTATGCAATGCTAGGTGGTCAATGGCCACATTCGAGTTACATGGTACCTGGTGGAGTTATGTGTTCACCAACACTATCTGATATTACGCGTTCTTGGTCAATTCTAGAGCATTTCCGTACTAATTGGATTGAGCCAGTTTGGTTGGGTTGTTCAATAGAGCGTTATGAAGAAATTCAAACCTATGATGACTTCATGGCTTGGTTAGATGAAAGCCCAGATCATGCTAATTCTGATTTAGGATTAATGTGGCGAATGGGTATGGATATTGGTCTGGATAAGTATGGTAAAGGTCTGGATAAGTTTGTTTCTTGGGGTTATTTACCTCATGAAGATAAATACAACAACCCGACTATTGAAGGAAGAAACGCAGCAGTACAAATGCCAAGTGGAGTATTTGATGGAGCATCTGGAACACACAAACTGATGGATCAAATGTTCACTCGTGAGGATACTACTCACTCATGGTATGACGAGCCTGGTGCTGTTCATCCATTCGATCGTACAACAAACCCGATTGATAATAATACACGTAGTTTCGAAGACAAGTATTCATGGTCTACAGCTGTAGCACATGCTGAAAATGGTCATTTAGAAGCAGGTCCTTTAGCTCGAGAGCTGATCTACGGTGGCGATCATATGGAAGATTGGCAGCATAAAGATCCACTTGTGTTAGATATGTATAAAAATATGGGTGGTGCCAATGTTCTGCTTAGACATTTTGCTCGTATGCATGAATTTAAATATGTCTATCGACAAATGGAACGTTGTCTACGTGAATTCCGTTTAGATGAGCCTTTCTATATAAAGCCTCAGGAAAAAGATGGACAAGGCTGGGGTGCTACTGAAGCGATTCGTGGAGCTTTATGTCATTGGATTGATGTTGAAGGTGGAAAGATTAAGAATTATCAAATCATTGCACCTACTACATGGAACGTTGGGCCACGTACAGGTGAAGAAGAGCGCGGGCCGATAGAAGAAGCACTCATAGGTACTCCAATTGCTGATCCGAGTGACCCAGTAGAAGTTGGTCATGTGGCTCGTTCTTATGATTCATGTCTGGTTTGTACCGTTCATGCTCATGATGCTAAGACAGGTGAAGAATTATCTAGATTTAAAACCGCTTAGTAGTTCAAAAATAAACCTCATTGCTTCATGATAGCAATGAGGTTTGGCAAATTTTTTTACATTATTTCGATATTAAAAAAATATTTATAATTTTTTCTATATTCAGCGGATGTAAACCAAACACAAGTAATCCCCGAATTGGTGATTTAAAGTAGGAGGATGTGTGACTAAAATAGACGATGATATCCTAAGAGATAAAATCGGAAAAATAATGGCCGATGGCCTTATTACACAAACAGAACCTTTCCCTGAAGACAATCATCAATTTGAAGATATTCTAAAGGAATTGCGTGTCCTTGATCCTGATGATCTCGAACAAAAACTAGTTATATCTGGTTTTGTTGTTAAACCATATGGTGAAGATGATCAACGTTGCTTAGAGTGTATGTATTATCTTGTTCATAGAAAATGGTGCGACCTACCTGAATTAGCTGTACCTGTTGAAGCTGAATGGTGGTGCAGGTTATGGCGAATATAACTATCTAAGTAAATGATAGGAGGCTGTAATGAATGATCAAGATTCAAAAGATGCAGATGATAAGCTTAGGAATAAATTAGGAAAAATGCTTGAAGATGGCCTTGAAGTTGAATTAGAACCACGAGCTTATGAACATGATCAAATTTTAGAAGTAGTATCGCGTTTACAAGACTTAGATGAAGATGACTATGAGTCTAAAATGGCTATTACTGGTTTTACTTTAACTCCGTGGAGTGAAGGTGATGATGAACAAGCATGTGATACTTGTATGTACTATAAAGTTCATAGGAAATTCTGTGAAATTCCAGAATTAATGTTACCTGTTGAGCCTAAATGGTCTTGTAGAATTTGGCGTATTTAATCAGGCTTTTACAAATTAAGGATTAGAATGTTATCAATTATTGGATGTGGCAATCCAAATCGTAAAGATGATGCTGCTGGCATCTATGTCGCGCAAGAACTTTTGAAATATCAATCTGAACACAATTTTCCTAATGTTAATGTCTACGATTCTGGCACATCTGGCATGGATGTAATGTTTAAGGCTCGTGGCAGTGATGCTTTAATTATAATAGATGCTAATATAAGTAATTCTGAAGCAGGGACCCTGTTTATAGTTCCAGGAGAAGAGTTAGCTAATATTCCAGAGCCAAGTTTTAATCTGCATGATTTTCGTTGGGATAACGCAATTTATGCAGGTAAACAAATATATAAAGAAGAATTCCCAGAGGATATTAATGTCTACCTCATAGAAGCGGAATCAGTTGAAATGGGAATAGGTATGTCAGATTCTGTTACAGCAACAGCAGACAAAGTAATAGAAAAAATAAAGGAACGCATCAAAGATTATGTCGGATGATCAACATAGTATTAGCATAGCCAATGGTAATCTTTATATAAACCATTCTTTATATGAGACATATTTTCCTAAAATAGAAAGCGTAATCTTACTAAACAAGTCACCTGAATTTTTAATTATGCCTGTTCAACAAGCTGGTGCAGGTGGTTTGTTAATGAAAATAAAAAATTCTCGTGGGGATAGAGTTATTAGTATTCTTGAATTTCTAGAAAGTAATGGTATAGAAATACTTGAAGAAAGAACTATTCCTGTGAAATGGAGTAGCTCTGATGCTGCTTTAGTTTTTTGTATTCTTTAAATATTAATTCTTACTACACATTTTACTAATTCAATAATCTAGTTTTATCTATCATTATCCAAAATTATAAATTTTTAAGCTGTCTATTAATTTATGATTTAGTAGACAGTTAAGAAATAGGGCGCTAAATAATCTATTAAATCCTTTTTTTATACTTAGTAGACAAAAAGTCTATAAATCGACTTAGTAGACTAATTATATTAGTCATTTAATATTATTAATTTCAGTTTCTAGGTCGCTAATAACACCCATAATTTCCTCAAATGATGGGTAGCTCCCGAAGATCATATTTTCCATCGCCTTGTAATCATTTCGTAAGTTTTTTTGGATAAAGTCACTAGGTACAAGCTTGAGTGTTCCTTGCTTAGCTAGATCATATTTTGCCCATCCTCTTGGATAGAAACGTTTTTTAAACTCAGTAACCTCGTTGAGAATTGTTAGATCACTCAAAGCAATTTCCTTAACCTCTGATTTAGCCATTCTGTACATATCGTAGTAATGACGGGAGTATCTAGAAGGTTGTGGCTTGTCATCGGGCCTATGAGCTTCTTGATGAAGGATTGTGGCTTTTTCCCAGAATGTTCGTTCTGCCTTGATCGAGTTTACCCTGCAATACGGCTGATTAAACACATCAGGAAATGCTTCTGCTGCATAAGGTGTTATTGAATAGCTCTTAGAAGGCAGCCAAGATGCTAATGGGCCAATTTCTAGGAGTACTTCTGGCCTTAAATATTCATCAGAGAAAGCTGATGGATAACTAATATCAATATTATGTTTGTTAATTTCGTCTACCGCACAGGAACAAATAGGTTTAA
>Ga0114931_10009561_pt1 | contig 11611 bp, 11 predicted proteins | sample 2SBtaG_FD_89579 | JGI IMG/M metagenome (GOLD analysis project Ga0114931, IMG submission 89579) | Deep subsurface microbial communities from Kolumbo volcano to uncover new lineages of life (NeLLi) - 2SBTROV14_V59a metaG | ecosystem: Environmental > Aquatic > Marine > Volcanic | place: Kolumbo...
AGATATTGGGGAACACCTCTTCCTATTTGGAGAAATGTAAATGACGAAAAAGATTATCTTGTTGTTGGTTCATCTGATGAATTAGAAAAACTATCAGGCAAGAAAATTAATGATTTACATATTTCAGTAGTTGATGATATAGAAATAAAAAAAGATGGCAAAGTTTACAAGAGAATACCTGACATTCTAGATGTTTGGGTTGATGCAGGAACAACTTCTTGGAATTGCCTTTACTACCCTGAAAACAAAGAATTATTTTCAGAAATGTTTCCGGCTGATTTCATATTAGAAGGAAAAGATCAGATAAGAGGTTGGTTTAATCTTTTAATGATTACATCAATGGTTTCTATGAACAAACCTTCTTTTAGAAAAGTCTACATGCACGGATTCATAAATGATTACACAGGAAAGAAAATGAGTAAGAGTCTTGGAAACATTACTTCACCATATGAGATAATGGATAAATATGGAGTTGACACAATGAGGTATTATACCATTTCAGCTGCAAGACCTGGAGTTGATATGAATTATAATCCTAGTGAAACAGAAATCAAGTATAGAAATTTAACAGTATTTTGGAATATACAAAATTTGTTGTTTGATTTACATAATAATGTTGGAGACTTACGAACACCTGATTACAAAAATCTTGACTTAGAAGAAAAATATATTCTTTCAAAGCTTAATAATACATTAAGAAAAGTAACTGAAAAGTTTGAGAACTATGAATTAAACGAAGTTCCATTAATTATAGAAGAATTTTTCTTAACTCTTTCAAGAACATATATTAAACTTGTAAGAGAAAAACTAGTCTCAGGTACTGATGAACAAAAGAAAAGTATTTTAGCTGTTTTCTTCGATTCTTATTTTACAGCTGTAAGAATGCTTTCGCCAATAACACCATTCATTGCTGAAGAAATTTACCAAAACTTAAAATCAGAATTTAAACTAAATAAAGATAGCATTCATGAATATGATTGGCCTGTATTTGATAAGAATTTAATTAATCCTAAACTTGAAAAACAATTTGATGTAGCTGAAAAAATAATAGGTTCAATTCTTGCCTGTAGAGATCAAGCCAATATTGGAGTTAGATGGCCTCTTGCAAAAGTATACGTTAACACTGAAAAATATGATATAAAAGATTCCATAGAAGATCTTAGAGTTTTAATTAGAACACAAGTTAATGTAAAAGAAATTTCTTTTGATGAGGTTGAAGTAGATTATGAAATCAAACCTAACTATAAGAGTCTTGGTAAAAAGTTTGGTCAAAACACTGCATCAGTTGCTGAAGATATAAAACACAATTCAAATAAAATAATAAAACAACTTGGAGAAGAAAAAATTAAGCTTGGAAAACTTGAACTTGAAAAAGCTGATTTTGAAACAATAATTCACCCACCAGCACATTTGAAGATGTCAATTGCATCAGGAATTCCTTTAACAAAAGTTTTCTTAGACATTAGAATGGATGAGGATTTAGAACTGGAAGGATTTTCAAGAGAAGTAATAAGAAGAACACAACAATTAAGAAAAGATTCTGGATACAAAAAAGAAGATTCTATTGAAGTTTCAATTAGTACAACTCTTGGTCTTGAAAAGTTTTCTGAAGAAATTAAATCAAAGGTTGGGGCAGAAAAGATAAGTATAGGTTCTGATGTAGGAAAACTTAAATACTCGACAGTTGAAAAGATTAAAGGTAAAGAGATAACTATTAGCATAAAATGAGTCGAGTCGAAAGCCCAAGTAGCATAAATACTTACAAGCAATGTCCAAGAAGATACTTTTATAGATATATAGAAAAGTTACCATCTAAACCATCTATTTATTTAATCAGGGGAAAAATTGTTCATTCTGTTTTAGAAGATTTCTTCGATATTGATGAGAGTATAACAACTGTGGATGACTTGAGAGTTCGTCTTTTCTGGTTGCTTGAGAAAAAGTGGGTTGAGAATCGTGAAGAATTAAAATCACTTGAACTTGGAGACACTAAATTAAATGAGTATTACGAAGAAACAAAACGAACAATGCAAAACTGGTTTTCTAGATTCAAAGAAAAGATGGCTATGCAAACACAGAAAAATAAGAGTTTTTTAGAAGCATTTAAACATTTAACACCTATTAGAGAAAAAGAGTTTAAATCAAATAATCATCAGGTCAGAGGGTTTATTGATGTAATTTATGAGATGGATGATAGCGTGGTAATACTTGATTATAAGACCGGCAAAAAAACAGATATCTCGCCCGAGTATAGACTTCAACTTGGAGTATACGCACTCATGTATGAAGAGACTACTGGACGCAAACCAGATTTTGTAGGAATCGACTTTCTTAATCACACAGAAAGAGTCCTCGCAGTAGATCAGAAAATAGTTGATGAAGCAAAGAGAGACATTGAATATGTTCACTCAAAAACAATAAGCACAAATATTAAAGACTACTCTCAAAAACCAAGCCCACTTTGTAAGTGGTCAACAGGACAATGTGACTATTATGAACAGTGCTTCGGAAAAGATTTAAATAAAGATTAGATTTCTAAAAACACATGAAATGCGATATTTGTGGTGCGAAAATTGAAACAACCTTCTTAAACAAGATTGTTGGATCATATGTCAAGAAGGATGGTAAAAAAAAAGTTATCTGTCCAAATTGCCAAAAAAATCTGTCTAAAAAAGAGATTGAAGATAAGATTTAAGGACACTCTCGCCCTTGTAGCATAGTAGCTATTGCGGCAGCCTCGTAAACAAAAACAAGTTTTTGAAACTCAAAAACTTTGTTTTCGAGCAAGCTGCAGGTCGTGAGTGCAACTCTCACCAAGGGCTTACTTTATTCACATAACACTTCTAGTAATTATATATCTAATTATTACTGCTATTATGATAAATGGTGAAAGACTAAATATAATCCCAATAATTGAAAGTATGAATGCAGATTTATGCTTATCTTTTATTGCTTGTCTTAAATGTCTAATTGACAATTCCAAAAAAAGTATTGGAATAAATACTAAGATACTTAATATTAAGTATGACATAATAAATAAATTTGTTGACCCTGAAATTGTGAAATAACTAAATTTTAAAGGCATATTAAAAAGTAATCTTTTAGATACTACAAACAATATCAATTCAGACATTATAAGTGAGAAAATTATGCTTATAACTCCTTTTGGCGGATGTCTAAAATAATATTTAATTTGTGGAAGCATAATTATTCTTAAGAAATTGTTTATTTAAAACTTACTAAGAAAAAGAAAACTAATAGTTTTTATTATTTTATAATATTGAAGATAAAAACGAGTTTAGCATCATATTTGCAAAGTATCCAAAAATAAATGATAGAACTATAAATATGACTATTGGAATTAGATAAAGTAAAAATCTTAATGGTTTCTTATGCTGTATCTTAAAGAAGTATATTATGTAAGGTATGTTTAAAAAAACGAATGCAAGAGCAAATGAAATGTAAGGATTAACTATTTTTGAACTAAAATGTGAAATAAAATTGAATGGATTAAGGCCTTCAAATCCTTTTGTTATTTCAGGTATCTTAGGTATAAATGTGAGATATATTGTGTAAATTAAATTGTTAAGTGCGAAGACAACTGCAAGAATAGAAGAAAAGACTATGGCTGATTTTAAGTATTCCTTAAATGATTCAACAACTCGACCAAACATGAATGAAAATATAAATCCAAGTATTAACGCATGCACTGAGATTATAATATAAAATGTCGTGTTGCTTCCGCCAATAAATCCTTGAATCAATGGATATATCATGAAAAAAAGAAACATTCCAGGAAAGAAAGTAAATACAAGCATTAACAAAGAGTACATCTTTTTCTTTTTTACATAATTATATGTGTAGAATGCTATGATTACTAAAGGAATTAACCCTATAATATTAAGTGATGCAACAGACGTTGCAATTCCAGAAAGAATTGAGAAAGAAAACAACCCCGTAAAAAAGTAAAATAAAAATTTGAATAATTTTCCCTTACTAGATACATATTCAAACAAAGATGAGAAGCTTTGTTCAAAAGAAGGTTTTAAATTAGATTCTCTTGAAAGCCTAATTGCATCATCAACTTCAAGGTATTCATATCCTGCTTGAAGCAAAGATTCCCTAAGTTGTTTTTCATTATAACCTGCTGCTTCTTCAGATTTTATCCAATCAATTATCTTTTTATTAACCAATTCAAGTTGAATATGCAAATTAGAATATATAAATTTTTGTTAAATAAAACTTAAGAAACAAGTATAAAAATGTCTTAAAACAAGTCAAATCAGCGTATCATCTTTTCTATTTTTTCAAATAATTCTTTTATCTCATCGCTAAAAACATCGCCTTTCTGCATTTTTTTAATATAATCTTTTACTTCGTTATCAACTTCAATATCTTCACCATCTATCGCTCTCATAACTGCTAAGAATATATTATCAGGGAGCAGGAACCTTGAGGATATGATTCTGAACTCTGATTTAAGTTTTCTTTTTTCTTCATCACTATAATTTGTTCTAGCGGCTATTTTTCTCTTTGGTTTTTCTGGTTCTAATATTTTCCACCTTTTTGGATAATCAACTTTTATTCTTTCAATTGCAGAACGATGATTCTGATAGAACTGTGAATCCATTTGTTCTTGTCGCTCAAATAAATCTAACTTCTTTTTTAGCCAGTCATCATAGTCTTCAGTGTTTTCAAAGTATTCTTTAGCTAATTGTTTTATGTCTTCATCTTCTTCCAAACCAACATGATCTTTTAGCCACAGTGCAGATAATTCCTGCATGTTAGTCTTTCTCATTATTGAAAAATATTTTTCTTCTTCTATTCCCTCTATTATTATTGTGTATCGCCTAATGAAATCTTTTGTTCTTAATACTCTTCCATCTCGTTGTATCATTTGTCTTGATGAACGTGTAAAACTTGCAATTATTGCAACGTTTGCATCTGGAACGTCGTATCCTTCATCTATCATTTTTGGTGCAACTAATATTGCAGACTTCTTTGAGCGGAATTCTTCAAGTCTTGTGAGTACTTCTTTCTTTGGCATTTTAGAATGTACTACTATTGCTCCAAGTTCTCCAATTTTCTCTGAAGAATCAATACTCTCTGAAAAAATTATTATTTTTTGTTCTGCTTCTGCATGTAATATTTTTTTTATCGTTGAAATTTTGTTTTCTGCACTAGTTCTTATCTTAGTCATCTGAGTCCAAATCTTCAAAATCCTCAGCGCAATTCTATTTCCTTTTTTTGCATAACGTTGTATTGATTCAGGGTTTATTCCTGATATGCTTAGTAGTTTGTAGTATTCGTTTTGGTTATCCATATATTCTTTGTATTCATTTAGTGTTAGAGGTACTCGAATGTTTATTATGCTAAATCTTTCTTTTAAGTCTTTTACATTGTCAAGAGAGTAAACTATTTTTCCTGCGCCATATCTTATTGCTAAGTCCCCCTCATCTTCTCTCTCAGGAGTTGCGCTTAGACCTATTGTGTGTTCTGTTTCTAGTGAGAATATGCTCGTATATAATTCTGAACCATAATGGTGTATTTCATCTAATATTTTAATTTTGAATTTTTGTTTAAACTCTAGTTTTGATGCAGAATTTATAACTGATAAGACTATTTGTCCTTTTTCATCTCTTTTTTCTCCATACCAAAATGAAGTTTTTACATCTGGCAAGAATTTTTCTATTTCTTTTTTCCATTGATGCATTAAGTTTATTGTTGGAACTACGACAAGTGCTTTTGAGTCTTTTTCTTCATAAATAACTTCTTTTATTGCAGCTATTGCTAATACTGTTTTTCCTTTACCACTAGCTACTTTTACTACCCCTCTAAAATCATGTTTTCTTAGCGCAACTAGTGCTTCTTCTTGCCAATCATGTAGTTTCATTTAAACAAAAAATCCTTTGCCCTTTATATTTTTGTTCTTGCAACTACAAAGAAATAGTCTTTTGTTTGTATGTCTCTGTGTATCCAACCCACTTCAACATCTTTTACTAATAACTCTGTTTCTGTTTCTAAAAAATCATCCAGTGATGAATCTACACTTTCAACCATTGCAGTGAATGCTATTAGTGAACTAGTCTGTGTCATTGAGTTTAACATATCCATCCAGGTGACATATTCTCCAATCACTCCAACTGATATGCTTAAATCATGTTTTCTGGAACAAATCCTTCTACAACGTTTCCATATTCTAGATTTGAATATCCTTTACTTTTTGCTTCAATCATTCTCTTTAAAGCTATGTCTGATCCGTCGACTATCAATCCATGTTTAATGAATGGTTTTCCTGAATTTCCTGTTCCGCATCCAAAGTCGTGAACAGTTTTTATACCGTCTAGGTATGGCTTTGTTTTTTCAAAGAATCGCGTGTAAATGTCAGACATGCCTGAATCGAAATTATATTCGTTCCATTCGTTAAATACCCTTGCTACTCGCTTATAATTTGGTTTTTTATAACCTTCCTCATTAAGATACAAACTCTTCCTGAAGTTAAAAAGTTCAAGCATGAGAATTTGGGAATATTATCTTATTTAAAAACCTAGACTTCAAATTTGTAGTAAAATATTTAAAATTGTTTCTGCTGTTTGTTTTTATGCATTGGCTTAAGGTTGTATCTTTTAGAACAGAACTCTTTACTGAATGGATAATTCACAAAGGTTATCGTGAATATTTGCTTTCTTTACTTAAAATTCCTCCTATGAATAATCGTATGATTATTGATAATGATATATACATTGATTTGGATGAGACAAGAAAGATTGAAGATTTCTTAAAAAAAGATATTGTAAAAAATGCTAATTATGTTTATGATACTATTGAAAAGCAATCAAGAAAATTTATTGATAACACTCGCACCCTTAAGGGAAATCATTCAAAAGATTCTAACTCTGAATTAAAACAAAAACTTCAAAGTTTTATATCTGATTTTAAAGCAACTATTTGTGCAATTGGTATTCCAACTATTATTGATTTAACTATTGAACCTATTATTAAGAATTTACTTAAAGAAAAAGGTTTTAGTGAAGATGCATTTGCAAAGATAATGATTCCTTCAAAGCCAATTGAAACCTTTGTTGAAAGACAAGACTTAATTAAACTAAAGAGAAAAATTATTGCAGGTGGAGATGAAGAAAAACTCATCCAAGAACATTTTCTAAAACATGGTTGGATTCTATCTACTTTATTTCAATTAAAATTATATGATAAAAAAAGGATTAAGAAAGAATTATCAGAACTCAATGAACCTGATATTGAAGAAAAGCAAATGTTAACCAATAGAGATGCTGTTGTCAAAGAAGCAAAAGATATCACTAAGAATTTTTCAGAGCAAGAGTTAGCGCTTGTCAATGTTCTTGAGCGAAGTGTTTATTTTCGAACAGCCAGACTTGAGTGGATGAATAAAGCTTGTTTTATGGCTCTTGATTTAATGCATGAAATTGCTAAGAGATTAAATGTTTCTTTTAAAGAATTAACTTATATGCTTCTAGAAGAGGTGTTTGCATCTTTGGATGGTTCACCAGTTGTTGATACTTCTATAAGGATGGATGCTTATGGTCTTGTTAGTGATGATAAGCATGATACTAAACTTTATCTTAAAGAAGAGCTTCTAAATCTTAAGAAGCGTTTTGAAGAAAGAAAAAGTGACGAGAAAATAAAAAGAATCGTAGCTTGCAAAGGGGAAATTAAAGGCATAGCAAAAGTTGTTTATGACAGACGCGACCTTCACAAAGTAATGGAAGGTGATATCATGGTAACTCCGCTTACAACACCTGATTATGTCATTACTATGAAACTCTCATTAGGCATTATTACTGATCTTGGAGGCATTACTAGCCATGCAGCAATTGTTAGTCGTGAGATGAAGAAACCCTGCATTGTTGGAACAAGAAACGCAACTAAAGTTATCAAGGATTATGATATTATAAAATTAAAAGAAGATGGCTCTGTTGAAATTGTGAAGCACCATTGATTAAAATAAAAAAATTATTTTAAGTTTTCAAATTTATTTGTAGAATTCTTTTATGACTGGTTTTTCCATCTTTCTTATTTCTTCTGCTAGGTTCTGGCCTAGTTTCACATTTAAAACGTTTGATAGTAGGACTGGAACCTTGAATTTATTTATCATGTATGAGATTGCAGGAGCTGTGTTTTGCTCGTAAGTTAGTATCCTATCAACAATCTTAAGGTCATCTTTTCTTTGTACAACTTCAGAATTACATTTATGACAGTACTTTCCATCCTTTGGCTCTTGACCATTAACGGCCACATTATAGACTGTTCCATCATTTGGGCAGATTCGTCTTCCAAGAGCTCTGAGAACTGATTTTTTATTGTCTCCATAAGCCATAATTATAAGATCCACTCTTCGTCCTTCTTTTCCAAGCATATCTGACATTAGGTCAATTTGTTTTTTTGTTCTTGGAAATCCATCATATAATGGTTTTATGCTTTCAATCTTATCATCAGATCCAATTCTTTCTGCAACAGCTGCAGTCATGATATTATCATCAACTAATTCACCCCTATCCATTATATACTTTACATTTAATGCTAATGCTAGTGTGCCTAATTCTGCTGGTTTGAATTTTTCAGTCTTTCTTAGAAAGTTATAAAAATATTGAAAGTCCCTATTATCAAAATCAATAACTCCTTCTATGTATTTGTATAGTTTTGGTATTTTTTTTCTTGCATCTGAGACAAGTTCTCTTAGAACATCTCCTGTTGATAAATGTGTAAGGTCTGTTCCGTATTCTTTGAATATATCTTGAAATATTGGTGTCTTTGTTCCTTTGCCTGCAGCTGGTGGTCCTGTTATTATTACTCCATCAAACTCGCTTGGATGAGTTATCCTTCCACCGTCTAAAACTATGAATCTTGAGTTGTCTCCTTCTTTTAGTGTTAAATCATCTAAGGTTATTTTGTTCATTTCTTTTGGAAATTGAAAGTAGTATTTAAAGATATATAATTAAAATCGTGTTTAGCAAGGTCTTATTTTAAACTTATTGCTTATTAAAAAAATTACAATAAGAATATTTATAAAAAAATAATATTTCTCTATGTGAATGTATTCCTATGAAATAAGTGATGTTAAGAATATTAGAAAGAAAATTGGACTTACACAATCTGATTTAGCTAAGCGAGCAGGTGTTTCTCAATCCTTAATTGCTAAAATTGAAAGTGATAAGATTGACCCAACATATTCCAATATACGAAAAATCTTTGAAGCACTTGATAATTTGCAGAAAAAAGAATCTTTTAAAGCCAAAGATTTTATTCATAAAGGAGTTGTTTCTTGCAATGAAAATGAATTAATTAAGGACGTAATTAAAAAAATGAAGAAACATGAGATTTCTCAATTACCTGTAATTAGAGATATAACCATTGTTGGAGTTGTTTCTGAATCTAGGATTATAGATTTTTTAATCAACGAGAATGAAAAAGATGCAAGAGTTAAAGATGTAATGGGTGAGATTCCACCAATTGTATCTCTTAATACTGAAGAAAAAGCAATATCTTCTCTTCTTAAGTTTTTCTCACTTGTAATTGTTCAAGAAAAAGGCAAGCTTAAAGGAGTTATTACTCGTTCTGATTTCTTAAGAAGAATTTATGATCAACATTAATTAATATTAATAAGTTTTATTTCTTGTAGAATTCTTTAAAAGAAAAAAAGTAAATTATTTGTTTATCGCCAAAGTTTTTACAAAATAGTTGTAGAACGACGAAAACAAAACCCTATAATGTAATTTGTAAGTCAAAAAAATCTTTAATTGAGCTCTTTTAACCTGTTTTGCAGAAACTCAATTGTTCTTGAGTTGTCTTGTTCTTGCATAATGTTTCCACATTCAGGACATTTAAAATTGTACTCGATTGAGTCATCAAATGTCATTCTTACACAAGCATTTTTACACATATAAAAGGTATTTGTCTTTTCTCGTTCCAATCTTTCTCTTATCTGCTTAACCTTGTTAGAGGCGAGTTTTTTTACTAGTTCAGAAATAATTAGTTCGTTAAAATCCCAATAACAAATATACCATCCCTTAATTTTATCCTTTTTCCTCAGAAATTGGACAATGTTATGTTCATAAAGACGATATAATAAGTTTCTTGTTTTATGAATCTCCAGATCAAGTTCTTCTGCGATTATAAACTCTGAGATCCTCTTTTTCCCTCTCAAGTAAAATACGATTGGTAATGCCTCTTCTCCAACAAGCTCCGTAACTACCTCTTCGATAAACTTTTTATTCATTTTTCCGTTCTTTGTTACTAAGACCTGTTCCATTTTTTTTACCTTTGCATTAAATACCATTGGCTATACTTATAAATAGTATTACCCCCGAAAATTGTTTTTTGGTATTACCTTTCTTGATTTTTAGGCTTTATAAACTTTTCTATTATTTTTTTCCGATTCATCTATACAAATATGCGTTTTAGACGAGAAAATATACTTATTACCACACTGCTATGCACTATAGTATATTCACCACTGCATGATAATTAAATAAAAAATTCAAAAAAATTGAACAAAAAAACCAGAATTAAACAAAAAAAACAAAGAAAAATCTAAAACAAACAAAAAAACAAAACAATATTGCTAACACTATAAAATATTATTAGATTATAATTTAAATTATGATCAAATGGAATTCAAAATATTTTTAGAAAAAATATAATGAAAGCCGTACATACACAAAATTTCCATCTTAAAAAAAAATGCAAACGTTTAGTAACAGCGGGCTTAATATCTCGTTGCCTCGATACTTACACCCCTGTCCTATCAAACCCATCTTCTATGGGAGTTTTAAGTCTCTTTTCGAGAAGGGTTTCGTGCTTAGATGCTTTCAGCACTTATCCCTTAACGCGTAGCTGCCCAGCCTACCTTGTCAGGTAACTGGTCGACCAGTGGCGTCGAAACTCCGTTCCTCTCGTACTAGGAGTTCCTTCCTCTCAGACTTTAAACACTTCCAGTAGATATCAAACAAACTGCCTCACAGCGTTCTGAACCCAGCTCACGAATCCTTTTGATGGGTGAACACCCCCACCCTTAGCTGCTGCTGCACAGCTAGGATAGGATGAGCCGACATCGATGTAGCAAGCCGCGCCGTCGATATGAGCTCTCGGGCGCGACAACTCTGTTATCCCCGGAGTAACTTTTCGGTCAATGCTGGACCCCAATCAAGGAGTACCAACAGATCGCTAAGCCAACGTTTCCGTACTGAGATTTGTCTTGATTGAATCACAGTTAGGCTGACTTTTGCCTTTGCACTCTACAACGGATTTCTGACCCGTCTGAGTCAACCTTTGGGCTCTATCGATACATTTTCGACAGAGTGCCACCCCAGCCAAACTGTCCACCAAATGCTGTTCTCTTGCGAGTAAGTAACACAAATCCAAAAGAGTGGTGTTACATTGTTGCCTAAAATTTGAGCTAACGCCCAAATCCTCAAACGGCTCCCACTTACACTGTACAATTAAACCAGTGTTACAACATCAGGCTACAGTAAAGTTTCACGGGGTCTTCGCTTCCCACTGGAAGTCTCTGGCCTTTGCACCAGAATGGAGTTTTCAGAGGAGTCTAGTTGGGGACAGTGGAGATCTCGTTACG
>Ga0114931_10009562_pt1 | contig 11611 bp, 11 predicted proteins | sample 2SBtaG_FD_89579 | JGI IMG/M metagenome (GOLD analysis project Ga0114931, IMG submission 89579) | Deep subsurface microbial communities from Kolumbo volcano to uncover new lineages of life (NeLLi) - 2SBTROV14_V59a metaG | ecosystem: Environmental > Aquatic > Marine > Volcanic | place: Kolumbo...
AAGGCATGCGCCATTTGAATGGTGTCTATACGCAATACATCAATCGTACTTATGACCGGGTAGGTCATTTGTTTCAGGGACGTTACCAAGCCTTTCTGGTGGAAAAGGACGAGTAGCTTCTCGAACTGTCCCGCTACGTGATGTTGAATCCGGTGCGGGCGGGCATGGTGGAAACGGCGGAGGCATGGCCTTGGAGCAGCTACCACGCGACAGTGCTGACATGGGGAATGTGCAATGTGCGACCTGACCCCCTCTGTGAAGTGCTGGATGAAATCGCCATGGTGATCGTAAAATAACGCCAGCAACGGGGGTGCCGTCATCCTTCGGGGTTGTGAGGTGGCCCGTTCGAAAAAACACTATGGTTGAAAGTGCATGGCAAGTCTTCTAGCAAGCTCCTCCTCTGCCGCTCCCCGCATCGGTTTCGTCAGTCTGGGCTGTCCCAAGGCTCTGGTGGACAGCGAGCGGATCATGATCCGGCTGCGGGCGGAAGGGTACCGGCTGGTGCCCAGCTACGACCAGGCCGATCTGGTGGTGGTCAACACCTGCGGATTCATCGAGGAAGCCGTGGCCGAATCCCTGGAAGCCATCGGCGAGGCCCTGGATGAGAACGGCAAGGTCATCGTCACCGGTTGCCTGGGGGGACGGGGGGAGACCATTCATGAGCGTTTTCCCCACGTGTTGGAAGTGACCGGCGCCCATGATTACGAAGGGGTGATGGGGGCGGTGCACCGCCATCTGCCGCCCGCCCACGATCCTTTCATCGATCTGGTGCCGCCGGAAGGGATCAAACTGACGCCACGTCACTATGCCTATCTGAAGATCTCGGAAGGCTGTAATCATCGTTGTACTTTCTGCATTATTCCTTCCATGCGGGGGGATCTGGTCAGCCGCCCCATTGGTGAGGTGCTTTCGGAAGCGGAACGCCTGGTCATGGCGGGGGTCAGGGAGCTTTTGGTGATCGCCCAGGACACCAGCGCTTATGGGGTCGATTTGGGTTACCCCGAGTCGCGCTGGCGGGACAGGCTGTGGCGGACTCATTTGACCGACCTGGCCAGAGGTCTGGGGGAGCTGGGAATCTGGGTGCGGCTGTATTACGTCTACCCTTATCCCCATGTCGACGACCTCATTCCCCTGATGGCCGAGGGAAAAGTCCTGCCTTATCTGGATATCCCCCTTCAGCATGCGGTTCCCAGGATTCTCAAGCTGATGAAACGCCCAGCCAACTCGGAGAATACCTTGCAGAGGATCCAGCGTTGGCGGGAAGTCTGCCCGGAACTGGTGTTACGCAGCACTTTCATCGTCGGTTTTCCCGGAGAAACGGAGGAGGAATTCGAGCAGCTGCTGGACTTTCTCCGCCAGGCACGTCTCGACCGCGTGGGGGTCTTCAAGTATTCGCCGGTGGAGGGCGCGAAGGCCAATCAATTGGCTGATCCGGTGCCCGGGCAGGTCAAGGAGGAAAGACTCGGGCGGCTGATGGAAGTGCAGTCCGGGATCAGTGCCAGCCGCCTGCAGGAAAAGGTCGGCCGCATCGAAACGGTATTGATCGACGAAGTGAGCGATCAGGGAGTGATTGCCAGAACACCGGGGGATGCTCCGGAGATCGACGGTCTGGTCTATGTGGAGGGCGCCGGGAGGTGGCGCCCAGGCCAGTTTCTCCAGGTCAGAATAACTCGTGCGGACGCCCATGATCTGTGGGCGGTTCCCCTGGATCAGCCGGGGGAATGATGCCTGTAGGAGGGGGGCGGCGCTCAGTCCAACTTTGATCCGTTCCGGAGCTTGAGCCGGTACAGGGCCGAGATGTCATCCCCGCCGTGATGAGGCAGCAGTCGTTCATAGTCCTCCAGAGTCAATTCGACCTGGGTCAATGTCAAACCTTTTTCTTTTGCCATGCTCTGGCAGATCTTCAGATCCTTGTGGTGAAGCTCGAGTTTGAATCCCGGTTCGAACGTTCCCTGGATCATGGTGGGGCCGCGTTTCTCCAGGAACCAATTGCCGGCGGCTCCCTGGGAGACCACCTCGATCACCTTGTCCAGCTCCAGGTCGAGGGAATGACCAAAGGCCAGGGCTTCGGTCACGGCCTGGTTGATGCCGGCGCAGAGCACCTGATTGACCGCCTTGGTGGCCTGGCCGGCGCCACTCTCACCCATGTGAGTGATACGGCTGCCGACGGCCTCCAGGACCGGGCGGACTTTCTCGAGCGTTTCGGGCCTGCCGCCCACCATGATGGCGAGGGTACCCGTGCGGGCGCCTTCGACGCCGCCGGAGACCGGGGCGTCGAGGAAGTCCCCGCCCACGTTGCGGATCATGGCCGCTGCTCTACGCGCTGTATTCACGCTCACTGTGGAATGGTCGATGACCACGGTACCCGGTTTGAGTTCTGGCAGCAGGGCCTCGATGACAGTGAGAACGTCATCATCCCGGGAGACACACAAACAGATGACCTCACACTGGCGGGCGAGTGCCCCTGGAGATCCGGCAGTTTCCACTTTCAGATCCCCGGCGAGCCGCCTGGCGGTCGCTGTGGTGCGGTTCCAGATGCATTGCAAAAGGTCTGCCTTGGCCAGGTTGGTGGCCATGGGAGCGCCCATGGCGCCCAAACCAATGAAACCGGTGCGTAGGGTCATGACGATCAATCCTCCAGATAGGTGTAACCGTTGAGGGCGGAGATGAGTTCGTTCTCGAATGTTTTGCGCTGAACGGGTTCAATGTCGATGGCCGCCAGCTTGCGGTGGAAAGCCTGTTGCAGGGTTTCCGGGGGGGTGTGGACGTAGCGCAGGAGGTCGGCGGCATGATCTCCACGAAGCGGCTCTGAGAGCCGCCAGCGCTTTTCCGGGGTGAGAACCACGTTGACCGAATGGGTGTCTCCGAAGAGATTGTGCATGTCCCCCAGGATTTCCTGGTAGGCCCCCACCAGGAAGAAACCGATCAGATAACGCTCGTTTTTGCCGATGGCGTGCAGAGGCAGAGTGGCTTCGATGCTTTGCCGGTCCACGTAATGGGCCAGGGTGCCGTCGGAATCGCAGGTCAGGTCCATGATCCGTCCCCGGCGCCGGGGTGGCTGGTCGAGCCGCTGCAGGGGAACCACCGGGAAGATCTGGTCGATGGCCCAGGCATCGGGCAGCGACTGGAACAGGGAGAAATTGCAGAACACTTTGTCGGCAAGGCGGTCGTTGAGCTGGTCGAGGAGGGTGCGGTGGGCGCGCAGGCGGATGTCCAGCTGTTCCCGGATCCGTTGGGCGATGGCGGTACAGAGGTGTTCGGCCGCGGCTAGTTGAGCCAGGGTCAGTTTGCCCTGGGTATACAAGGCACGGGCCTCGCGCAGGTCGAACTGGGCCTCGTGGTGGGTACTGAGGAGGTTACCGGGTTCGAGGCGTTCCAGGGCCTTGTGAAGATCCACCAGGAGAGGGTGGGATGACTGGGCCGGGAGCGGAAGCTGGCGGGGGGCGCTCTCCACCTCGATCACATGGGTGACCAGAACCGCGTGATGGGCGCTCATGGCCCGGCCCGATTCGGTGACGATCTCGGGATGGGGCAGGCCGGTTTCGGCGCACACCTCGGAAAAGGCCCTCACCAGACTGTGGGCGTATTCCTCCAGGGAATAATTGATGGAGCAGAAGCTGTCCGAATGAGTCCCTTCGTAGTCGACCCCCAGCCCCCCGCCGGCGTCGACGATCTGCAGGGGGGCGCCCAGGGAATGCAGTTCGGCATAGTAGCGGCCTGCCTCGCGCAGGGCGATCTTGAGCTCGGTGATGTCGGTCACCTGGGAGCCGACGTGGAAATGCAGCAGATTCAGCCAGGACAAATCGTGCTGGCGCAGGATTTCCATCAGTTCGAGGACCTGGCTGGGGGTGAGGCCGAACTTGGCCTTCTCGCCGCCGCTGTTTTGCCATTTTCCGGAAGTGACCGAAGCCAGGCGGATGCGGACCCCCAGCTGGGGGTCGATTCCCAGGGCTGCGCTTTGTTCCAGGATCAGTCTGAGCTCGGACAGCTTTTCCACCACCACGAACAGATTCAGGCCCAGCCGTCTTCCGATCAGCGCCAGGCGAATGTAATCACTGTCCTTGTAACCGTTGCAGATGAGGGTCGTTCCCTCGGGAGCCAGGGCGAGCAGGGCCAGCAGTTCTGACTTGCTTCCCGCCTCCAGGCCGATGCGTGGGACGGGACTCTGGAGAATGGCTTCCACCACCCGCCGTTGCTGGTTGACTTTGATGGGATAGACGGGGGTGTAGCCTCCCTGGTAGCCGTACTCCCGGCCGGCTCTGGCAAAGGCCAGAGTCAGCCTCGTCACCCGGTCCTGGAGAATATCGGGAAAACGGATCAGGGCCGGCAGCGACAACCCCTCTTTTTCCAACGCCGCGACCACTTCCGCCAGGACCACCGTTCCTTTTCCGGGATCACGGTGCGGCAGGGCGACCACGCGCCCCTGGGAATCGATATCGAAGTAGCCGTCGCTCCAGTGGGCGACTGCGTAAGTATCCTTCGCTTGTTGCAGAGTCCAGTCCATTCGGATGATCTTGTAATGGCAGCCATATTATAATGACAGGATTTTGGAAACCGAGGATAACATGACCCAGGCAAAAGAGATCGTCCTGACCGGCATCACCACCACCGGTACCCCTCATCTTGGCAATTACGTCGGTGCCATACGTCCGGCTATCGAGGCGAGCCGCGACCACCGGGTGCAGCCATTCTATTTTCTGGCCGACTATCATGCCCTGATCAAATGTCAGGAACCGGCGCGGATTCAGCAGTCCACCTTGGAGATCGCCGCTACCTGGCTGGCGTTGGGGCTCGATACCGACAACGCGATCTTCTACCGCCAGTCGTACGTTCCCGAGATCACCGAGCTGACCTGGATCATCAGTTGCGTGACCGCCAAGGGGCTGATGAACCGTGCCCATGCCTACAAGGCCGCCGTGGCGGAAAACCAGGAAAAGGGGGAGAAGGATCCGGACAAAGGCATCACCATGGGGCTGTATTGTTACCCCATCCTGATGGCGGCCGATATCCTGTTGTTCAAGGCCGGGAAGATCCCGGTGGGCAAGGACCAGATACAACATATCGAGATGGCGCGCGACATTGCGGCCCGCTTCAATCATATCTATGGAGAACACTTCATGCTGCCGGAAGCGGTGGTGCAAGAGGAAGGCGCGGTTCTGCAGGGGCTCGATGGCCGCAAAATGAGCAAGAGTTACAACAATACCATTCCGCTCTTCATTCCCGAGAAGAAGCTGCGCAAGCTGATCATGAAGATCAAGACCAATTCCCTGCCCCCGGAAGCTCCCAAAGATCCTGAAACCTGCACCTTGTTCAGCATCTATCAGGCGTTCGCCACTCCACAGGAAGTCGAGCAATTGCGTAACCGCTACCGGGAGGGGATCGCCTGGGGCGAGATGAAGCAGACCTTGTTCGAATACATCAATGAACACGTCAGGGAGGCCCGCGAACGCTATGACGAACTTCTCCAGCATCCGGAGGAAATCGAACGCAGGCTCAGGCAGGGCGCCGAACGCGCCCGGGAAGTTGCGGTGCCTTTCATGCGTGAGATCCGTGGTGCCGTGGGGATTGCGCCGCTGACCAAGGGCTGAGCCCGGCATGCTGTTCCTCGAGCGTCTCGCGGAAGAGAGGATCAGGGAGGCCCAGGCCAACGGGGAACTCGACAATCTTCCCGGCGCCGGCAAACCGCTACCTGAAGAAGCGGATCTGGCCGGAGTGGCGCCTTCCCTGCGGATGGCCTGCCGGATCCTCAAGAATGCCGGCTATGTGCCGGAAGAGGTTTTGCTCCGTCGGGAGATTGCCGATATCAGGCAGCTGCTGCAGGCAGGTCTTGTCGGGGAAGAGCACTCCGCCGAGGTTCGCAGGCGCCTGCTTGTGCTTTCGGAACGCTTGGGACAGTTGCGTGGCGGCAACCTGCTGCTCCAGGAGCAATATTTTGCCAGGATGATGGCCCGCTGGGATGCTGAAGACAAAAAAAGACCCGCCGGGAGCGGGTCAAATGCGTCATATGCAAGAAAGGAGGTCTAACGCAAAAAAAAGAGAGGAGGAGAGCTATCGCTGATGTCGGTAATGATTGACACAAAAGCGGATGGTAAAAATCACTGTCGAAACCAGGGCAACGAACAATACCAGTTCCAGTGATGTAATCATGGTTGTGCCTCCGCTTGCTGGGTTACAAAAGTTTCATAAGAGTATATCGCTTTCATTAAAATATACAATTACATAGATAAATAACTTAAGGTTTCCTTATAAGAAACAATATTTCATCAAAGGTTCATTTTTAGTCAGTTCCTGACTGCTGAACCACGGCACAGAGAGGGGGAGGCTGGAGCGGGTCAAACCCGGTGACGGCCCCCTGATCCCGAGAGGCCTCTGGCGATGATATGGGAGGTGCGCAGGGGCTCAGGGATCACGCTGTGGATGGCCGTCTGTCTGATGACCGAGATGGCGTTCTCGAGATCGATGCCGGCCCTTTGAATGTAGACTCCCGCTGCCGCTTCCATGGCTCCCGCCTCCTCGATCAAACGCCATTTCCGCCGCCCACCGGGTACTTTTTCCAGGAGGGCACGGGCAATGGCTTCCAGATCCGGTCTTTTCCGGCATACCACCAGCACCGGCAAACCCAGCTGCCGATTCAGACGCCGGATGTCGATGACGTTGAAGCCGGCCAGGGCGATTCCCTGTAACATCACCAATTGCAGATGATCGTGAAAACGGGACTGGTGGATCAACCGGATCAGGCGTTCGGTGGCGTTGGCGCCGTCACGCCGCACTTTGCCGCACAGGACACCATCGAGACGTTGCCCGGTGAAGATTGATCCGATCACCGTCACGTCCCCACGATGGTCTTTGGGGAAAGGGGCATCATCGATGCCGATGATGTGGGTGGGAGGCATGGACTCCAAGTTCTCCGGCAGAGTCTGTAAAATAACCGTAATCTTTTTCCAAGACAATCAATCAGGCATGGCGAGGAGGACAATTTGATGCAATGGATACGTGGGCTGGGAGTCGTTGCAGGCATGCTACCGGCCTTGTTGATGGCACAAAATCAAGCAGCAGCGGCCCCCCAGCCCCTTACCCCGGCCCCGCCTTCCCGGGAGGGGTCTCAGTCACAGGAATCCTCGCCTGCGGCCGCCTCGCAAGCGGGTGCCGGCAATGGGGAGGCGCACCCTGAAGACGCTCCGGCAAGATTGACCGGCACGGGGACCCCAGCGATGAATAAGCATCCAACGGCTGACAAGACAGCAGAAAACTCTGTCAACTCCGGGGATGCCAGGTCGGTGGTGGCAAGTCTGAACCAAGCCGTTGTGGAAGCGATGCGGAGGGCGAATAAATTGGGGTATGAGGGACGCTATCGGTTATTGGCTCCCGTGATTCGCGAGGTTTATGACTTTCGCGCTATCTCCCGCCATGTGCTGGGCGACTATTGGAAACGGCTGGACAAGGAGCAGAAGCGGCAATTCGTCGATAAGATGACTGCCTACGGGATTGCTGAATATGCCGGGCAATTCGATGGTTATCAGGGAGAGAAGTTTGTCATCGAATCGGAGGCGCCTTTCAGAAAACGCTATCGGGTGGTCAAGGCCCGTCTGCAAGTGCCGAAGGACGATGATGTGGAGTTCGTCTATATCCTTCGCAAGAGCAAAAGTGGCTGGAAAATCATTGATGTTCGCTACGACGGTGTGAGCGACCTGGCCCTCAAGCGGGGCCAGTTCGCTGAAATTCTCGAAAAAGGCGGGTTGGAAGACCTGCTTGCCAGGTTAGATGAAAAGATCGCCGAATATGCGAGTGGCCACAACAAGAAGGACAAGCGTAACAAGAAGAAAATCTGATCGGGCGGCCTGGTCGGGGGATTGCACCGTAGCAGATTTCCCAGCTGGGTTCGAAAGGACAGAATCCAGGTGGATGAGAGCTTCCCTAATAGATGGGCTCATCATAGAACAGTAGGATCAGACCGACCAATGCCATGGAGGTGGTGGCAACCAGGCCCTCCCACTGAGCATAGGGGGGTTCCAGTTTGAGTTCCAGCCAGCGGGTGGTGGCCATGAAGATGGCCAGCAATCCCATGACCATGTGGGTCGACTGGATGAGGTATTCGGTCTTGAGCTCGAATCCCGAATGGGAGTGGGTCAGCAGAAGGACGCCGCCAAAGGCGCACAGAATCGGGAACATATACCTCAGATTCCGGGCCTGGGGATTGCTCCGGGCGCGAATCTCCAGACCGCCGAGCACGAATGTCAGCAGTGTGGCCAGGCGATGTTGCAGGATCTCCCCGTCACCCAAGGTGCTTTCCCAGAATCCGAGGGGTCCCATGGGCCAGGCCTGGGCATCGGAGCGGAAAAACAGGAAGATCCCCAAGGCAATGAAGCCCGCTGGCCAGTAATTGGCCCATGGGGCCTTGGAAAGATAACCGAGCAACGCCACCGCCGCCATGATGGTCAGGAACAATCCCGCGACGTTATGGTTGAAGTTGGACCACTGAGCTGCGAACACCGGTGCTTCCTTGCCCACGATGGTGGCCCGCTGGATTTCCCCGATCATCAGTTGCTCATGGGTGGGTGAGGTCAGAGTCGGTATCTTGGGGCTGAACATCTGCCACACCTCACCTGCCGGTGCAATGAGCTGGGGAATGTCCACTGCGGGGGGCTGGCTGGAAAGGGTGGCGGCTACGAAGAGGATGCTGACGAGAAGGAAGGATTCCGCTTCCACAATATGGGGAATGGTACCAAAGACCCGCTTGTATCCATGATCCTTTTCCCATTTCCGGGCGGCCCGGTGATTGATCCAGGCAAACTCCAATGCGGCCAGCATCAGAGTGGTCTTGATCAACAGCAGACTGCCATAACCTGTCCCGATCAAAGCCGCCAGGCTGTCGACATAGCTGAAGGCCAGGAGCAGGCCGGTGGCCAACAGGACCACGACTGCGGAAACGCCGATCAGAGCGAAGCGGCGTAATGCCAGTGGCCAAAGTGTGTCACAACCTGGATGCCTGCGGACCCAACGCCACAGCACGATCAGTTGTAGGATTCCGCCGAACCAGATGGCGCCTGCCAGCTGATGAAGGACGGTGACCTGCATCAACAGCCCACGATTCTCGAATCTTCCCACACCATGGGTGAGCCAGGCGCCGCAAATGCTGATTGCCAACGCCAATAGCCAGGTCAGTTGCCAGCGCGACGGTTTCCGGGGATCCCCGACGAGGTCATTGGCCGTGATGGCCAGGGCGGCGCTCAAAAACATGCGCAGCAACCCGGCCTTGAATTGGACCGTTGCGGTATAGGCACCCCAGGGGAGATGCCCCAGGGTTTCTTTCAACACCACCCCCTTGGAAATGAGGGCAATTGCATGGGTCGCAGCAAGGATCCAGGCGCCGATGATCAACCAGCGCAGGCTGCGTCGGCTGAGATCGTCTCTGTCATGTTCATCGAGAGGCAGGGCCTCGAGCATGAAAGCCTTCCAGATCAAGGCGCCGAGCATGACGGAGAAGCTGATCAGACCGATTCCCCCCGTGAACGAGTCGAGGAAGTCGGCCAGACCCTACAAGCCACCACTGAGCGTGGTAATCGTCTCGGCCATCGGTCAATTCTCCTCCCCTACGACGAATTCAAGGATGTCTTCGGTCAAATGGCCATCGGCTGCAAAGACCTTGACCTGCAAGGCGTACTCCCCCGCTGGCAGTGGGGGGAGGTCCACCACCAATTCCCCCCTGACCTTGCCTTTTCGGATCATCAGGGGGTGCTTGCGGTCTCCCTGGGACACAAGATTTACCAGCGAGAGTCCCGTCTCGATGTCGGAATTGAATATCAGGTGGACTTCGCTCGCCCGGTTGGCCCCTGGGGGCGCCTTATCCAACGATGACTGGAGAATCACCGCGTGAGCCCATGCCGATTTTGCTGGAATCAGGACAAACCATGAAAATAGCAAGGATCAGATGCCGCATCGTATTGCCGTATGAAGGTGGTTGGATGAATTGATTGGTCTCCATAAGGAAAAGCTTGTGGAGCGTATGTTCATTGGTGTTCACTGCCAATTTCAAGGAGTTGTCCGCCCCCCCCTGAGCTAAGCCGATTTCTTGGCCTTCATGGCATGTCCTGCCAACGTCTTGCCGAGATCCCAGATGGCGCCAGGGACCTTGTGGCAGTCTTCCAGTACCTCATCCATGGCTCTGACCACCCATGCCCGGTCACTGTCTGAAATGACCAGCGGTGGCAGGAACTTGACCACGTTCATTCCGTGGCCGGCGACCTGGCTGAGGATCCGGTGGCGTTTGAACAGGGGGATGGTCACCATCTGGCTGAACAACCCCTTGTTGGCGGTTTCCAGCAGATTCCAGGCGGTCTTCAGTTTCAGACTGGTGGGTTTGCCGAAGTCCAGGGCGATCATGAGTCCCTTGCCGCGGGCGCCTTTGAAAAACTCGTAGCGCTCCGCCAAGGCATTCAGTTCCGACACCATCGCCTCACCCTGGCGGGCCGCATTGTCCAGCAGGTTTTCCGCCTCGATCACTTCCAGTGTGGCCAGTCCGGCGGCCATGGCCATGTTGTTCTTGGAGAAGGTGGATCCATGGACCACCGCCCGGTCCATGCGATTGAACACTTTGTCCATGACATGGGCGGTCATGGCGACCGCCCCGACGGGTATGAAACCACCGGACAGGGCCTTGGCCATGAGCAGCATGTCGGGTTCGACGCCCCAGTGCTCTATGGCCCAGAGCTTGCCGGTCCTGCCCAGGCCGGCCTGGATTTCGTCAGCAACGAACAGGGTACCGTAGCGGTGACACAATCTGGCCGCTTCGGCCAGATAATCGTCAGCGGGAAGATTGACCCCCTTGCCCTGGATCGGTTCGACGATGAAGGCGGCTGTTTCCCGGGTTTGCAAGGCTTGTTCGAGGGCGCCAAGATCATTGAAGGGGATGGCGTCACAATCAGGCAGCAGGGGACCGAAACCCTGGCGGAAAATCTCTTCTCCATTCAGCGCCAGGGCGCCCATGGTGAGGCCATGAAAAGCGTGTTCGCAATAGAGGATGCGGCTGCGACCGGTGGTATAGCGGGCGAACTTGATGGCCGCTTCCACCGCTTCGGCGCCTGAATTGCAGAAGAACAGTTTGGTGAGGGGGGCGGGCGTCAGCTTGACCAGCTTGTCGGCCAACAGACCGGACAACAGGGAGACGTCCATCTGCACCAGATCGGGCAAATCGAGTTCGAGCACTTCTTTCAGGGCCGTCTTCACCGTGGGGTGGTTGCGTCCCAGGGCAAATACCCCGAAACCGCTCAGAAGGTCCAGATAGCGGTTGTTTTCGCCATCGTAGAGGTAGGGTCCCTCGGCGTGGGTATAAAGACGATCATAGCCGATGGTTCGCAGGACCCTGACCATCTGGGAATTGAGGTGTCGTTCGTGGAGGGAAAAGTTCTCCCCCCGGTGGGTTTCGATGAGTTGGGCAATGGATAAGGTCATAGGCTCACTATTTGGCTGGATTGGATTCTTTGACTGCGAAGGCCGGTAAAATGAAAAAAGTGCACACCAGGGTGATGCTCAGGCCAATGGCCAGCAGGCGACCCAGGCTGGCGATGCCCACATGGGAAATGAAAGCCAGGCTGACGAAACTGAACAGGGTGGT
>Ga0114931_10009563_pt1 | contig 11610 bp, 5 predicted proteins | sample 2SBtaG_FD_89579 | JGI IMG/M metagenome (GOLD analysis project Ga0114931, IMG submission 89579) | Deep subsurface microbial communities from Kolumbo volcano to uncover new lineages of life (NeLLi) - 2SBTROV14_V59a metaG | ecosystem: Environmental > Aquatic > Marine > Volcanic | place: Kolumbo...
CGGAGCCGCACCTGGATCCCCCCCCGGGGGCACCGGAGTTCTGCTCGATGTACGCGCCGGCGATCTTTCCCTGCATGAAGTTCTCGATGCTCGCGGCCGGCGGCGCGTCTTCGATCTGACTCGTGGACACCGACGCCACCGCATTCGCCAGATTGCGGCGGGCCACGGTGGTGGCCTGCCCTGTGACCACGATTCCCTCGACGTTGAGGACATCGATTCCCAGAGCGATCTCGATGGCGCTCTGGTCAGCCGGGACGGTGACCGTGCTTGTCTTGAAGCCGAAGCTCTCGATGCGAAGCTCGACGTCTCCTGCCGGTGCCTGGATGATGAAGCGTCCGTCGTTGTTCGTTTGCGTCTGGAAGCTCGTCCCCACTACCCGAACGATCGCAAGCGCTACGGGTTGGTTCCGTTCTCCCGTCACCTTTCCCGTGATCCGGCGCCCCTGCTGTACGCTCGCTGAGGGCACGATCAGTGCCAGGCTCGCGAGGAGGAGCAGGAACGGGCAGGAACCTGATACGGGTATTTTCATAGCCGACTCCTGAGTGATGGAGGTGAGGCGGAGCCGGCGCCCCCCGCGCGGCCCGCTGCGTGTCAACATAGACTGCGTTCCAACCGATCGCCAAAGTCGACTCTGCCGGGCGTGTAGTTTCGGGTGAGACCCCGGTCCTGTAGCAGGCATCGGGCGACGCATCTGCCGCATCCTCTCCCGCCCCCCTATACTCCCGTTCGTACTCAGGAACCCGGACGGGTGCGGGTGCCCCGGCCAGCAGGACCGCGGGCCCGGTCCGTCCCATAGTCCCTCGTCGGCCCTCCGCGAGATGATCATGCCAGCACGCACTGTCCGGTGGTTGAGCGGTCGTCGTGTCTTTCCCGGGCGAATCCCGGGTTCGACCCTCCGGCGCGCCGCCTTCGTCACGGGATTCTTCGTAGCCGCCGGAACGCCGGCGCTCGCCCAGTCGACAGCCCGGGCCTCCGGGAAGCCCACGGTTACGCCGGACGACTACGGCAAGTGGGAGACGCTGGGCCCGGGCACGCTGGCGCCGGACGGACGCTGGCTCGCAGCGCCGATCCGGCGGGTCAACGAGCACGACGAGTTGCGCATCCACCAGGTGGGATCGGACAGCGTCATCGTGGTGCCCGAGGCGACGGATCCGGTCTTCTCTGCCGACAGTCGGTGGGTGGCGTTCTCCGTGGGAAGATCTCCCGAAGAGCGCAAGGCGCTCGAGCGAAACGATGAGCCGGTACCCACCGATCTGGGGCTGGTGGATCTGGAGTCGGGTGCGCGCACGACGGTGTCCGGGGTGGCCTCGTTTACATTCGGAGCGGGTGGCGCGTACCTGCTGATGCGCCGTGAACCCGACCGGGGCGACACGGACCGGGAGGCCGGGCGGAGCGGAGCGCGCGGTGAGGAAGACGGCGGCGCGGGGGCCACGATCGTGATCCGGGACCTCGCGGCCGGCACGGACGCTACCTTCGCGGACGTGACCTCGGCGGTCTGGCAGGACGGTGGAGCGCTCCTGGCCTTCGCGGTGCGCGGCGCGGACGACGTGGGCAACGGGCTGCAGCTCTATGACCCGCGCTCGGGAACGCTGCGAAGCCTCGACGCGGCGCCCGCCGCGTACGAGCGCATTACGTGGCGCAAGGGCCACGCCGACCTTGCGGCGCTCAGGTCGTTCACGGATTCCACGCGTGCCGGCTCGAGCCACGTGGTGCTCGTGTGGAGAGAGCTCGACGGCACGCCCCGCCCCTCGCTGCTCGACCCTCGCCGCACTCGGGCAATCGGCGACACGACGCGCGTCGTGTCGTACAGGCCCCTCGTCTGGGCCGACGACGGATCGGCGATCTTCTTCGGTGTCAAGGCGTGGGCGCCCGCGCAGCCGGAAGAGAAAGAGGCCTCCGGGCCCGGTGCGGAGAGTCGGGCGGACGGCGCCGCGCCGACGGACTCCGCCCCCGCGCGGCCCGAGGAAGCCGAGCGCGCCCGGGTCGAAATCTGGCACGCGAAGGACCGTCGCGTCATCGCGGAGCAGAAACGCGACGCCGAGCGCGACGAACACCGGAGCGACATCGCCGTGTGGCACCTCGACGGCGGTGAAGTCCGTGTTCTGACCGACGAGACGCTCGAGGAGCCCGAAGTCGTGGCGCACGGGACGCTGATCACGGCCAAGGACACGCGCCCCTACGCACGCGCGCGGATGTTCGGGCGCAACAGCGCGGACCTCTACACGGTGGATGTCCGCACCGGGAGCCGGAGGCGCGTGGCGCGCGACGTGACGTATGCGAATGGCGCGAGCCCCGAAGGGCACTACCTCCTGACCTTCGAGGACGGCGCGTACCATGCGTACGACGCGCTCACCGGAGAGGGGCTCACGCTGGCCGTTCCTTCCGGCGTGGTGTGGGTCAACGCTGAGTATGACCATCCCGTCCCGCGCAAGCCGCCGTTCGGCTTCGCGGGGTGGACGGTGGACGACCAGGCCGTCCTGGTCTACGACAGGTACGACGTCTGGCGGCTCGGGCTTGACGGATCCGCGCAACGGCTGACGAAGGGTCGGGAGAAGCAGATCGTCTACCGGTACGTGGACCTCGATCCCGAAGAAGACGGCATCGATCTGGACGGCGACGTATACTTCCGCATGGAGGCGGAGTGGACGCTGCACTCCGGCTACGCCCGGCTGCGCGGCGGGCACGTTGCCCGGCTCGTGTACCGGGACGACAACGTCGCGCGCCTGATCCGCGCCGACAGCGCGGCCGTCTTCGCCTACCTCGTGCAGGACTTCGACGACTCTCCCGACTACTACGTGGCTACAGCGGACTTCCGCCACCCACGCCGGGTCACGGCCACGAACCCGTTCCAGAGCCGCTACGCGTGGGGCCACAGCGCGCTGATCGAGTACCGCAACCCGACCGGACGCCGGCTCAAGGGCGCGCTGCTGTACCCGGCGAACTATGACCCGGCTGAGCGCTACCCGATGATCGTCTATATCTACGAGATCCGCTCGTGGGCCGCCAAGCGCTACGCCGTACCCACGCAGCGCAACTACTACGATCCCGCGGTCTGGACGGCCCGTGGGTACTTCGTGCTCGAGCCCGACATCGTCTTCGAGCCGCGAAACCCCGGCGTGTCGGCGGCCCGCACGCTCGAGGCCGCCGTCGCGGCCGTCGCCGACCTGGGCGTGATCGATCCCGCCCGGGTCGGGCTCGTTGGGCACTCGTGGGGCGGCTACGAAACGGCGTTCGTGGCCACGAACACCGACATCTTTGCGGCGGCCGTCGCGGGCGCGCCGCTCACGGACCTGGTCAGCATGTACGGGGCGATGTTCTGGGTGGCCGGCGCCCCCGAGACCGGTCACTTCGAGGTCGGGCAGGAGCGCATGGCGGTTCCCTTCTGGAAAGATCTGGACGCGTACGTACGCAACTCCGCCGTCTTCAACATAGAGGCGCTCGAAACACCTATTCTGGTGGAGGTCGGCGACGCCGATCGGAACGTCAACCCGGTGCAGGGGATGGAGTACTACAACGCCGCCCGCCGCGCCGGAAAGCCGCTCGTGATGCTGATGTACCACAACGAGGACCACGGCCTGCGCCGGAAGGCCAACCAGGCGGACTACCAGGACCGGATCCTGCAGTGGTTCGGGCACTATCTGAAGGGCCGGCCCGGACCGGCGTGGATCACCGAGGGCGTGCCCTACCTGCAGCAGCGGAAATGGAAGGGCGGACGCTGAGGCCGAGCGCGCCGGCCGGAATGCGTCGCCGGGAGGGTTCCGGACCCCTCCGGCGTGCATTCATGGCTCCAACGGTGGCGTTGGTGGCAGCGGCGGCAGTGGCGGTCCCGCCGCTGGCGGCAGTGGCGAGCCCGCTTGCGCAGGCCGCCGCCGCGCAGGCGCGCACCGATTCCACCCGCTCCCGAGTACGCCGCACCATGCGCGCTTTCCGGCTTCCCCCGGACACGCGCATCACCGTGGACGGGCGTCTCGACGAGCCGGTCTGGAAGAGCGCGCCGTCGTACGCGGACTGGATCGAGAAGGAGCCCGTCGAGGGCGCTCCAGCGGTCAACGATTCCCGCGTCTGGCTCCTGTACGACGACGAGGCGCTCTACGTCGGCGCGATCAACTACGACACCGATCCCGCGGGCATCGCCCGGAACATGGCGCGGCGAGACGCTCCGTATGCCGGCCGGTCGGACTATTTCGAGGTCATGCTCGACCCCAATGGCGATCGTCTGACCGGCTACCGTTTCCGTGTCACGGCGGGCGGCGTGCAGACCGACCGCTACCTGTACCAGGACGATCGGGAAGACGCGGCGTGGGATGCGGTGTACGAGTCGAAGGTGACGGTCGACGAGCGGGGTTGGATCGTCGAGATGCGCATCCCCCTGTCACAGATCCGCTACGAGACCGCCGACACGCCGCAGACATGGGGCATCCAGTTCGGCCGGAGGCGTGCCGCCGACAACGAGCTGACGCGCTTCAGCTTCGTGTCGAAGCTCCGCAAGGGACGCGTGAGCCAGTTCGGCAGGGTCACGGGGCTGGAGCTGACGCGGACGCCCCGGCGCCTCGAGGTGCTGCCGTACGTGGTCTCGCAGGCCCATCGCGGACCGGCCACGCCGGGCGACCCCTTCTTCAACGGGAGCGAGGCGAGCGGGCGCGTGGGCGTGGATCTGAGCTACGGGCTCGGCACCGCGTTCACGCTGGACGCCACGATCAACCCCGACTTCGGTCAGGTCGAGGCCGATCCGGCCGTGGTCAACCTGAGCGCCTTCGAGACGTTCTTCCGGGAGCGCCGGCCGTTCTTCGTGGAGGATGCGCGCATCTTCGATTTCCGGCTGAGCGGCGAGCGCAACTCGCTCTTCTACTCGCGCAGGATCGGGCGCGCGCCGCACGGAGGAAGCTCCGGAGGCGCCGACTTCACCGACGTGCCGACGGCCACGTCGATCCTCGGAGCGGCCAAGCTAACGGGACGCACCTCCGGCGGGGTCTCGGTGGGGGCGCTCGTGGCGCTGACCCGGGAGGAACGCGCCGACGCGTACTTCGCCGGCACCGACGAGTTCCGGACGTTCTCTGTCGAGCCGCGCTCCACCTACGGGGTCGTTCGGGTGCAGAAGGATTTCCGGGACGGCCAGTCGAGGGTCGGCGGCATCCTCACCGCCACGCACCGCAGCCTGCCCGCGGACGGTGCGTTCGACTGGCTTCCCTCCGCCGCCTACAGCACCGGCGTCGACTTCGAGCACCAGTGGTCCAACCGGAGGTGGGCGCTGTGGGGATTCGTCGCGGCCAGCCACGTGCGGGGAGACTCGACCGCGATCACGCATATCGAGCGCGCCAGCAACCACTATCTTCAGCGGCCCGACCTCCAGTGGGGCACGTACGATCCCTCCGCCACGTCGCTCACCGGGCTCAACTGGCGCGTGCAGCTCGAGCGCCGCGCCGGGCACTGGACCGGGGCGTTGTGGGCGGCCGAGATCACGACCGGGTTCGAGAGCAACGACCTCGGGTTCAACACGTCACCCGAGCGTCTCGACGGGGGCTTCCGCCTGGGCTACCAGGAGGTTCGCCCCAATCATCTGTTCCGCAACTCGCGCATCGACTTCATGACGTTCCACAACTTCTCGCACGAGGCGCTGCGCGATGCGTGGTCTCTGAGTCGATGGGAAGACGCGCACACCGCCGGCATGGCGCGCCTCTCTTCCAGGGTGCAGTTCCTCAACTTCTGGACCGCCAACGTGGGACTGACGTACGTGCCCGACCGCATGAGCTTCAGCGATACGCGGGGCGGCCCGCGAATGCGCAGCCCGGGGTAGGTCGGTGTGCAACTCGGCCTGGGGACGGATAACCGGAAGCTTCTGTCGCTCAAGCCGAGCCTGAGTGTCACCCGGGGCCGGGAAGGCGCCGGAAACCAGGTCCGGGTAGGGTTGGGGATGACGCTGCAGCCGTCGACCCGTCTCCTGGTCACGCTCTCTCCTTCGTTCAGCAGCAGCACGGACGGCGCCCAATACGTCACGGCAAGCGGCGCGCTGCCGTACGAGCCGACCTACGGCGTCCGCTACCTGTTCGCAGACCTCGAGCGGCGCGACCTGTCGATGGTCACCCGGGTCAACTGGACCTTCACGCCGCACCTCTCACTCGAGCTCTTCGCCCAGCCGCTGGTCTCGTCGGTCGACTTCGTGACGTACAAACAGCTCTCGCGTCCGGGCTCGTTCGACTTCGATGTCCTGCGCGAGGGAGCGGAGCGGGACGGCCGCTGCGTCGGAGGCCGCACCTGCGTGGACGCGACGGGCGAGCGCCTGGTGGACTTCGACGCCGACGGCGTGAGCGATCTTTCATTCGGAGACCGCGACTTCAACCTTCGCTCGCTCCGTTCGACCGCGGTGCTGCGGTGGGAGTACCGCCCCGGTTCGACGATCTTCTTCGTGTGGCAGCACCGCCAGGCCGAACGGGTTTCGGTCGGCGACTTTGCCTTCGGCCGCGACCTGGGCGCACTCTTCGACGCACCCTCCGACGACGTGTTCATCGTCAAGGCGAACATCTGGCTGGCATGGTGAGGGGCTGAGCGGCACGCGCTTGACGCTGCCGCAGGGCACGCGCATTCTGTGCATCCAGCCTCTGCCCTCCGGTGATACCCATGATCGTTCGATTCCGCCCCCTCCGCGTCGTCCCGGTCCTCCTCGCGTCATCCCTGCTCCTCTCCTCATGCGGCGGCGGAGATTCCCCCGCCGAGCCGGACGTGTCGGTACCCACCGTAGCCTCCGTGCGCGTGGTGTCGGGAGCGCTCGGCGACGTGGTCGTGGGGAGCTCCGTGACCGTCGAGGTGGCCGTCGCGGACGGGACGGGCGCGCCGATGGCGGGCGTGACCGTGCGCTTCACGGCGGGTGCCGGGGGCTCGGCGAGTCCGACGAGCGCGGCCACGGGCGCGGACGGCAAGGCTTCCACGACGTGGACGCTCGGCACGACGGCCGGCACGCAGACGCTCCAGGCTGCGGCCGGCGGAATCAGCGCGTCGGCGTCTGCCAACGCGGTGCCCGACGTGGCCGCACAGCTCGCCAGGATCTCGGGAGACGCGCAGTCGGGCGCGGCCGGCGAGGCGCTCCCCGAGCCCCTCGTGGTCGAGGTGCAGGACCGCTTTGGCAACGCGCGCTCGGGAGAGGACGTGACGGTGGCCGTGACGGCGGGCGGTGGTTCGGTGTCCACGACCGGCACGACCACGGGCTCGGACGGACGGGTCTCGCTCACCTGGACGCTCGGCACGGCGGTGGGTGGCGATACGCTCCAGGTCACGCACGCCGTGGCCGGCACCGTGACCTTCACGGCGCTGACCGTGCCGGGCGACCCGGCGCAGATGACCCCGATCTCGGGTGGAGGCGACACGCTGACGGTGGGCACGCAGTCGGCCAACCCGGTCACGGTGGAGCTCCAGGACGCGTTCGGCAATCTGGTTCCGGGCGTTCCGGTGGCCTTCGTGGTCACCGGCGGCGGCGGCTCGGTGGGCAGCGACACCGTGGTCACGGGCGCGGACGGCCGCGCGACCACGGCGTGGACGGTGGGAGGCACGGCGGGCCAGCAGACGTTGGAGGCGCGGGTCAGCGGCGTGGCGGCGGTCGTCTTCACGAGCTTCGCCGTCGCGGGTCCCGCGGCGGAGCTGCGCATCACGGACGGCGACGGCCAGAGCGGCACGGTGGCGTCGACGCTACCGACCGCACTCGCCGTGGAGGCCGTCGACGGCTTCGGAAACCCCGTCTCGGGCGTGCAGATATCGTTCACGGTGACGGGGGGAGGTGGCTCGGTCGATCCGGTGCAGGCGACGAGCACGGCGGATGGCCGCGCAAGCGCCTCGTGGACGCTGGGGCAGACGGCGGGCAGCCAGACGCTCGAGGCCGCCGCGCAGGGGCTGACGGCCGTGACGTTCAGCGCGACCGCAACACCGGACGCGCCCGCCGAAGTCCGCGTGGCTTCCGGCGACGGCCAGACGGGTACGGTCGCGGAGGCGCTGGCTTCGCCCGTCGTGGCGCGCGTCGTGGATCGCTTCGGCAACGCGGTGCCCGGGGCCGTCGTCACCTTCGCCGCGGGGGGCGGAGGCTCCGTGGATCCCGCAACCGATACGACGGATGCCGCCGGCGAAGCGTCGACGACCTGGACGATGGGCACCACGTCGGGCACGCAGTCGCTGACCGCGAGCGTGGCGGGCGCGACGCAGGCCACGTTCCAGGCCACGGCCACGGCCGGCGCCCCCACCTCGCTCTCGCTCGTCTCGGGGGATGGCCAGCAGGGGCCCGCGGGGGGCACGCTGGCAGAGCCTCTGGTGGTGGCGGTGCGTGACACCTTTGCGAACGGAGTGCCCGGCGTGGCGGTGGCGTTCGCGGTAACGTCGGGTGGCGGATCGGTCTCGGCCTCGAGCGTGACCACCGGCGCGGATGGCACAGCGTCGGCCAACTTCACGCTCGGACCCGCGGTCGGCACGCACACGGCCGAGGCGTCGGTGTCAGGGCTGGGCAGCGTGTCGTTCACGGCCACCGCGTCGTCGGGCCCGCCGGCGTCGATCACCAAGGTGATTGGAGATGGAGACACCGTGTCCGTGGGTTCCGGCGTGACCGTGACGGTCGAGGTGACGGATGCCTTCGCGAACAAGGTTCCGGGTGCCACGGTGGCCTTCACCGTGACGGGTGGGGGTGGAAGCGTCTCAGCGTCGTCCGCGCTGCGAGTCGCCGGCCCGCAGGCCGCGGCCACCTCCGCCAACGCGGTGACGGGCTCGGACGGGCGTGCGTCGGCCACGTGGACGATGGGTACGGCGCCGGGCACCAACACGCTCTCGGCGGTCGTCGACGGCCTGAGCGGCGTCACGTTCACCGCGACGGGCGAGACCGGTCCGGCGGCCACGCTGGCCAAAGTGGCGGGAGACAACCAGAGCGCGACGGTGGGCACGGCGGTCGCCACGCCGCCGAAGGTCAAGGTGACCGACGCCTTCGGAAACCCGGTCGGCGGCGTGTCGGTGACGTTCGCCGTGGCCAGCGGGGGCGGCTCCGTCACGGGCGGCAGCCAGACGACGGCGGCGGACGGAACCGCGGCGGTGGGAGGCTGGACACTGGGATCGGCGGCGGGCACCAACACGCTCACCGCATCCTCGCCCGGCCTGACGGCAGTGACGTTCACGGCCACGGGTACGGCGGCGGACAACAGCTACAACATCGAAGTCCGCTTCCTCACGTCTGCTTCTTCCAGCGTCCAGGCCGCGGTCACGGCGGCGGAGACGCGCTGGGAACAGGTCGTAACCGGCGACGTCCCGGACGCGCTCCTCAACGCGAAAGCGGGATCCTGCGAGGGCAACGAACCTGCGATCAACGAGACGATCGACGACGTCGTGATCTACTTCAGGGTGGACTCCATCGATGGCGTGGGCCAGATCCTGGGCCAGGCCAGGCCGTGTTGGATCCGCAACCCCTCGAACCTGACGCTCGTCGGCACGATGACGTTCGACGAGGCCGATCTGGCGAATATGCAGACCAACGGCACGCTCACCGACGTCATCCTCCACGAGATGGGGCATGTCCTCGGCATAGGAGGCACGATCTGGGACAACCTCGGCGTCATTCAGGGGGCGGGAACGACCGATCCGTACTTCTCCGGCGCCCGGGCCATCGCGGCGTACCAGGGGCTCGGCGGCGTCGTGACGAACGGGGTGCCGGTGGAGAACACCGGCGGCTCGGGCACCGCGGACTCGCCCTGGCGCGAAACCGTCTTCGACAACGAGCTGATGACGGGCTACATCAGCGGGCCGAACAACCCGCTGAGCACCATCACGGTCGAATCGCTCGCGGACCTCGGGTATACCGTCGACTCGGGAGCCGCGGACAGCTACGCGCTGCCGGCGGGCTCGCCCGCGGCGCGCGCGGAGCGTACCCGTCAGCCCCCGTGGGAGAAGCTGCTGAAGCCGAGGGGTACCGTCACGCCCCGGGGCACGACACGACGGATCCGGTGATCGCTCGCGGCCCATAGTTTATCCGCGGTCGGCGTCCACCGTGTGTCCGCAGGCTACAAGCTGAACGGAGTGCGGGCGGCGAGACGCGCGTGTGCCGCTGAGCGCGATCCTTGACAGAGCGCGGCGTCAGGGCGTAGCGTGAAAAAGTACACGCCACGCGGTCACCGAGACCTGCCCGATCCCGCCTTTCAGCGGTAGGCCGCACACCGTCGTAGCATATCCGTAGTCATGCTGCTGCCGGCCCGGTCGTCCCTCCCCGATCGGGTGCCGACCTCGGGAGGGACCATGCTCCGCAATATCCGGCCATATCTCGTTCCAGCGCTCTTCCTGACGCTCTCCGCGTGCGGAGGAGGAGGGTCGGGCCTGGAGGATCCCGGCGCGGGCGACAACCCCGACAACCCCGGCACCCAACCTCCTGACACTTCGTCGGCGAAGCCGACATCGCTGCCCGCTTACTCCGATCTGTCGCTGTACTCGTCCGACAGCCCGCTCAATCAGAAGATCGCCGCGGACGCGGAACTCGACCCCAACTCGGACCAGTACACGGCGCTCATCGCCAAGGCGGCTACCGACGGGGGCTTCATCATGGAGCTCAAGCAGTACAGCACCCCCGTCTACTTCGCGGATTCGAGCACGCCGAAACAGAGGGTGCGCCTCGCGTGTGGCCAGGACTGGGCCGGGGTGGACTCGCTGAGTGGGGTGCCGATTCCCGCATTCGCCGAACCGGCGCAGGACATCGACGGCGCCGACAACCCCATCAAGAAGGGGCAGTGTGGCGCGGATGCCGATCAGGACAACCAGATGGTGATCCTGGATCGTGCGACCCGCTGCGAGTACGACTTCTTCCAGGCACGCTTCGAGGACGGGCGGTGGGTGGCCAGCTGGGGCAACAGCATCAGCATGGACAGCCGGGGGATCTACGAGAAGGGCTTTTCGGCCAGGGGCTCGGGCTTTACGCAGCTCGCGGGCGAGATCTGGCCCGACGAGCTGGCCAGCGGCCACATCGGCCACGCGCTCATCTTCAGCGATCCCTTCACGGCCGCGGGCGGGCCGGTGCCGCCGGCGACCGAGAGCGACGGGCTGAACACGGAGCAGTGGGCGCTGCCCGAGGGCGCGTTGGTCCGGCTCGACCCGAGCATCGACCTCGGCACCCTGAACCTCGAGCCGTACGAGCGCACGATCGCGGCCGCGCTCCAGGAGTACGGGATGTACCTGGTGGACAACGGCACGTTCGGGGTGTCGATCGAGGCCATCGACCCGCGCAGCGTTCAGGGCAACCCGTACGAGGGCCTGCTCCCCAACGTGGACTTTCCCGAGATGCCGAACATCCCGATGGACCGCCTGCAGGTGCTGAAGCTGCCCCCGCAGGATCCTGACTTCGACAGCAAGAGCGAGCTCGTGAACAGCGGCTGCGCCACGTTCCATTGAGGGTCGGAGTTCGTTCGATGGCGGTGACGGATGACGGAGATGAGAGGTTCACCGGAACACCGACGGAGCGACAGGCTTAACAGCCCGTGGTAGAAGTACAGCGGACCTCATTGCGGTGCCACGGCTTCAGCTCCGAGGCAGGCCGACGAGCGCATAGCCGTAGCTACGCCGAGGAGGGCTAACGAAGGAGATGACGCCGTGCCACCGCAACCCACGAAC
>Ga0114931_10009564_pt1 | contig 11608 bp, 10 predicted proteins | sample 2SBtaG_FD_89579 | JGI IMG/M metagenome (GOLD analysis project Ga0114931, IMG submission 89579) | Deep subsurface microbial communities from Kolumbo volcano to uncover new lineages of life (NeLLi) - 2SBTROV14_V59a metaG | ecosystem: Environmental > Aquatic > Marine > Volcanic | place: Kolumbo...
AACTGGCGGCGAACAGAAGGCCATAAACTTCAGGAGGAAGACCTCACCGCCATTCTCGAGGAAAAGCCCGACGTGCTGGTCGTCGGCACCGGCTATTTCGGCCGTATGTCGATCTCTCCCGAAACCCGGCACACGCTCGAATCGCACGGAATCGAACTGAAGGCGGCCAAAACCGGCGAAGCCGTCGAAACATTCAATCGCCTGCAGCGCGAGTGCGCGCGAGCAGCTGCGGCTTTCCATCTTACCTGTTGAGTTCGCGCTCTTGCCTGCCATCGATCGAAAGACTGGTTCGAACGACCGCCGCTGCAATCTGAACCGAAAAAAAGTGGGTTACATCTATCTGGCCATTGCGATCATCGCGGAAGTGGCCGCTACATTGGCGTTGAAAGCGTCGGAAGGATTCACCAGGCTGACGCCGACTCTGATCGCCATCGTCGGCTATGGGACGACCTTTTACTGCCTGACGCTGGTGCTGCGAACGATATCGACCGGAACCGCCTATGCACTATGGGCAGGCTTGGGCATCGTGTTGGTCGCATTGGTCAGCGCGATCCTGTTCACCCAAATTCCGGATTTGCCCGCGGTGATCGGTATGCTCCTCATCGTCGCGGGTGTGCTGATCTCGTTCGTCAGTACGGCCCTGGTCAGAAAACTTCCGGATCTGCCTGCGGTGATTGGAATGCTCCTCATCGGCTTCGGAGTTGTCGTCATTCATCTGTTCTCGAAGACCGTGGCGCATTGACCGTGGCAAAAGCCGCCGGCAATGAACGCGACCATGGGGCTCTGCTGCTTGGCTTCGTTCGCAGATTCGAGATCTCACCTCGTTGCATTTGCTATCGCACAGTGGTTGACACTTTGACTACCACGAAAAACATCAACGACACGAAATAAGGAAATTGGTTTGTTCGTGTTTTTCGTGCATTTCGTGGTTGAAAAAGATTATCGGACCAACGCACAGCACATCTGCAACGTAGCAGAAAGTGTAAACTGGCAAATGAAGGATGCCGACAATCGCATTCGAAGTTGTACCGTTAAAACGTGGAATTACAAAAAAATGGGCTACATCTATCTCACAATTGCCATTATCGCTGAAGTGGCCGCCACATCGGCCCTGAAAGCGTCGGAGGAGTTCACCCGGTGGATCCCGACATTGATCGTCATCGTCGGCTATGGAATCGCCTTTTATTGCCTGACGCTGGTGCTGCGAACGATATCGGTCGGAACCGCCTATGCCCTCTGGGCCGGCTTGGGCATCGTGCTGGTTTCGCTGGTCAGTGCCGTTCTGTTCCGGCAAATTCCGGATTTGCCCGCGGTAATTGGCATGCTTCTCATCGTGGCGGGCGTCGTCGTCATCCATCTCTTCTCGAAGACGGTCGCGCATTGACCGCGGCACAAGCCACCCGCAACGAACACGACCATGAACCTCTATCCTTTGCTTCGTCCGCTCCTGTTCCGGCTGGAACCGGAGACCGCTCATCATGTCACCTTGAAGGCATTGCGCCTCGGGCACCGTTTGGGACTTTCCGCCCTCTTCCCGAAAGCGACTGCCTATCAACCCTGCCGGGTGATGGGCATCGACTTTCCGAACCCGGTCGGGCTGGCTGCCGGCCTGGACAAAAACGGCGACTGCATCGACGGGCTGGCGATGCTCGGCTTCGGCTTCATCGAGATCGGCACGGTCACGCCGCGGCCGCAGCCGGGCAACCCCACACCCCGCCTGTTCCGCATTCTCCAAGCCCGGGCCATTATCAACCGCATGGGCTTCAACAATAAAGGCGTCGACTACCTGGTCGAACGGGTCAAACAGGCACGCTGCCGCGGCGTGCTCGGAATCAACATCGGCAAGAACTTCGACACGCCGCTGGAGCGGGCAAACGACGATTATCTGATCGGTCTGCGCACGGTGTATCCGCATGCCGGCTACGTCACGATCAATATCTCATCGCCCAACACCAAGCAGCTGCGGCAATTGCAGCAGGGCAGCGAGCTGGCCTCGCTGCTTTCTGCGCTGAAGGCCGAGCAGGCGCGCCTGCACGGCGAGCACGGCCGCTATGTCCCGCTGGTGGTGAAAATCGCACCGGACCTGAACGACGCTGCGATCCGCCAAATCGCCGCCCTGCTGCTGGCACACGCGGTCGACGGGGTCATTGCGACCAATACCACGGTTCGCCGGGAGGATGTTGCCGGCCTCCCGAACGGCGAACAGCCCGGCGGATTGAGTGGTGCGCCGTTGAAGCCGCAGGCAATACACGTCGTCGCCGCCCTGGCATCCGAGCTGGGCGGCAAAATCCCGATCATTGCCACCGGCGGCATCCTGAGCGGCGGCGACGCAGTGGAAAAGATGGAAGCCGGCGCCAGCCTTGTTCAGATCTATACGGGGCTGATCTATCGAGGACCGAGCCTGGTCCATGAGGTCTTGAAAGCGCTGGAGGGGAAGTGACGGCCAACCGCTTCGTTCCCGGCGCCGCGCGACAGAATGCCGGCATCTATAGCGTCTCCCGTCTCAATCGGGAAGTCCGCGGCGTATTGACCGACCATTTTTCCACCATCTGGGTGGAAGGCGAGCTCTCCAATCTGGCCCGGCCCTCCTCCGGCCACCTTTATTTCACGCTGAAGGACAGCGGCGCCCAAGTGCGTTGTGCCATGTTCCGCATGCAGCGGCGCACCCTGGCCTTCGACCCCAAAGAGGGCGATCAGGTGCTGGTCAGAGCCCAGGTCAGTCTGTACGAGCCGCGCGGCGACTACCAACTGATCGTGGAGCGAATGGAAGAGAGCGGCGACGGCGCACTGCGTCGGGCTTTCGAGACGCTGAAGCAGCGGCTGTTCGAGGAAGGACTGTTCGATGCCGAGCATAAAAAGCCCATCCCGTCGATGCCGCGGCAGATCGGCGTGATCACATCCCCCTCCGGAGCCGCCATCCACGATATCCTGACAGTATTGAAACGGCGCTTTCCTGCCCTTCCCGTGATCGTCTACCCGGTGCCGGTGCAGGGAGAAGAGGCAAAAATCCGCATTGCCCGCGCCATTGCCATCGCCGACCGGCGACAGGAGTGCGACGTACTGATCCTGGCGCGCGGCGGCGGCTCGCTGGAGGATTTGTGGGCATTCAACGAAGAGACCGTCGCACGAGCGATCCATGAGTGTGCGACGCCGATCGTCACCGGCATCGGCCATGAAATCGATGTCACCATCGCCGATTTTGTCGCCGACCTGCGCGCCGCCACGCCATCCGCTGCCGCCGAGGCGGTCAGTCCGGATCAGAGCGAGTGGCTTTTGCAATTGAACGCACAGATGCTGCGGCTGCAGCGCTGTATGAAGTCGCATCTGGAGCACGCTCTTAGAACCATCGACTGGCTCAGCAAACGCCTGCAGCAGGTCCACCCCGGTCAACGCCTGCAGCAGCAGGCGCAGCGGCTCGATGAACTGGAGCAGCGGCTCCGGCACGGCATCAGCGCCCGGCTGCACCAGCAGGCAGCACGGCTCGGCACACAAACAGCCCGTCTGCACACGAACACGCCCCTCCACCAGCTGCAGGCCCTGCAGGCACAGCAGCGGTTGTTATGGCAGCGCCTGCAAGAGAACCTGAACTGGCGCCTCGAGCAGCGCCGCCATCAGCTCACCGAGTTGAGCCGCGCACTCGATACCGTCAGCCCACTCGCCACCCTCTCGCGTGGCTACGCCATCATCAGCCGCTGCGACGACCACAGCATCGTGCGCTCGTACAAACAGGCGCAGCGTGGCGACCGGGTGGAAGCGCGCCTGGCCGAAGGGCGGCTGACCTGCCGGGTCGAGGCGAGCGGTGACGAAAATCCGAACGGCAACGAGGACTGGCAACGGAAAACCTGAATGGCAGCAATCGTTCAGATCCCCTCACCCTACCCCTCTCCCGGAGGGAGACGGAACTGCGGAACGACTAGTCTGAAGTTCCCCGGAGATTGCGTAACCCATTGAGTTTATTAGATCGCACAGGAACTTCAGACTAGTATGGCGATGCATAAATAACCATCAAAAGATCGTTGGGTTACGGTGCGCTCATAATCCAGTGGAAGCTTGGTCTATCGGTAACAAGCGCACCTAACCCAACCTACTTTTTTTGCTAGAAACTGACGCATCACTGTACTAGGATTCTGGCCAAAAATCGAACCGGACCCGTCATTTCCCGACACCGCCGTCGGCAGCCAACTTCTCCTGCTCGCGCCAAATACCGGATTCATCCCGAACGAAGACATACACCACACCGACAGCACCCTTGTCCGTTCCAATTGCTGCGGTATCGGCAAACACCGACACCGAAAACCCGAAGCGATCGCCGGAACTGCCGTCGGAAGCAGTCAGCTTGGCCTGCTTCGCCCAGTTGCCCTGTCCATCGCCGACGAAGACATAGGCCGAACCGGAATCGGTGCCTTTGTCGTCGTCGTTGCAGGCTCCGATCACCGCAGTATCCCAGAACAGCGAAACGGAACAGCCGAAATCGTCTCCAGGCCTGCCGTCGGCGGCGGTCAGCTTGGTCTGCTCGCGCCAGCGTCCGGCCCGATCGCGAACGAAAACGTATGCCGAACCGGTGTTGCGAGCCCCTTTAGCTCCGATCAGGGCAGAATCACCCGATATCGATACGGCGCGGCCGAACCAGTCGTTCATCCCCCCATCGGCAGCCGTCAACTTGGTCTGCTGGCGCCAGCGACCGGATGCGCCGCGAACGAACACATACGCCGAGCCCGATTCTTTGCCCTCGTCATCATCATAATAGGCACCGATCACCACCGTGTCGCCGAAAACCGATACGGCAGAGCCGAAGCGGTCGTTGGCGGCCCCATCCGAGGCAGTCAACTTGGCCTGCTGCTTCCAGCTGCCGGAGTCGTCGCGGACGAACACATAGGCCGAGCCCGACTCCCTCCCATTGTCATCGTCCCAATACGCGCCGATCACCGCCGTATCGCCGAACAGCGACACGGAATAACCGAACCGGTCGGCACTCGCGCCGTCGGCAGCGATCAACTTGGCCTGCTGTTGCCAGTTGCCGGAGCCGTCACGAACAAAAACAATGGCTGCGCCGGCGCTCTCCCCGTTTTCGTCATCGCCATAGGCACCGGCCACCGCGGTATCGCCGAACACCGAAACAGACCGCCCGAACACGTCACCGGGTGCGCCGTCAGCGGCTGAAGGAGTCGCCGATCCTCCGGCCGCGAATGCGAAATCCGCCCCCGCCTTCAGAAAAAAGAGCAGAAATAAAACACAAGAGGCCATCGATCGCTTGCGCTGCTTTCCGGCGCCACCGGCCCTATCAGAACAGGGATACATCGCCTACTCCCGTTGTCTTATCAAACCAGCTTGCTTGAAAATCCATCGGATGACTCCATACATTCGGAACATCGGGACAGAACGGCAGAATGCACAGGAGCCGCCGGCCTTGCACCGCGCAGAGCGCGGCGAATCGCCCGCAGAAACCGCTCCACGGCCCTCACGAACCCACCCTGATGCGCATCGGGATCCATCGATTCAAAATCGTGCGCAGACCGCCATTCTGCTTTGCAGCATTCAACACCGCATTCAGCTTTTGCAGCAACAGCGCATCGGAAGGCCGCACCGCCCAGGCAAGGTATTCGTCGGTCAATGGCCAGAACAGCCCCACCAATTCCTCTTCGGTGGCATTGCCGGCGATCCGCCAAATGGTCGGGGCATCATGGATGAAGACATCGATGGCGCCGCTGCGAAGCGCCCGGACACCCTGCTCGACCGAATCCTGAGGTGCACGCTGCGCGTTGAGCATATGCGCCTCGACAAATTGCGCGCCGGTCGTATCCTTCTCGTAGCCGACGCGTGACCGCGTGCTCACCAGGCTTTGCCGATCAGGAAACTGCGATCGCTCATTGGCCCGTATCAACGCCATCTGGCCCACCTGTAGATAAGGCTGGGCAAACGCCACCTGCCGCTCGCGCTCCGGCGTAATCGACATACCGGACATGATGATGTCGATGCGCCCGCTCACCAAAGCGGGAATCAGATCATCGAAGGCCATGGTCTTGAAGACGATCTCCCGGTTCAGATCGAAGGCGACCAGTTTGGCCAGTTCCACCTCGACCCCCTGCACCTGCCCCGCCTCCTCGAAGGCCAGCGGCGGGTAGTCGGTCACCAGTCCCACTCGCAGCTCCTTCAGATTCTTGCTCTTCTCGAACGGCACGAACGTTTCGCTCTTGCCGGCACAGCCGAGCAGCATTGCCAAACAACAGAACAGCAGCATGACAACGAAAAAACGCGCATACTTGAGATTTACCTGACCAATCCTCCACATACCTTATCTCCCAATGATTGATTAACCCAGAAACGTGCATGAATCGAGTTCGACAGAATGATGCCGGCACAATTGGTGCGCACGGCGACGTCGAATGTAGGGTGCGCCGTGCGCACTATTTCGAACTTTAACGTTTTGCAAATTCTTAACGCTCAGTAACTGCCATATTGCATCTGCTGCAACACCCCGGATCGATCCAACAAGAACACAATCCCGATCACAGCGAGAACGGCTGCAATCACCGCAAATGTTATTTTCCAATAACTGTAAGGCCGCTGCCCTTGAACCTCTCCGGTTCTGCCATTGATTACGAACCGGTAGGTCTTGCCCTTGAATTTGAAGCCTACCGACCACACCGGCAACAAACAATGCTTGTAGGTGGTACCGATATGGAGCGTGCGCAGCTGATGGATGCGCTGCTGGTCGCCGCCGATATCGAAAGCGACGTCCTGCCGGATGATTCGCTCCATGACCTGCTTCGCCCGATCGAAGCCTTCGTCGAGGTCGACCTGATAAAATTCGCTGCCGAAGCCGCTCAGGTAGCGTTCGTCATACGGCACCAGATTTTCGAGGTCCCAGGGCTGCAGCCGGTCGAGGATCTGCCGCGGCAAAGACCGGCTGGCGCCGACCACGACATCATCGAAAAACCGGGCGACCCGGCCGCGCACCGGCGTCCAGCGGATCTTCGGCACTCGCCTGACCTGCGACACCATGCGGCCATCCTTCATATACTGCACCCGCTGATTGACATAATAGATGTCGCCCCGCGACCCTGTGTAACTGGTTTCGGTATCGCTGTCGAAGGTCCAATAGGGCAGATAGACGCCAGTCAGCCGGGCATCGCGGTGGGCATATCGCTGCAGCTTGCCGGGTGCGAACCACATACCTTCGAGCCAGCGGCGAAACAGCTGTTTGGCCTGCTGTCGATCGACCAGAAACGGCAGCAGCGACTTCGGCTCGATCGGTTTGCTGTCCGCCGTGCCGACAACGATCGGCGTGCCGCAAAAAGGGCATTCTCCGGCATGAAAGTTCTTCTCGAGCCTGAAATGCGCGCCGCACGCATCACATCGAATCTGCCGGCGCCGGACGGCCGGACGGGCCTTTTCGATCTGCGCCAAGGCTTGCTGCAAAGGATATTCACGAATCGCGTCGGCGCGCTCCTCGATGACATTTTCCTGCCCGCAATACTCGCAGACGAGCTGTTTGGTGCCGGGCTCGAATTTGAGCATTGCACCGCAGCGCGTGCAGGGAAAACGGTCGATTCCGAGGTCCGATCCGCTCTTTCTTTTCCCTTTAGTCCGTCCGCCGCGGGCCACTGAATTCAAGTTGCACCGAGCATCTTACGCTTTCGGGATGGGAGGCGGTTTGGCCGCAAACAGCTCGGCCAATTCGGCGACCCGGCCCGCCGGCGTCCACTCGACCAACGGCTGACTCCACACCAGGGTCGCCGCCGTCATTTCACCGTCCATGATCTTTTGCCGGATCGCCTCGCGATCGAACGGCCCGGTCTGGCGGCCGTCGACGGCGACGAAATAGGAGGCAGGCGTTGGCACCGGCGGCGGTCGAAGACGGGCGTGCGATCGGTCCGGACCGGAACCGGATGAACTCTGCTTCTGCGCCAATTGCTGCGCCATGGCAAACCCCATTCCCAGACCGATCCCTTCGGAGGCGCCGCCCGCCGGATTGTCGGCCGCCGCCTTCATCGCTTCCGCCGCCTGGAAATCGGCATAATCGCGCAGGTTGCCCAATATTCCCATGCTGGTGCGCTTGTCCATGGCCTCTTCCACTTGCGGCGGCAGCGAGATGTTCTCCACCAGCAGCCTGGTCATTTCGAGGCCGTATTCGAGAAATTCCGGTTGAATTCGGGCGGTGACGTAGTCGCTGAGATCGTCGTAGTTACCGGCCAGGTCGAGGATCGGGATCTTCGATTCCCCGAGAATGGAAGCAAAACGGGAAAGAATCAGGTTGCGCAGCTGATTGGTGATCTCGCCGGTGCGAAAATGGCCGTCGGTGCCGACGATCTCTTTGATGAAAGTCACCGGCTCTTTGATCCTGACCGCATAGGTGCCGAACGCCCGCAGCCGAACCGGCCCGAACTCCTTGTCACGCAGCATCACCGGATTCTTGGTGCCCCATTTGAGGTCGGTGAAACGGCGCATGCTGAAAAAATAGACTTCCGCCTTGAACGGGCTGTTGAAGCCATGCGGCCAGCTTTCAAGGGTGGTCATGATCGGCATGTTGGCGGTTTCAAGCTTGTACAAACCCGGCTCGAACAGATCCGCAATGCGACCCTCATTGACCAATATCGCCGCCTGCGATTCACGCACGGTCAGCATCGCACCGTACTTGATTTCGTTGCCATAGCGCTCGAAACGGTACACCATCGTATCGGCGGAGTCATCGATCCACTCGATGACATCGACGAATTCACCGAACAGCTTGTCCCACAGTCCCATCGCTTATTGCACCCTATCGGTCATCGCCATCAACATCAGTCGTGTATGCGCGAACCCCGGTTGGTGCGCACGACGCACCCTACATTCGGCGCCGGCGAACATGCGCAGCGTAGGGTGTGCCGTGCGCACCATTACCGGGCCTGACCACGGATCGATATCATCGTTAACCGAGCACATGTCGATTCGTTTACTGCTAATGGCCCTGACCCTGAGGTCCGCCGCTTGCGCGGGCACTGGCGGCCGACAGCGTCTTGCGCAGTTCCGCTTCACACTGCTGCAGCTGCGACACCGCTTCGGCACGCATTTTCCTGCCCTCGTCGGCGATCTTCAGGCTCTCCTCGATCGTCTCGACCAGAGCCTGATTGGCTTTCTTGACCACTTCGATGTCGAACACGCCACGCTCGAGCTGCCGGCGGGTCTCGGCATTCACCTCTTTGAGGTTTTCGGCGTTGGCCTGCAGGAGATCATTGGTGAGGTCGGTTGCGGCTTTGAGCGTTCCCGATGCCTGCGACGAACGGAAAATCGTGATCGCAGTCGCCAGCTGCTGACGCCATAGAGGAATGGTGTTGACGATCGTCGAATTGATCTTGTTGACCAATCCTTTGTCGTTCTCCTGCACCAGGCGGATACTCGGAAGACTCTGCATGGCAACCTGACGCGTCAGCCGCAGATCGTGCACTCGCCGCTCGAGATCGTCGCGCGCCGAACGCAGATCGCGCAGCGCCTGAGCATCGATGATCTCTTCACTGCTCTCCGCCTGCTTCGCCTTGGCCGGAATGATCTCTTCGTCCAGCTGCCGCAGCTTCTCTTCTCCGGCCGCGATATAGCGCTCGAGCCCCTTGAAATAATCCAGATTGGCATCGTACAGCCGGTCGAGCGAGGTGATATCGGTCAGCAGGGTAGTCTTGTGCTTCTCCAGCTTGTCGGTGATAAGATCGATCTGCTTGCGCACCTCTTCATAGCGCTGGAGAAATTTTGCCACCGGCTTGGCTTTCCCGAACAACCGCGCGAAAAAGCCGACTTCTTTGTTTGGATCGAGATCATCGACATCGAACCCCCGCAAGGTGGCGACCATCTCGTTGAGATCGTTGCCGGCCGGGCCGATGTCTTTGTTCTTGACGCCGTCGATCATTCTGTCCGAAACGGTCGTGAGCTGTTCCTGCGCCTTGCTGCCGAAATAGATGATAGAGGTCGTATCCTCCATATCGATCTCGGTCATCAACTGCTGAATCTCTTTCTGTTCATCCGCATCGGCATCCGAGTACAGGACCAGGTCCGCACGCACTCCCGGGACGACGTGCTCCATCGTTCGGTTTCCGGTGGCTGCGTCCACACTCGGCGTGCCGGCCGCTGCCGTGGGATCGTTGTCATTCATCGTCTGTTGTCCTCTGAACTCTAACCATTGAAATCAAATGACGCCTTCACGCTTCAGCTGTTTCTGCAACACCTCGATCTGCACATCGAGATCGAAGACATCGTTTTCCAGCAGCTTCTCCTTCTGCTCCTTGAACACCTGCTCGATGGTATCGAGCACATTGCGAAAGTTCTGCTCCAGCATATCGTCGCGCACATACCGGTGCGTATCGGCATAACCCTCGGTGACCTGCCGGGCACCATCGAGATACACATTCAGAAACTTCCTTGCCCGCCGGATATCCCGCGGGTCTTCTTCGAGCATGGTGAGAATATTCCCGGCAACCTCACATATGCGTTGAATCCGGCTGTTGAAATCATGGTTATGGATACGGCCGTTCGCCTGTTCGATCCTGGTGATGATCTTTTTCGCGTTGTCGAGCGTCTCGATGATTTCGTCGGCACTGTAGGCGCCGCTTGCCGCCACCGTTTTTCTTGGTCGCGGATCGAAACCGTAGGTCAAATACATCCCCAAAAAGGCGCCCAAGGCGAACGCTGCCGCCATCCAGAGCGAGTGCCCGGCGCCCAGTCGGGCGATCAAGCCGGTCGCAGAAGCCGTCACGACCGCGGCGAACGTTTTCAAAGGCCATTTCGGCGGACGCACGATGCGTCCGTTGTAGTAATCGGCTTCGGCGGCAGCACCATGGCGCATCAGCCAGGCGGCAAAAATAAACAGGGCGTAGCCGCCGGCATTGACGGCGATCCCCAGCAGATTTTCTTTGGCAAAAGCGATAATGGTTGCGGGAACGGCGGCAAAGGAAAGAAACAGCAGCAGCCAACCGCTGCCGGAGGGTCGGTGGGCCGGTCTGATAAAGCGTTGCGAGCGCCTGTAAACGCCGGAGCCAACCCGGGCGAATCGATCGATCCCGCGCATCAGGATATTCCGCGCTCGAGTGAATGCGCTGCTGCGGACAAGCCGGGCGAACGGCCGGCCCTGACCGGCGCTGCCTCGAGCATCGATTGGCAGGTCGACAAGCCGATGGTCGTAATCAACAGGATCAGTCCTAAAAATTTTCGAAGCAGTCTGGGCATACTGTTTTTCTCGGGAAATCGAATCGCAAACGCAGGCGTCCGCGACGAAGCAACAGTCTTCTTGGAACATTGGTCGGGTGCCGATATTGTGTCATCCAGCATCGATATCTTATCATGGCGCTTTCTATTGATCGATTGGAATCGAGCCATGACCGAAAAGAACGACAGCAGCCCTACCCTTTCGTCCTACGACCGTCAGGAACCGCCGGGGTTTCTCGAGAGAGCCGGCGTCATCTATTACCGAAGGCTCGCCAAAAAAGCGCGCGCATCCAATCGTGACACTGTCAGTATTCAAGAGCTGCCGCTGGACGATACTCTGCGCTACCTCGCAGAGCATACCACCACCAACGCTGCGACCATCGCCTTCGCCATCGGCGCGGTCACTACGATGGTGACCGTTTGGGTGGAGATGACCTAC
>Ga0114931_10009565_pt1 | contig 11608 bp, 7 predicted proteins | sample 2SBtaG_FD_89579 | JGI IMG/M metagenome (GOLD analysis project Ga0114931, IMG submission 89579) | Deep subsurface microbial communities from Kolumbo volcano to uncover new lineages of life (NeLLi) - 2SBTROV14_V59a metaG | ecosystem: Environmental > Aquatic > Marine > Volcanic | place: Kolumbo...
CATAGATTTTTTGATTCAAACAATCACCCGAGAGCAGGATTCAAGTGAAATTGTGGAGGCCAAGCGGGATTATCAAAAATTGGCAGGAGAAATATACGAAGACGACAAGTCGTATGAAGCCCGAATGGGATTGTTTCTGGAATGGTATATTTTCGACCGCAAAGGTCCCGGAAATGGAAAAACTCCTTTTGAAATGCTTATCGATCAAAATAGCGATGGGCTGTTGTTAAATAAATTGAAAAACGTTGAAAATTTTACCGACAATATTCACAGTCTGTTTGTCGTCAAAAAAATCCGCGATGCTGAGGTGGTTGCCTTGAATCTTCTCGATGATAAAAAATATGGCGTTAAAGAAAAAGAGGGAAATTTTCTTTTCCACAAAAATGATTTATTTGAAGGAAGAATCATTTCGATAGACGGGGAGTACTATTTTTCAGGCAATTTTTGTTTTCATCCAAAGGAAGCTGAAAAATTCGTCAAAAGCGAAATAAAAAAAATAAATTCCGTCCGGGAAGGCTATTTAAAAGAATTGAAAAAATTCAATTCCGAATTAAAAAATTTAAACTCCACACTGGATAAAAATGCCAGGGAAATTGAAAAGATGGATTCCAAGATTCAAAAAACAAACTCTGCGGACAAAATTGGATCCTTGAGTGAAAAATTGGAAGCATTAAAAAAAGTTCGAGCCGGGTTGACCCAGCAGGTTTCAAGGATGGAAGCGGAGAAATCAATCCTGAAAACCCAGAAAATAAAAATTGAAATTGATGAGTTAATCAATCATCTTATCCAGAGATTGGGCTATATGAATTTAAAATGGGAACGTTCCCGCCAGATTGATCTTCACGATATCTACCGCAATTAATGCCTAAACGAACCGATCTAAAAAAAATATTGTTGATAGGCGCCGGTCCTATTGTCATCGGGCAGGCCTGTGAATTCGACTATTCCGGAACCCAGGCATGCAAGGCGCTGAAGGAGGAGGGTTATGAAGTCATCCTCGTCAACAGCAATCCCGCCACCATCATGACCGATCCCGAATTTGCAGACAGAACCTATGTTGAGCCCGTCACCCCAAAAATTGTAGAAATGATTATTGAGCGTGAACGACCGGACGCTCTTTTACCAACGATGGGAGGGCAGACAGGATTGAACACCGCTTTGGCCGTTGCGGAAAATGGCGTGTTGGAAAAATATGGCGTGGAGCTGATCGGCGCGGACGTGACAGCTATTAACAAGGCGGAAGACCGGAGTCTGTTCAAAGAAGCCATGCGCCATATTGGGCTGGACGTTCCTCCAAGCGGTCACGCAAACGATTTGGAAACCGCATGGAAATTGGTAAGGGAAACAGGCTTCCCGGCCATCATTCGGCCCTCATTTACCCTGGGTGGAACGGGGGGCAGTATCGCCTATACGAAAAATGATTTTGAGCGATTGATCCTGAAGGGATTGCACGCCAGCCCCAACACACAGGTATTGATTGAAAAATCTCTGTTGGGGTGGAAAGAGTACGAATTGGAAGTGATGCGGGACATCAAGGACAATGTGGTGATTGTTTGTTCCATCGAAAATTTTGACCCGATGGGCATTCACACCGGCGATAGCATCACCGTGGCTCCCGCGCAAACGCTCACGGATAAAGAATATCAGAAGATGCGCAATGCGGCGATAGACATTATCCGTGAAATCGGCGTGGAAACAGGCGGGTCCAATATCCAGTTTGCGCTCAATCCGGAAAACGGCGACATGATCGTTATCGAAATGAACCCCCGGGTATCCAGAAGTTCCGCCCTGGCATCTAAAGCGACCGGGTTTCCCATCGCCAAAATCGCCGCCAAGCTGGCTGTCGGATATACCCTGGATGAAATTCGCAACGATATCACCGAAGTCACCCCCGCATCCTTCGAACCCACTCTGGATTACTGTGTGGTGAAAATTCCCCGGTTTACATTTGAAAAATTCATTGAAGCCGCGCCTGTCTTGACCACCCAAATGAAATCTGTGGGCGAGGTGATGTCCATCGGCCGGACGTTTAAAGAGGCCCTGCAAAAATCACTTCGGTCCCTGGAGATCGGAATTTCCGGACTGGAAGAAATTTTTCATTTTGACTTGAATCCGGAAACCTTTTCCAATGAACAACAGATTGCTGAAATTGAAAAACACCTGCGCTCCCCCTATTGGGATCGTATCTGGCATATTTTCGCCGCGATGAGGCGGGGGGTGACGCTGGACCGGATTCATGAATTGACGGGAATAGATCCCTGGTTCCTATATAACATGGGTGAAATTATCGCCCTGGAGCATGAATTGAAAAACGCGGGTCCCTTGGAAAAATCGAGTGGTGAGTTGTTGAAGAAGGCGAAAAAAATGGGGTTTTCGGACAAGTATCTGGCAACCCTTTGGAAACGTTCCGAAGCATACATTGCGGAGCGACGACGCCAGGCAGGGCTGTATCCAGTTTATAAACGGGTGGATACCTTCGGCGCGGAGTTTGAGGCTCACACCCCCTACTTATATTCTACCTACGAAACCGAATGTGAGTCGATGCCCACCGACAAGAAAAAAATCATTATTCTTGGTGGTGGCCCCAACCGCATCGGGCAGGGGATTGAATTTGATTATTGCTGTGTCCACGCATCTTTTGCATTGAAAGAGGATGGCTATGAAACCATCATGGTTAATTGCAATCCAGAAACCGTCAGCACGGATTATGACACCTCCGACCGTCTGTATTTCGAGCCCCTGACATTTGAGGATGTCATGAACATTGTCCGGGTCGAGAAACCAACAGGCGTGATCGTTCAATTCGGCGGTCAAACTCCTTTGAAACTCGCGTTGGCTTTGAAGGAGGCGGGAGTTCCCATTATCGGCACCAGTCCGATAGATATCGACAGGGCCGAGGATCGAAAACTGTTCAAGGAAGTGATCGACAAATTAAAAATAAAACAGCCAAACAACGGCACAGCCACTTCCGTTGAAGAAGCCAAACGCATTGCCGGAATAATTGGTTATCCGATTGTCGCACGGCCTTCTTACGTTCTTGGCGGACGGGCGATGGAAATCGTCTATTCCGAAGAACGTTTGGATTATTATATGCGGCATGCCGTCAAAGCGTCACCGAAACATCCCGTTTTAATCGATGACTTTCTAGACCACGCGAAGGAAATCGATGTTGACGCCATTTCTGATGGGGCAGATGTCGTGATAGGCGGGATCATGGAGCATATCGAGGAAGCGGGAATCCATTCCGGTGACAGCGCCTGCTCTTTGCCGCCCTTTTCTATTTCAGCGCCGGTCATGGATGAGATCAGAAAGCAGACTAAAGCCCTGGCCAAAGAACTCAATGTCATTGGATTGGTCAACATCCAATTTGCCGTTAAGGATGAAACGGTTTACATTATCGAAGTGAATCCGCGCGCGTCGCGAACCATTCCTTTTGTGAGCAAGGCGAAGGGAATCTCTCTTGCGAAAATGGCGGCCCGCGTGATGGCAGGAAAAACCTTGCGAGAGCTTGGATTTACACAGGAAATAACAACTTCGCATGTTGCCGTCAAGGAATCCGTTTTCCCATTTAACAAATTCACAGAAGTGGACGTGCTTTTGGGACCTGAAATGAAATCCACCGGCGAGGTAATGGGAATTGACACCACTTTTGGAGGTGCCTTTGCCAAGTCCCAGATGGCCACGGGAATCCATCTTTCACCGGGAGGGACGGTATTCATAGGCATCAAAGAGGATGATAAACCTTCTGCCCTTAAGGCTGTGAAAATTTTTATAGAAATGGGCTACGATATTCTGGCCACTCCGGGCACGTTTGAATTTTTGTCAGCAAGTGGATTGAATGACAACAAGGTCCACAGGGTGGAAAAAGATTCTCCAGAAATTTTTGAAGCCATCCAGAATAAAAAAATGTCGTTTCTCATCAATACTGTTTTTGGAGAACAAGCCATCAAAAATTCGCTCTCCCTTCGCCGGGCTTCCCTCAACCAAAATCTTCCCTACTGCACAACGATGGAAGGAACTTTTGCGTTTTTAAAAGCTTTAAAATCGTTAAAAGAAAATGACTTGACGATTACCACCCTTCAGGAATACGGCGGGAAAAAATCTGAAAAATGAATGAAAAATAATTCCCACCAGTGGGTTTTATACCCCGTCCGCTTGCGGCGGGGTCGTTGATTTCATTCTTGCGCTGAAATTTTTGCGGGAGACGCCCACCACGGGCGTTGCGCCTTTTGTTCCGTAAGATCCCTATCCAATAAGATTGGGTTGTTTTTTCTGGATCGCGCCAATTCACCTATGGAAAATCCCTCTCCCGCCATAATTGTGGCTATTGAAAACCCTCCCTGAACATCGTTCACCCGGATGACACCACGCCGGTAAAGCTTGCTTCCCAATTTCATTTGAGTGAAGGGATCTTTGTATTGCAGAGTCACGGAATAAACATTGAATAAATCACCAAAATTAATTCCATCTATTTGACCTGCATTTATAATGACTTCCTTTGAGTCGGCATTGACGGAAATCACCTCCGCCTCCAGAGGCAGAGGACGCAGGGTTGTCATAATAAACGCATTGATTTGATGATTCAGGTCCAGCAAGGCTTTGCCGATGGAACTGTTTTGAAATTTCGGCGAATCAAAATCCACCACCGATGCGTCGAGGTCAAAGGGCACGGTTCCGGCGATGGAATCAACTGAGAATTTCTTTTTTGCGATGGAATTCTCCAAATGATGATTAGTGAGTTCCAGTTCAATTTCCACCTCCGCTCGTTGTTTCAATGCATCGCCAATGTTCAGAATAATTTGCGCCCGCGAAGGCGGTTTTCCGGGCGTGAAATGCAGAACCTTTCCCTCCAATATAAATTGAATGGGATGATTGAGTTGGGTTCCTCCAGATTGCATTTTGGATTTGGGGGATTTTTGTTTAATTTGTTTGACTCCAGATTGCCGTGGAGGCGGGGAAAGGTGAAAATTTCCCTGAGCTGAAACGGATTGCTTGAGCATTTTGGCAATTATATTTCCTGGATTGTAGGGAGCTGTCCATCCTGCCGGATTTTTCAGGGGAATAATAGAAAGGCGGTTTTTGTGATCGCCTGCGTCAGCCGCATGCGAAAAAAACAGGAAAATTGGTACACAGATAATGAAAAAAATATATTTGATGGTATTTTGCTCCATATACTTAATAAAATCCCTCTATTAATTATCGACAAAAAAAGGCAAATCTTCATTTTGACAGGAAGAAATATCTATAAACACGCGAAGTTCCATGGAAAAAATTCATAAAAAATATCTATTTGCATGACTTGGTTTTATCGAATTCAATTGAGGGGTTGACCCATTAAAATTTGAAAAGTAGAATCATGGTTATGAAAAAATATATTCTGTTGACATTCTTTTTTGCCTTTCCTGTGCCCTCCTTTGCCGGGGAAGCGCCGGACGGTATGGTATTGGTCCCTGGCGGGTGTTATATGATGGGAACCGAAAGGATTTTCAGGTATCAGACAGATTGGGAAAATGAACGCGAAAGGCCCGCTCATAAAGTCTGCCTTGACAGTTTTTATCTGGATAAATACGAAGTGAACCAGAAAAGCTGGCAAGCTGTAATGGGCTACAACAACTCTCCCATCAAAGGCCCGGATTTACCCGTTTCGGAAATTGTCTGGAGGGAAGCCGTTAGCTATTGCACTAAAACGGGAAACCGGTTGCCGACGGAGGCGGAATGGGAATACGCCGCGCGGGCAGGGTCCAAAGCTGACAACCCATGGGGAGACGGTATTGACCGTGATTATCTATGGTATGCTGGAAATTCTCAGCGCAAGCTGTCGCCCGTGGGCACGAAAAAACCCAATGCCTGGGGCCTTTACGATATGATGGGAAGTGTCTGGGAGTGGGTTGCGGATTGGTTTTCCGCCAGTTACTACAAAGTTAGCCCTGTGAATAATCCCCAGGGTCCGCCAAGACAAAGTTGGCGGGTTATCCGGGGAGGGTCTTGGGTGGACGATGAAGATTTCATCCATGTTACGGTTCGCTATGAGGGAATGTCTGACCCTACCGAAGATTATTGGGTAGGAGTCCGTTGCGCCCGGTCGATTCCCAAAAAATCCAAATAGTATTTTCTCCAACACTCACCGAATGACAACCCTATTCATTTTTAGATGAGTCCCTTTCCTTGAACGCTGGAACCGTCAACCGGATCTACAAAAAATTAAGCGAAAGCCTCGTTAATGCCCGGCCTGAGTTGAGTTTTAAAAACAATTTTGAACTTCTGATATCCGTCATCCTCAGCGCCCAGGCAACCGACAAATCCGTGAATGCAGTCACTGGAGTTTTATTCAAGAAGTGCCCGACCCCGCAAAAATTTTTGGAATATGGTGAAACTCGTTTACTGCCCCTTATTAAAACGATAGGTCTAGCCCCGACCAAAACAAAAAATATTATTCGCACCTGTCGGATCCTTTTGTCGGACTTTGGCGGTGACGTTCCGGGAACCCGCGAATCTTTGGAACAATTGCCGGGAGTAGGAAGGAAAACGGCCAGCGTTGTTTTAAACGAAGGATTCGGCCAACCCACCATCGCCGTGGACACACATGTTTTCCGGGTAGCCTATAGAACTGGATTGGCCCCAGGGAAAACCGTGCGGGAAACGGAATCCATACTCCTTGAGGTCACGCCGAATAAATGGAAAAAGATGGCCCACAGTTATTTGATCTTACATGGCCGGTATGTGTGCAAGGCCAAAAACTTTGACTGTGAACAATGTGTTATCAGAAAAGAGTGCGAATACCCTGAAAAGTCAATTTAGATATCCAAAAAAATGGTTCCGTACCATGAACAGACAATCCATTCGTAAATATGCCGACATTTTGTCGCGATTGAAATCATCTCTTGATGGAGCAGGAAGTTGCGTCTCTTTGGGCGAGGTGGCAAACTCCACATCCACTCATCTTCTTAAGAAAATTGTTTTGGGCAGAGGCAATGACAAAAGAGTTTTGATTTCTGCGGGAATCCATGGCGATGAACCGGCTGGGGTGGAAACGGTTTGTTCTTTTGTTGAAAGGAAAGAATATTTTAAGTTTTTACCTGATTGGGAAATCACTTTAGTTCCCTGCGTCAATCCATTTGGATATGAAGCCAACACTCGATTCAACCATGAGGGAGTCGATCTTAATAGAGAATTTAAATCCCCTTCTCCGCCACGGGAAGTAGTCCTGGCGCAAAAGTTGTTTGATTCCCGGTTCGACCTTACATTGGAACTGCACGAGGACGTTGACAGTTCGGGCTATTATTTGTTTCACTCAAGCGCAGACGGTTTCAGGCCGGCCCTGGTTCCTGGAATCCTGAATAATGTCAAAACGGTCATGCCGATTAATCTGGATTCGGAAATAGACGGAATTCCTGCCAAAGACGGTGACATTGAAAGGGTATGCGTTGACAACAAAATGGACTGGTGGCCTATGGCCTTGTATTCCCTGTCCAGGGGAACCAGCACTTGCCTGACTTTGGAAACCGCGACACGGTTTCCCATGCGGACTCGCGTCAGGGCGCATCTAAAAGCAATAGTAACGGCGTTGGACCTATTTGCGGGCTAAAAAATAAGTTGTGCCTTGAATATCAGGAATCTTTGGATTTGACAGGCGTGATGATGGGGATAACGATGGGTTCGCCGAGGGCGAGGGTATTGATGTCTTTTTCGGGATTGTAACTGCTCAAAAGCCAATAGGGAATAAAATTATTGTCATTGCAAATTTCCCAAAGGGTTTCGCCTTTTTTGACCTTGCGAACCACCAGTTTGCTGACTCGGTAGTTGCTGAAAAAATCCTCCTGAATGGCTTTATGGAATTCCTGCCTGCGCTCCTCAAATTTTTCAGGGTCGGTTTTGGTGAAGGGTACCTTGATCTTAGCGTGAACCGGAATCCGTGAACTCCGGCGCAGGTTGTTCACCCGCCGAACTTCACGAATGGACAATTGCGCCCATTCGGCGTAATGACTGATGGTCTCGTCGAAATCTACCGTAATTTCTCCCATCCGAGTTTCCTTGCGTTTTCCTGGTTTAAACTTTACGGGAAGGAAAGCGGGCCGGTTGGTGTTCATATGGTATGCAGGCGAATCCAGGCTTGCCAGTTGAACTTTAACGTCTCCTGAAATATCGGACTCATTTTGAGGCTTTTGGTCCGGACTTGCTTTAATTGCTAAAGGTTTTGCTGGAGAAATTTTGGGTTTTAAATCGAGCCTGGCTATTTTAATTTTGTCAGAGATTTTGGCTGATTGGGGACTCGCGGAATCGATAATGGTGCTGGACGCTTCGGCCAAGACAACACTTTCAGGTGGTACCACCAGGGTTTGTCCCGGATGAAGAGAATTTGGATTTTTTATCGCATTCAACTGCGCCAGCTTTGCAGGATTTGTGTTGAATTTTCTTGCGATCGTGGTCAGGTTGTCGTGTCTCCTGACTCTATAGGAACCTGTATTAGAGGTGGTACTATTTTTGGATGGCAATTTTTTTACCTTGGCCACTCGGAAGGTTTTACGGATTCTGCGGGTTTTCTTTGTCGGTAATTTCAAAACTTTGCCCACATAAATTCTGTTTTTTCGACCAATGTTATTGCGTAGCTTCAATTTTCGGACGGAAGTTCCAAGGCGCAACGCCAACCCTGATAAGGTGTCGCCTCTGCTAACGGTATAATATTTTGAGCGGATTTGCCGATTGAATTTCTCCGTACTGGATATTTTTTTATAAAGGGACTCTAGACTGGCAACTTTGCTGACGGGCGCTTTGAAAACGAAACCTCTGGGAATACGTTTCTGCCCTGATATGACCGGATTGCGGAGAGCGGGATTGAATTTGGAAATTTCATCCCGGCTCATGCCAAAACGCCTCATCACTGTAGAGATGTGTATGAAGTGGTTAAACCGCATCGACACCTGTTCTAATGGCTTGGCTAACGTAACGTTTGGAAAATATTTTTTCGCGTTATTGGAGACATGCAGGGCGGCCAGAAATTCGGTATAAAAATTTCTTGAGGCAAAACCAAATGTCCGGCTTTTATAATTTTTTATTATATCGCCGAGGTTGTCCCCATATTTTCGTTTTGCCCGACGCATCCCCTGCGTCCCGTGGTTGTAGGCTGTTATGGCAAGAGGCCAGCTTTGAAGACGCTCAAAGTTACTTTTGAGCAATTTGGCGGCGGCGCGGGTTGAAAAAATAGGATCGCGTCGTTCATCGACGTCGTACCTGACGCGCATGAATAACCTTCCTGTACCACGGGTGAATTGCCAGATTCCTGCCGCACCGGCGCTTGAGTAGGCTCCATCGTGGAACGAGGATTCGACATGAGGCAGGGCGCTCAATTGTTCGGGCAAACCATAATCGTTAAAGATTTTTCTGATTTGGCCTATATAACGGCCGGAGCGGTGGATGCCCCTTTCAAACCGGTCCTTTTGTCCAATTTGAGATCGGACATTTTTTGCGGCGCGATAATAACCCCCTTTGAGCATGTCATGCACGCGCTTTTCGTCTCCTGTCAGGATAGCGTTATTCTTTTTACGCGCCAGGCTCCGGAGAATTTTTTTGTACTTGTTTTTTACTTTTCTTAATTTCCTGTCCCTGGCTCGGCGGGAAAGAGTTTTATTGCCTAAATAGACTACTTCGTAAACAATATCAAGGTTCTTTGAGTCGTGGATAACGGCGTAATCGGTTGTGTATTCGGAATAAATCTTCTTCCAAAAATCAACCTGATTCTGCAGGCCCGTAGGAACCAGAAAGTTGTATTTCTCCAAGGTATGAACGTTCTGAGGAATTTTGGCAACCGCAGGGGCGGATAAGCTTGCAATCAGGAAAAGGGCAAGAATCGGGACTGAAAAATTGAATGTTAGCTTATTTGCCAAATGGATCGTCCTTTTCTCTTAAGAAATAGAGGCTGACAGATGAATTGAGCTTAAAAAGGCCGTTGAGGCAAAAAAATGAGGGGGGACTTTATAATCCCCCGCCCACTGTGAAAGGTTCCAAAAATGGATAAGCCCTTTAATTATAAAAAGATAACAGACGATCTCTTGGTAGTCAAGTTTATTCCTATGGAGCAACCGGTCTTCCTGTACGGAATACTTGATATATTGGAACTTATTGAAATAAATGGTTTAATTTGATTATGGATAATCTTTGTTCATCTCGTAAACAAATGCCAGTAATTCCGCCACAACCTGATACACGACGGGGGGTATTTCTTGATCTACATCCACCTGTGAGAGCACTTCAACCAGGTCCGGGTCCTGTTGCACTGGGATATTATTCGCATGGGCAAGTGAAATAATTTTTTCCGCGACCAAGCCTTTGCCCTTGGCGGTGACTTTTGGGGCTGTATCTTCGCTGGATTTATACCTCAATGAGACGGCTGATTGGGTCCATTTTGGATTGCTTTTCTTCATGTGGTGACATCGACCAGTCGGGCCTCATCCTGCAACAAAATTGCGGGCAACTCGTTCTCGAAATCCGTTTCTATTTTATCTTTGACACAGCAGGTCAAGTCGGCCTGAAATCCGAGGTCGTCCAGGCGGGCATTTAACTCCCCGATTCGTGAATCAATAAAATTAGAAATGGTCTGGTTTTCAACCTGTATTTTAACCGACAATCGAGTCTGGGATATTTGACTGTCCACACGCAGGTTTCCAAGCCGTGAAAGGTCTAGAAAAAAAACCAGGTTGTGCGTTTTTTTGGCGCCCTTCTGCTTCCCGGATTCTTCGTCTTCAGATGGGCGAACAAACAGCTTTATGGCGGGATTTCCCTGACCATAAGGATTGGGGATTTGCAATAAGATGGATTGGTTATCCTGTCTCGCCAATTGGTTTGTCAGTTGGTGAAGTTCAATATTATCTACGGCCTGGCGAAAAACATGTGCATGTTCTTTCAGCAATTGCAATTGTGTCGAGGAAAATCCTTTCGTCTGATTAGCCTGATCTTCCAGTTTTTGAATCATGTCCAACAGCTGCCCTTTAAGATCGTGATTCAGTTCCATTCCTTTTGCCTGATTGGCGCCCTGTTCAAATAATTGCTTCACTCTGGTTTCGTAATTGATTCCAGAAGCATCCACCTGCTGTTTCAGCAATTGAGCATCTGGGGTTTTCGCGTTTCCGGGACTTAGCAATTGCAGGGTTTGATTCAATTGGGCCAATTTTTCCGAGTCCAATTTGAATGTATCGGAATTGGAAGCGATGTTTCCAAAAACGGTCACCAGTTTGGTTATCATGTCTCCAAAAGGCTGTCGGGAAGGAAGATAGGGTTTTATCATTCCAGCATCAACGCGTTGAATAACCGGTCCATTGGATTGGAGAAAGTGGAACAGGCCAACGGCGGTTTTCTCTGCCACAACGGGAACCTGGTCGCCAGGTTTCAAAGAACTGGAACTGAGCGTTTGTACGAAAAAATTTCTATTGTTGATCTTGACAATTGCGCTGTCAGAATCAAGCACTTGCTTAATTTGCCCGGTATATGTTTGGCCTTGAGAGAATTTCAGGAAATTAAGCTCATGCCTGGAAAAATATGAAATAGGTGAACTCTTCCCGGATGAAAGCTTAATGGTCAATTCCTGCTGTAATCGCGTTCCAGTGATCTCGTTTGC
>Ga0114931_10009566_pt1 | contig 11608 bp, 10 predicted proteins | sample 2SBtaG_FD_89579 | JGI IMG/M metagenome (GOLD analysis project Ga0114931, IMG submission 89579) | Deep subsurface microbial communities from Kolumbo volcano to uncover new lineages of life (NeLLi) - 2SBTROV14_V59a metaG | ecosystem: Environmental > Aquatic > Marine > Volcanic | place: Kolumbo...
AGGAAGTAGTGGACCTGTCCGGTCTTGGCGCTTCCGATGCGGATCCCTTTCTTCCAGCCGGGGTTGTCGGGCCCCCAGGATTCCGAGTCGGCGACGTAGATCGTGTCGGTGTGGTCGATGTAGACGCCGCTGGGGCGGCCGAACTGGGTCCACTGGTCGATGTAGCTCCCGTCCTGGTTCCAGATCATCATCCGATTGTTGTCGCGGTCCGCAATGAAGAGACGCCCCTCGGTGTCCATCGCGATCGAGTGGGGTGAGCTCAACTGGAGGTGCCCCTGGCCCGTACTGCCGAAACGCGCGATGAGCTTCCCGTCGGGCGTGAACTTGGTAAGGCGAGAATGGGGGCCGTTTTTCAAGTGACCCTCGGTCACGAAAATAATGCCTTCCGGGGAAACGGCGACGTCGGTCGGCTCACGAAGGAACCCCTCACCATCGCCCGGGACGCCCGAGTGTCCTATCGTCATCAGTAGCGCCCCGTCAGGAGAGAATTTTCGGACGAGATGCCCCCCGGGCGCATCGCCGCGTCCGATGTCGGTGGTCCACACGTTGCCTTCGTAGTCCACGTGAAAGCCGTGCGGGAACGCCATCAATCCCTCTCCCCAGGTGTCAATCCGCGCGCCCGTTCGCGGATTGAGCTCGACGATCGGCGGCTCGGGCCGGCCGACGCAAGAGTTCGAGTGGCACCGGTGCAGCACGTAGAGGTTTCCGTTCGGTCCGCCTTCCGCGGCGATCACGGCGGCCCACTCACCCTGGTTTCCCGGCGGCGGCTGCCCCCAGGGCTCGATGCGTGTGTAGGGGTTGGGCCGGTCGTTGCTGTTGGCGATCGGACCGTACGCGGCCACGAGCTGTTGGAGCAGATTCACCACGGCGGAGTCGAAGTTCTCGTTCGTGATCGGGCGATCGATGTTCGGGTTCTGTCGGACCGGTGTCGGCTCCTTGGCCGTCTGGGCGCGAAGGGTTCCGGCCGTACTCGCCGCCGCCACGGCCATCACGACGATGATTAGCAACCGTTTTGACATCGCAAGCTCCTTACTTTCCCGCTCTGCTCGGGCCGTCACTTCACGTCACTGAGATCGAACAGCTCGACCTTGCGAAACTCGATGGGATGGCTTTCCGCCTGCAAGGCGATGTACCCCTCGCTCAGAGGGGTACCCTCTTCGAGCGGGAAGTTCTCAGGCAAGAACTCACCGCCGATCTGCGGTTTTGAGTAGGCGATCACGGTCTCGCCGTCGATGATGTGGCGGATCGACGTGTTTCCGCGCACCTCCATCTCGACCGTGACCCATTGGTCTCCCTGATAAGTTTTCGAGCTCGAGTCGACACAGTGCTCGGTCACGAGCTCGCCCTCCATCACGACGTGGGTTCCCGGCGTGCAGAGGTTGGCCGTCGTGCGCGTGCCCTCGCCGGTGCCGCCGAGAAACTGAGCTTCTATCGAGACCGGGAACTCCTGGTCGAGCCCCATGCTCGCCGCCGACTGAGAGTGCAGCATCGCACCGCTGTTCCGGAACGACCAGTCGTCACCGACTGGCGTCTGCTCACCCACGAAACGGTACTCCACTCTCAAAATGTAGTGGGAAAGCTTCTCCTGGTAGAATAAATGTCCGAACTCACCATTGAAGCTCTCGTACGCGTCGTAGGAGACTTTGAGCAATCCGTCCTCCACGCGGAACGTGTTCTTGTAGTTGTCGTTGAGCTCGTGGCCGGCAATTTTGATATCCCAGCCCGAGAGGTCCTTTCCGTTGAACAGTTGGACCCACTCTGAGGTGGCACGCGAGTCTTGGGCGCAGCCGCTCGAAAGCAGTAGGATGGAAACAGCGACGAACTCTTCGAATGGCGCCATGTTGCGGGCGATTCTATCTCAACTTTGCAGCCAAGCCCGGGATGGTCTTCCGGGGCGTGGCAACGCGAGTGAGGGTCGTCCACGGCGCTCAACTGCTAGATCCCGAAACACTGGAGACGAACGAGTTGCCCACTAGCGACGAGTGACTCCTCCTGCCGGAGGCGATGAGCGCAGATCTTGGTCGCGCGAATCGCTGGCACGATGCACGCACCGACGGCATCGACGACGAGGACCGAGGAAATCGTCGTGCCCGATAGGGGATCGAAAACCCATTAGCCGGGTCAAAGTCCCTCCAGAAGTGGAAACCAGGCCCGTCAATTCCATCGTAGTCAAACTACAGCCGGACCCTGTGGTTTGTGGATTGGCAGTCTAAACATAAAACTGTGTTCAATTTATGCCAATGATAGTCTTTGGCGAGGGGAATGCCTATTGCAATAAATTACGGGGTCGATATATTATTTAGTGTTGTTTTGACATCTCCCTGCACGACTCGTTCGGGCAACCGGAAAGGAACGCGAATTTTATGACCACGACCGCGGAGACAGTTTGGAAGGAACGGCTCTCAACGATGGACACGAGCATCGAGGCGATCCAGCTCCCCTCGGAGGGCGATGGGGGGCTTTCGCAGGACGAGGAGTGGTGCGTCGTCACGGTCGAAGGTAGCCGGAGGCGAATCCGCTTTCATGATTACGCCTCCATCTACGAGATCCCGGGGCTCTACGAGCAGCTCTTCTATGACCGTCTCAAGTGTAGTTCTCCGTTCCGGGTGAGCCGACTCCTTGCCGACGTCCTACGAGAACGCGGTCAGGCGCCGGAGGATTTGCGGGTCCTCGATTTGGGGGCCGGCAACGGCATGGTGGGCGACGAACTCCATACCCTCGGTATGAAGACCATCGTCGGCGTCGACATCATTCGGCAAGCGCGCTCGGCGGCGATACGCGACCGAAAAGGAATTTACCAGGAGTACCTCGTTGCGGACATGACCGATTTACCGGAGGACACGGCCCGGCGACTAACGTCAAAGAAGCTCAATTGCCTGACAACGGTGGCGACGCTGGGCTTTGGCGACATCCCTCCCAAGGCTTTCTCCACCGCGCTTTCTCTGATCTCCACCCCGGGTTGGCTTGCCTTCAACATCAAAGAGGACTTCCTGTATGACCGGGACGACTCGGGTTTTGCGCGCTTGATCCGGGAGCTCAGCCGCAGCGAAGTGATACGGATCGAGGCGTATCGACGTTACCGACATCGGCTGGCGATCGACGGCCGTCCCATCTACTACGTGGCCATGATCGCGAGCAAGCAGAAGAAGATCCCACTTTCTTCACCGAAAGGGTCGGATCTACCGCGCCTGCAGTGATCGCGTTTCAAGACATCTCAAAGTCCTTCGACGGAGGGCGCAGCTTTGCCGTCCGACCCCTCAGCCTCGAAGTTTCGGATGGTGAAACGCTCGTGCTATTAGGCTCTTCCGGGTCCGGAAAGACGACGCTCCTCAAAATGGTAAATGGGCTCGTCCAGCCAACAAGCGGCGCCGTCTATCTCGACAACCAGGAGACCTCTCGAGCGGACCCGGTCGCACTGCGCCGCTCGCTCGGGTACGTCTTCCAGGGTATCGGTCTCTTCCCGCACCTGACGGTGGGGCAAAACGTCGGCATCGTCCCAAGGCTTCAGGGATTGCAGGCGAGCGAGCAGCGAAGCCGAGCTCATGAAATGCTGGAGCTGGTAGGTCTTTCGCCTTCCGTCTACGGAGAGCGTTTTCCGGAGGAGCTCTCCGGGGGGCAACAGCAGAGAGTCGGTGTAGCGCGTGCTCTAGCGGCCGAGCCGGCGCACCTGCTGATGGACGAGCCGTTTGGAGCCCTGGATGCCGTGACGCGAGACGAGCTCTAGCAAGAATTGCTGCGCCTCAAAAAACGGCTTCATAAGACGATCTTGTTCGTGACCCACGACGTCTTCGAGGCCGTCAGGCTTGGAGATCGTATCGCCGTCCTGCACGAGGGACGGCTCGAACAAGTGGGTGCTCCCCAAGACGTTCTTCGACGGCCCGCGACCGCCTACGTCGAACAGCTCGTCGGACGCATCCGGGAGCAGCTGCACGTGATCGCAGACGTGCTCTCCTGATGGACGCCTCGCGCTGGGCCGAGCTTTGGCTCAGGACGGGCGAGCACCTGATACTCACCGGTGCCTCGACCCTGGTCGCTATTCTCGCCGGGATCCCTCTGGGCATTTTCGCGGCACGGCACCGTGTGCTTAAGGGCATCGTCGTGAGCATCGTCGGTATTCTCCAGACGATTCCGAGCCTCGCCATGCTGGCGCTTCTTCTCGTCGTCTTCCGGCAGATCGGGGCTCTGCCCGCCATTACGGCCCTGTCCCTTTACGCTCTTTTGCCGATCGTGCGCAACACACTCGCTGGCTTCGAGAACATCACACCCTCGGTTACCGAAGCCGCAGACGGTGTCGGGATGAGCTCGCGCCAGCGTCTCGTGATCGTGGAGATTCCGCTGGCGGCTCCGGTTATTGTTGCTGGGATACGAACGGCGGCGGTGGTTGGTGTCGGTGTCGCGACACTGTCGGCCTTCATCGGCGCGGGTGGGCTCGGTCAGTTCATCAACCGCGGCCTGGCACTCGCCCGCTACGATCTCATCCTTCTCGGCGCCATCCCGGCAGGTGTGCTTGCGCTTGCCGTGGACTTCAGCTTGGGAGCCGCTGCCTGGGGACTTCGAGCGCCGCGGAGACGAGAAAGAAGTGCATGGAAAGCGCGACTCAAACCCGTGGCCGCATGGTCACCGGTGCTCCTCGTGCTGCTGGGAGCGCTATCGCTACGCCTCGGCGCCTCGGCCGGCACACCCTCGGAAGCGTCGCGGCAGGGCGTGGTCCGCATCGGGAGCAAGAATTTCACGGAACAGCTCGTCTTGGCGGAAGTTATCGCGCAACTCGTGGAGGCGCGCACCAACCTGCGAGTGGAGCGATACCCGAACCTCGGCGGCACGATGATCTGCCACGAAGCGCTCGTATCGGGTGAGCTCGATCTCTACGTGGAATATTCGGGCACGGCGCTCACGGCGGTCTTGAATCTGGAGACACCGGAATCCCCTGACGATGTCTGGGCAATTGTTAGTGAGGCGTATCGTGAACGGTTCGATTTGGAGTGGCTTTCGCCACTGGGGTTTGACAATAGCTACATGATCTCGGTGCGTCGTGACGATGCCCGACGGCGCGGCTGGACGACCATTTCCGATCTCGCTCGAGACGCGCCACACCTCAGTGCGGGATTCACCGCCGAGTTTGCCGAGCGCGCCGATGGCTACCCGGGCTTGAGCCGCAGGTACGGCTTCGAGTTCGCCGAGGTGCACGATCTCGAGCCGGCGTTGATGTACGCCGCTGTCGTCCGAAAGGAAGTCGACGCCATCGCGGCCTTCGCCACGGACGGGCGGATCGAGGCGTACGACCTCCAGACTCTGAAAGACGATGCCTCCTACTTTCCGCCGTACCAAGCCGCAGTGGTAGCGCGACGCTCGGTCCTCGAACGCTGGCCCGAGCTCCGCCGCGAGCTCTCGGCTCTAGCGGATCGTATCGATGACACGACCATGCGGCGGATGAATGCTTTGGCGGACGAACACAAGCGTTCTCTCGAGACCATAGCCAGCGAGTTTCTCCGTCAGCAAGGACTCGTGCGCTAATGGTGCGCCAGTTCTCGAACCCGCGCTTGCTGACGAGCCACGTACACCGATGGGCCGATGAGAGTGGCCGATTGTGAGCCCGGAAGTTACGATACGTGTGGGGCTGGAAGCCCTCTCGGGAGCGATCGTGAGTAAAGACTTCGATACTCAGGGTGAGATCGTCACTGCTCTGCGGCGGATCATTCGGGCCGTGGATCTGCATTCGAAATACCTTGCCCAACGCTACGGTCTGACGGGACCCCAGCTCGTGGTGTTGCAATTCTTGGAGCAGCGCGGACCGCAAACGACGGGTCAGCTTGCCGAGGGTGTCTCGCTGGGACAGGCAACCCTCTCGGATATCCTGGAGCGACTCGGAAGGAAAAAGCTCATCGCGCGGCAGCGCAGCACGGCGGACAAGCGCCGCGTCATCAACGAGCTGACCGCCGCAGGTCGAGACGCCATCAAGGAGGCCCCTCCCTTGCTTCAAGAGCAGTTCGTCAGGGCACTCCAAGGGCTTGCCGACTGGGAGCAGACGCTCATCCTCTCCACGCTCCAGAGGGTAGCGGAGATGATGCACGCCCAGAAGATCGAGGCCTCTCCCGTCCTGGTGACGGGCCCCGTCGCCGTATCGGCGGAGGAAACCGCCGAGTTTCTTACCGCGGAAGAGGACGCTGGCGAACCGGAGCCCCCGCCCCAGAGCTGAAATCCCTCTCGCCGAAACGGTCGGTGGCAGCGTCAACTCCGGGACCCGAAGTGTAACGAGAGGCCGCGCGCGACATCGACAGCAACACGAGCGCAAAAGATACAACAACGCGCGAGTGGTGCAAACGGATCTCAGCGGCAACGGGACATGATTGGCAGTACATTCGCGTCAACCAAGTCCAGTTCCAGGCCACGAAGGCAAGAAGCCTTAGCGAGCTCATCGAGAAGATGGCGGGTTCTTGACAAAGTTATGTCCGGGGCCGGCGAGCTCAGGCTGAGAGCTCGCGGATTCGACGACTCCCGGCGCCCCCGGTTGAAACTCTACCTCACCCACACCGTCTTGCGGTTCACGAACTCGAGGAGGCCTTCTCGTGACAGCTCGCGGCCGAAGCCGGATTCCTTCGTGCCTCCGAAGGGCAGGCGGGGGTCCGACTTCACGAGTCCGTTGACGAAAACGGAGCCGGCGTCGATCCGCGGGATCAAACGTTCGGCCCGCTCGACGTTCTCGGTCCAGACGCTCGAGCCCAGCCCGTAGGCTGTCTCGTTGGCGATCGAGACCGCCTCGTCTTCGGAGTCGAAGGGCGTCAAGACGGCGACGGGCCCGAAGAGCTCTTCTTCGTGTGCGGGCGTTCCTTTTCGGACGTTGGTGAGTACGGTCGGTGGGTAGAAAAAGCCCCGGGACGGCGCGTCGGATGCGAACAGCACTTCGGCCCCTCCGTCGACGCTCTCTCGGACCTGGCGGGCGAGGGTATCGCGGAGATCCTCCCGGGCGAGCGGACCGATCTGTACGGTGCGGTCGAGGGGATCGCCGAGCTTGCGCTTCTTGATCTCGGCCACGAACCGGCTCGCGAAATCCTCGAGGATGGACTCGGCGACGAGAAACCGCTTGGCTGCGATGCAGCTTTGTCCCGCATTGATACAACGAGCGAGGGCCCCGACCTCGGCCGCGGCGTCGAGGTCGGCATCCTCGAAAACGATAAAGGGGTCGCTTCCTCCGAGCTCCATGACCATCGTCTTCAGGTGCCCGCCCGCGACCGCGCCCACGGCCTTGCCGGCGCGCGAGCTTCCCGTCAGGGTGACACCCTGGATACGGCGATCCGCGATCACGTCCGCGGCTTGCTCGTTCGTCAGGAAGAGGCTCTGGAAGACGCCTTCGGGCGCCCCGGAATCGTTCATGAGCTCGACGATGCGGAGGGCACACTGAGGAACGGAAGGTGCGTGCTTCAACAAAACGACGTTTCCGGCGGTGAGCGCGGGTGCCGTGAAGCGGAGGACCTGCCACAGCGGGAAGTTCCACGGCATGATTGCGAGGATGGCGCCCAGCGGATCGTGCCGGACGTACGCGCGCGAGCCGTCGGATTCGTGATCGTCGGGGGCGAGAAAGGATTCGCCCTCTTCGGCGTAGAAGCGGCATACCCACGAGCATTTCTTGGCTTCGGCTTCGCCCTCGGCGAGAGGCTTTCCCATCTCGAGCGCCATGACTTCCGCGAGCGGGGTCGCGCGCTCTTCGAGAAGGCGCGCCATTTCGAGAAGGAGCTTCCGGCGCTCCCCGAGCCGGGTCGTACGCCAATGCGAGAAGCCGGTCTCGGCCAAGCGAAGCACCTCGTCGACCTCGGCCGCGGTCGGGTTGGGGAAAGTCTCGACGAGTTCCTCCGTTGCCGGGTTCAGGGTTCGGTACTGCACGATAGCGCTTCCTCCAGGATGTCGAGGCCTTTGGTGAGCTCTTCGTCGGAGATCACGAGCGGCATCAGGGTTCGAATGACGTTACCACTCGCCGTCATCAGCAAGAGCCCGCGATCGAGGGCTTCGGTGAGAACGCGGTTCGCCCGCGACGCGCCGTCGAGCTCTAGTCCGCACATGGCTCCGAGTCCGCGGGCGTCGGTCACGAAGTCGAAACGCTCGTTGAAGTCTCGAAACCGCGACATCACGGTCGTCCCGATCGCGGCGGCCCGTTCCGGAAGGCTCGCTTCCTCCATGATGTCGAGGACGGCGTGCGCGGCGGCGCAGGCCAGCGGGTTGCCTCCATAGGTGCCGCCGAGCCCTCCGAGCTGGGGAGCATCCATGATGTCGGCGGCGGCCGTGACCGCGCTCAGCGGAAGCCCCGCGGCGAGGGATTTGGCCATGACGACCATATCGGGAACGACGGCGTAGCGCTCGAAAGCGAAGAGCGCGCCCGTGCGGCCGAAGCCGGTCTGGACTTCGTCGCTCGCGAGAAGGATGCCGTGTTGCCGCGTGACGTCTCGGAGGGCACGGAAGGTGGCGGGGTGAACGGGAAGGAACCCGCCCTCGCCGAGCACGGGCTCGATCAAGATGCAGGCGACGTGTTGCGGCTCGATTTGATAGGAGAAGGCGTGCTCGAGCGCGCTGCGGCAGGCGGCGTCGACCTCGGTGTCGGGGCGTTCCGGACGACCGAAAAACGCCTCGTACGGCAAACGGTAGACCTCGGGAGCGAACGGTCCGAATCCCTCCGTATAGGGTTTGACTTTGCCCGTGAGCGTCATCGCGAGCAGAGTGCGTCCGTGAAACCCGCGCTCGAAGCTCAAGACCGCTTGCCGGCCGGTGTGCGCTCTCGCGATCTTGACGGTGTTCTCCGTCGCTTCCGCGCCACTCGTGAAAAACACGGTCTTGTTGGGCCCGGGTATCGGGACGAGCTCGTTGAGGCGTTCCGCGAGACGCACGTAGGGCTCATACATTACGACGTGCCAGCAGGTGTGGATGAACCGACTCGCTTGCTCCTTCACGGCCGCCGTCACTTTGGGATGGTTGTGGCCGACGTTCAAGACGCCGATCCCTCCGCAGAAATCTAGGTACTCCCGTCCCTCGGTATCCCACAGCTTCGCGCCTTCGGCTCGGTCGGCGAAAATCGGTGCGACGTTGAAGGGGCCGCGCGGCACGGCCTTTTCCCGGCGCGAGAGCAGCGATTCCTGAATGCTCACGGGTGGTCTCCTTGGGGCGAATCTCGCCATCGTTGCACAGAAGGCTCACTAAATTCAAGAAAATACACGATTAACGGCCGAAAGCGGTTGGTGTCCCCCCGACAGTGTGCTAGTCTAAAGCGACGATGGTCGCATCGATCCCGATAGGTTTCAAAAATGCCGTTGACCCGGACACCCTTACTCGCCGAGACCGTGCGCAAGCTCGTGGCTCGGGGTGCCTACGTCAACGCTTACAAGATCCTCAATCGTCTCCATCCGTCTGATATCGCGGCCATTCTCGGAGATCTCTCCGAGCACCTTCGCCGCGATACGTTCAATACGCTTTATCAGCGAAACCTGACCCTCGCGAGCGAAGCCTTGGCGGAGCTCGGCCCCGAACGCGGCGCTCTCATTTTGTCGGGGATGTCCGCCCAGGAGATCTCGGCCATCCTCCAAGAGCTCGATCCCGACGACGCCGCGGACTTCGTGGCCGATCTTCCCGATGAGCTCCAGGAGCAGATTCTCGGGGCGATGCGGGAGAAAGAAGCCTCCGAGGTCGAAGACCTGCTCCAGTATCCCGAGCAGACCGCGGGTCGCATCATGAGCCCGAAGGTGTTCTCGCTCGACGAGGACACCACGGTCGCGGAGGCCATCCAGAGCTTGCAGGCCGCGGGCGATCTGGAGATGGTGTTCTACATCTACGTCGTGGACGAGCACGGAAATCTCGTCGGTGTGCTGTCGTTGCGCCAGCTCTTGTTGAAGCGTCCGGAGACGACGCTCAAGGACATCATGGAGACGGACGTCATCCGGGTGACGACGGACACGGATCAAGAAGAGGTCTCTCAGCTCGTGGCTTCGTACAACGTTCTCGCCGTTCCCGTCGTGGACGTCCAGAACAAGCTCGTCGGCGTCATCACCGTCGACGACGTCATCGACGTGATCAAAGAAGAGGCCACGGAGGACATGTACCGCCTCGCGGGTCTCGACACGGACGAGCGCGTGTTTACTTCGCCCCGGACGTCGTTCAAGAAACGCGTTCCCTGGCTCGTCGTGAATCTCGTGACGGCTTTTTTCGCCGCTCTGGTCGTGTCTCAGTTCGAGGATGTCATTGCCCAGTTCGCCCTGCTCGCGGTCTTCATGCCCATCGTTCCAGGTATGGGTGGCAATGCCGGGAATCAGACGCTGACGGTGATGGTACGCGGGATCGCTCTCGGAGAGCTCTCGTGGGCCAACTCGAGAAAAGCCCTATTCAAGGAGCTTCTCGTGGGCTTGCTCAACGGGATACTCATCGGGCTCTTGGTGGGAGCGGTGGCCTTCGTATGGAAGGGCAACCCGCTCATCGGCGGTGCTCTCTGCCTGGCGATGATCGGGAACCTCCTCGTCGCCGCCATCATGGGCACGCTCGTGCCCCTCACGTTGCGATGGATGAAGGTCGACCCGGCGCTCGCTTCCTCGGTCTTCGTCACCACGGCTACGGACGTCACCGGATTCCTGCTCTTCCTCGGTCTCGGTACGTTCTTCCTGGCGCGATTCTAGTAGACCCTCTCATGCCGATTCGGCGGGCCACGTCGATCGTTCTCAGGAGCTACAAGGTCGGTGAGACGGACAAGCTCGTGGTGTTCTTCACGCTGCCCTACGGAAAGGTGCGCGGGAGGGCGCGGGCGGCCCGAAGGGCGCGTTCGCGTTTCGGCGGCAGCCTCGAGCCCGGCACGGAAGTCGAGCTCACGTTCTTCGAGAAGGAGAGCCGCGAGCTCGTGAGCGTCGATCGCTGTGATATAGTCCGCTCCAGATTTTCGGTGTTGGGAGAGCCCATTCTCGCGTCGACCCTCGGTTACGTGTCCGATCTCGTGGACAGCTTCGCGCCCGAGCGCGAGCCCAATCTACGACTCTACCGCCTCTTGCGGGCGACGATCGGTGCCCTCGACGCGCGCGCGAGTCCGGAAACGCACGCGCGGTACTTCGAAGCCTGGCTCCTGCGGTTGGCGGGGTTTTATCCGAGACGGAAGAACTGTCCGTCCTGTGGACGGGCCCTCGCCGACGAGGGTGCCCGCTACCTCGCCTCCGAGCATCGGCTCGCGTGCCGGCGTTGCCTCGGTTCTGGAGTATCCTTGTCCCCGCGAGCTTTCGCCTTCGTCGAAGCGATATGGAGAGAGCCCCCGGATGCGGTTTCGCCGCCCGAGGCGCCCGGTGTGCTCTCCGAGCTGGGAGTGTTCCATTACCGACTCATCCAGGAGCAGCTCGAAAAAGATTTGAAGTCCCATCGAGTGTTGAAAGACCTGCTGCGCCACGAGAAAGGACGATGACGTTCCAAGAGTTGATCTTCACCCTCACGAAGTTCTGGTCCGACCGGGGGGTCCTCGTACACCAGCCCTACGACATCGAGATGGGTGCGGGCACGATGCACCCCGAGACCTTTCTCAGGGTACTCGGTCCCGAGCCCTGGAACGTCGTGTACGTCCAGCCCTCCCGGCGGCCCGCCGACGGCCGTTACGGGGAGA
>Ga0114931_10009567_pt1 | contig 11607 bp, 8 predicted proteins | sample 2SBtaG_FD_89579 | JGI IMG/M metagenome (GOLD analysis project Ga0114931, IMG submission 89579) | Deep subsurface microbial communities from Kolumbo volcano to uncover new lineages of life (NeLLi) - 2SBTROV14_V59a metaG | ecosystem: Environmental > Aquatic > Marine > Volcanic | place: Kolumbo...
GCTTCTACTTCGTCTTTAAATTTACAGAATTTTTCTTGTGCAATTTCAAGAGCTATTATCATTGCAACTCTCCAGTCCTGCGGAGCTATTTCTTTTTCTAAGTCTATAATTCTTTCTATTGCTCCTGAGCCTTCTATTTGCGGAGCTACTGCTGCTATGAGTCCTACTACTCGTTCAGCTAGGTTTTCAGCAAGTTTTACTTCGACAAATTCTTCTGGGTCATAGGATTTCTTTCTTGCATCTGTCGCGATTGCATGTAGTTTTAGAGCGTCTGATTTAAGACTGTTAAAATACGCTTTTGTTTTTTTTGATGCAATTAACATTTTAGTTTACCAGTTTGGGAATGTGTTTTTTTGTTGAGCGATGAATATAAAGCAGTCATGGGTTCTTAGCATTTTTAACCTTCTTTCTTTTTTAGTTCTTCTACTTCTTTTAATTTTTCTTCTTCCTTTTCTCTTGATGTTTTTGTCATGAAATTTAGCAGTTTTACATTTCTTGTTCTAAGATTTATTATTGGAAGTCTTGCTGGTTGTGGTTCTAGTCCTCTTTTTACTTGGTCATCTGTTGTTTCTGTCCAGCACGAACCATTTATCATAGTTACGTTCCTGTAGTTTTTTACGGATGCTCTGTGGATGTGCCCTGTTAAAAAGAAGTCCGGTATTATATCTATTAGTAGCGGGTCTTTTTCACTGTCTGGAACTATTAGTGTTGAGCCGTATGTTGGAGCTAAATGTCTTCTTTGTAAAAGATATTGCATAATTAAATCTGCTCTTTTTTGTCCGCCTGCAGCTCTTATTGATGGAATATTATCTGAATAATAAATTATTGAACCACCATGATACATAAGAATATCAAATCCTGAGAAATTCTCCGTTGCACCTATATTTACGTATGCTGGGTTACTTACTAAGTGCACGTTTGGCAGTTTCCAGAGCGCTCCACCGAGATCTTTGGGGATTTTTTCCTGTGGCTCTGCAAGTCGTCCGACATCGTGGTTTCCTACAGTAATTATTATTTGTTTGTCTTCAGGTATTCTTGCTATCCATTTCGCTGCTTCTTCATATTGTTGTTTTATATCAACAATTTCTAAGTCTTCTTCTTGACTCGGATATATTCCTACACCCTCAACGACGTCGCCTGTTTGAAGTATGTATTTTACTTTTTTTGCTATTTCCCTTTGTTCTTCATTTCCATATTCTCCTCTTATCCATGCTATGAATCTTTGAAATTCTTCTTTCATGAATACTTTTGAACCAAAATGAATATCTCCCAAGACAACCATATATTCTTCTTCTTTTTGTTTTTTTAATTCTTTTGTTGGAGGAATATCTGGGAATATTATTTTTTGAACGAATATTGCTGTGTTTAGTTTTTTTCCAACAACACCTATGACTTCATCAAGTGCTATGTCTTTTGCAGCGTTAAACGTTGCTTTGTTTTGTTCATCATCGCGAATTATTACAGTCATGGTTCCTGTTTTGTCTTCGAGTGTCATGATTATGTTATTATTTCTCGTTATTGTTTTGTCAAGAACCATTCCTATCGTTTCAACCTGTTCGTTTTCTTTTGTTTTTATTCTTGCAATTGCAGACACATTTTGAAGTTCCTGTCTGTTTTTTAGAATTGCAGATATTGAGTTAAACCTATTATTAAATAGAGATACAAAATCTTGGAAACTTCTTTTTTTTGGTGGTTTCTCGTAACTTTTGATTATTTTTACTGAAGAGTTTTGAGATTTGGGGTTTTCTGTTTCTGCTGCTTTTTCATATTTTTCTATTAAATCTTCATTGAGAGTATCTAAATCATCGCCGTAATCTTCAATTATTTTTTTTAATATATTTTCATCTACTTCTTTGTTCATTAATTCCGGGCTTACAAGAACACCTTTTTCTATTAAAGAATTTATTATGCTTGACATTTTGATTCAAAATTTATTTCGAGTTCGAATCTTTTATTTCGAGTTCTTCTTCGAGTGTTATTATGATTTTCTTTTCTATACTTTTGGGAAGGTTTATTCTTATTTCTCTTGTTCTACCAAATCTGCCTTTGCTTATTACTTTTGCATTTATTATTCCAAGCATATCTAGTTCTGCTATTATGTCTGAGATTCTCCTTTGAGTTAAAGGTCTTAGGTTTGTTTTCTTACAGATTTCTTTGTATAGTTCATATATATCTCCTGTGAATATTTCTTTTTGTTTTTGTTGACCTAAAACTAGTATTGGATATAGTGTTGCTTGGAATTGTTTTGGGTGTGTTTTTACCATATCTATTAGTCTGTCACGTTCAATTTTATCTTCTGCTTCGTCAATATTTTCTATTCTTACTTTTTCTTCGTTTTTTCTTTCAGCAAGTTCTCCTGCGACTCTTAATAATTCTAGTGCTCTTCTGGCATCTCCGTGTTCTCTTGCTGTGTAAGCTGCGCATTTTTGAACTACTCCGTCTTCAATTGAGCCTTCTTTAAATCCTTCTTCTGCTCTTTTTCTTAGTATGTCTTGAATTTGAACTGCGTTGTATGGTGGAAAGACCATTTCTTCCTCACTTAAAGAAGATTTTACTCTAGGATCCAAATTGTTTGCAAACATTAAATCGTTTGAAATTCCTATTATAGACAGTTGAGATTTTTTTAAATCAGAATTTATTCTTGTAAGATTGTATATGATTTCGTCTCCTGCCTTTTTTACAAGCTGATCTATTTCATCCATAATCAGAATTACTATTTTATTTTCGTTGTCAAGTGCTGAAAAGAATATGTTATACACTTCATCTGTTGGTAGCCCTGTAGGAGGTATTGCTTTTCCAAAGAACCTTGCGAGTTCTGCTATTAGTCTGTATTCTGTGTCTGCAATTTTTTTTAATTTGCAGTTAAGATAGAATATTTGTAAAGGTATTCCTTTTTCTTTTGCGACATTTTCCATTTGCTCAGCTACATATCTGGATACTAGTGTTTTGCCTGTGCCTGTTTTTCCATAGACAAATAGGTTTGATGGTTTATCGCCTTTAAGTGCTGGTGCCAAGATTTGTGCTATTTGGTTTATTTGTTCGTCTCTGTGGTTGATTTCGCCTGGAATGTATTGAGATTGGAGGACTTTTTTGTTTTTGAATATTGTGTCTTTTTTGAGGAATTTTTCGAAGAAATTGTTTAAATTGTTTTGGACCATAATCTCCAGAGGAAATGGTGGTTATATAAATATTCTTCTTTTGGAAGTTATATTTTAGAAAATCACTTTTGCAGAATATATCCCCTACCCCTATATTTCCTATGGAACTTAAAATTTTGCATTTACAGACGTTCTAAATCCTAAATTTTGTTAAATTTGACGGTTTTTAAATTAGTCAATTTTGATTTTTTGGCTTATTTTAATAATGATTTTTCTGTTTTTGTCGTTATTTTTAAGAAATTTTAATGAAAAATTAATCTATTTTGTTTGATTTTTTGTTCATTTTGTGCTTCATTTTTAAGTTCTTTTCTTCTCTTCAAATCTTCTTCTTTTTTTTATATATTATTATATATTAATGATATTGTTATTATATATTATATATTATATATATAAATTAATAATAATAATATAATATTAAGCTTCCATATAGAAGTTAATTGTTTGCGTGTTGAGATTATCACAAGTTGAAATAAAAATAAAATTAAAAATAAAATTAATTAATAAATAAAATAAAAATAAAAAAATGATAAAACAACAAAAAAGGATTGATTTCAGTGAATAAACTAAACAAAATAAAAAACAGCTAGTAAAATAAGTAGTTGTTAATTGAGTATACTAACAATCGTTTTAAGTGAAGATATTTATTTTAATACAGAATTATATTAATACAAAATTTTAATCAATAATAATCAAGAGAATACACAAAAAACACAATACAAAAAAGCAATGCAACATAGCATTCTAAATATTTTTTTATGAACAAGAACAAATTATATAACAAAAACAAATTACATAAATTCAAATTCTTTGAATTTGTTTTAGAAAAGCAATAAATCATCGCAACTTTTGTGCAAAAATTAAATCTCTATGAGAAACCAAGGGGTGAGACTGAAAAGAATTTTTCAATAGTGTTTTATTCTTCACTTTCTTTTTTTAATTGAGTTATTATATGATCAACATCTATTTCAAATCCAGAAGCAGGCATTTCAATACTAAATACATTAAGTGCTTTAGGATTGAGTTCTCCAATATATCCTATTGTTTTGTTTTTCCAGATTATTTTTCCTGACCTTCCTTTCAGAAACACAGGATTTTCTGCTTTTTCTACTTCGTAATCTTGATTTATGCTTGACATAACAAGGTCTAGATATTGCCTTGCTTTTGTGAAATTAATAGCATCACCACAAGAGACTACTGCAAGAGAATTTGATTCTGTTACTTTTGTTTCTTTTATAGACTCTGTGAATACAGTCCCAATTTCAAAGAATTCTTGAGGATATTCATATTGCTTATTATTCTTTAATGTCTGCAACAGACTTAATATTATTTTGTTTCTTAAGGAGTTATATTCTGTTGTTGATGCATTTGCAATTTTTACAACACTTTTGAGTTCTAATATTCTTTTTTGGTTTTCTTCAGACATTAAAGAAAGACTGTTGGTTTCTAATAGGCCAGCTCCTGCAAGGATTTCTCTAATTTTTCTTTTTATCTTTTCTGTGTAACTTTCTTTTCCAGTACTATAGACGCGAGTATTATTTCCTTCTAGTTTGTTATAACCATAACCAATCATAATATCTTCCACAACATCAATTGGGTGTAGGATGTCTGATCTATATGCAGGAATGTGTGCTTCTATTTTGTTTTTAGTTATCTTTACGTTATATCCCATCTTTTGAAGCGAAGATGTTATTTCTTTATCTGTAAATTCTTTTCCGATGTTTTTTTCAACATATTTTTTATCAAATATTATTTTTTCAGGTTCTAAATTGGGTGTTATTTTTGATTTTTTATCTTCAAAGTTTAGAGTTACTGAATATATTTTACCACCCATATCTGAAAGTGCTGTTGCAATCATGTTTATTGCTTTTTCAAGAACGTTAAATTCAAAACCAGAGCATTCTACAAATACATCAGTTGTTTTACCTGTGATTTTTCCTGTTTTTTCAGAGTTTATTATTGGAGGAACACTCAAAATTTCGTTGTTTGCATCTATAAACACAGGATATTTCTTTTGTCCTATAAGCAAATGAGCATATTCTTTTCCCTTTTCATGCTCTTTTAGAATTTGTTTTCCATTCATAGGTTTTGTTCTTCCTAAGGGAATAAAGTTAATATCTTCAGGTTTTTTTGCAGTATATTCAATTGGGAATTTTATTGCTTCCATTGGATATATTCCTATTGCACATTTTTTTCTGTTTCGTCCATAAGTTATGTGGAGCTTTTCCTGAATTTCTATTATGTCATTAAGTTTTTCTTTATTTATTTTAAGTCCTTTAATGACCGCACACGCAGTGAATGGTCTGACTTGTTTAACCTCTTTTTTTATGTTTACAACACAATTACTTTTTTTGACTGAATATTTTTTGAGTCCTGTTTTATTCTCTAAGAAGGAACTTAATGCTCTTGAGAATCCTTCTTCTGAGAGCATATCTGGTCTATTTGGAAATATTTCTACCACTATTTCTTTTGAATCCACACTTTCAAGGTCAGTTCCTAGATAAGCTATTTTTTCTTTTAACTTCTCATCTGAAAGCTTCGCTCCTGAAAGCTCGAGCACTCGTTTTTTATTTAGTCGTATTGTTGGCATTTTATTTTCTTATTTTTTTACCTTTCATTATAATGTTCCAATCTTGTTTTTCTTCTCTATGAAGAAGTTCCTGATCAAGTTCAGATAATTGTTTTTTTTGTTTTTTCTTAGTGTTAATTAATTTGAAAATTAATTTGACTGCTTCTTTTGGAGAATTTGCTCCATAAACAAGTTCTGTTTTTCGTGTGTCAAAATAAATATCTGTGAGTGATTCGGCCATTCCGCCACTAGGGGTTAGCGCAACCAGGGGTTTTTTCATCATATATCCATATGTTGCTTCGTTAAGTGTTCCTGCTCCTCCCTGTATTATTATTGCTCCGTCACAGCTGTTAAGATTTATTGAGTTTCTGGACCACCCAATTCCTGTTGCAACAACAAAATCTGCGTAATCGTTCACTTTGTCTTTACTTTCCCAAGGAACAATTGCAAGAGTTTGTCCTTTTTGTTTTTTTGCTCCTTTTAGTGCGCCTTCCATTACTCCAAGTCCACCACCAGTCAGGGTTATAGCCTTTCTTTTTGCTATTTCTTGCCCAACTTCAAAAGCCATATTATACGCTTTCTTTGAAACTATTGCTGAACTTGATCCGAGTACTGCTATTTGTATTGCTTTTTTTGCCTTTGGCACTTTTGTATTTTGGTAGTTTATTTTTTCGAAGTTTTTCATTGTTTAATCCTCTTTTATTTTAGGAATGTTTTTGCGTTTCTTAATTGTTCAATATCATTCTTGTAAATTTCCCTTAAATCATTAATGTTGTGATATGCCGAGATTATTCTTTCCATTCCAAGACCCCATGCTAGAACAGGACATTCAAATCCTAGCAGTGTTTTTGTAACTTCAGGTCTGAATATTCCGCAGCCACCCATTTCAACCCATTGTTTTCTATGCGGGTTATATGCTTCTGCTTCAGCGCTTGGTTCTGTGTAGGGGAAGTATGCGGGTCTTATTCTAACATCTGTATAGCCCATCTTTCCGAAGAACTCTTTTAAGTATCCTTTCAGCTGTGCGAATGTTCCATTAGGGTCTACTACTATTCCTTCTACTTGTTGGAATTCAAATAAATGTTTCCAATCTAATGCTTCATTTCTGAATACTTTTCCAACTATGAAGAATTTTTTGGGTAGTTCTTCTTTTTTTAGTTTTGATATGGTTCTGGCACTTATTACGGTTGTGTGTGTTCTTAGAAGTGTTTGTTTTGCAATATCTTCTGAGTATTTAGTTTCCCAACCCTTTGAGCCCGTGTCTCCACCGTTTTCGTGGACTGCTTTTATTTTCTTTAGTAATTCTTTACGAAGTTTTGCTGTTTTTTCTAGGTAAAATGTGTCTTGAAGTTCTCTTGCAGGATGATCTTGAGGGACAAATAATGAGTCTAAATCCCAGAATGCACTTTGCACTTGTGCGCCTTCCATTTCTTCAAAGCCCATTTCGAGCCAGATACTTTTTATGTATTCTACGCTTTCATTAACGAAATGTTTTCTTCCCCTATTTATTTTAGGAACTTTGCTTTCAACATCATATGAACGGAATTTTGTATTTTTCCATGAACCTGATTTCAGCATTGTAGATGTTAATTTATCCTCATATTTTACTGATGAATCTGTCTTTTTTGATAGTTTCTTTCCTTTCTCTGTGAGTTTAGCAAACCACGTTGTTTTTTTGTCTTTTCTTAGAATGTTTTTTCTTTGAAGTAATTCTTTTGCAATTAGTTGCTCTTCTTTTTTTAATTTATTGAATAACAAAGGGAAATCTTTTTTTATGAATTTGTCAACTTCTGTTTCTTTGTTTAAAAACCCGTTCCCTTCTTTTGTTATTGAGAATATTAAGTCGTTTCCTTTCTTTTCAATGTTAATCGCTCTGTTTCTTTTTAATATTCCTATTGAAGCGTTAAGTTCTTCTTTCGTTATTGTTATTTGACATTCAACTCCTGTTTTTGGTCCAGTCGTTAATATTTTTAATAATGTTTTTTCAGGAAAACCGTTTTTCTTATAATTAAGACCATTGGTTTCTAAGGCAATTGTTTCTGTCTCTTTCTTTGATAGCTCTGCAAGGCCTTTGTTTAAAAGCCATTGAGCAGCCCTTTGAACTTCTATGTCTTTCAGACCTGTTTTTTCAGCTACTTTAATTAAGTCATTTTCCTTTTCCAGAATTGGAAGTATTTTAATTTCAAGAGCGGTTAATGCGCCCATATTGTCTTCTTCTTTTGAACTCATAGGATTTCACAATTTATTGAATTTATCTATATACTGTTGGAACTCTATTATTATTTAATGCTTTTGGATTAATAGTCAACGACAAAAGTAATTTATTGTTATTTGTTGGCTATATTGAGAGCGACACACAATTTTTATCAATTACTTATGTCGTGAACTATAATAGGAGAATAAATTTATATAAGTTTGCTGTTTTATATTCTTATGGAAATAAAGATATTTAATACACTCGGAAAGGAAAAAACAGTGTTTAAGTCAATAGTACAAGGAAAAGTAGGCATTTATAGCTGTGGTCCGACGGTGTATAATTATGCACACATAGGTAATCTTAGGGCGTATGTATTCGCAGATATTCTTAGACGGATGTTTGAATTCAACAATTTTGAAGTTAAACAGATAATAAATATCACAGACGTGGGGCATCTTTCAGATGATGGTGATGAAGGTGAGGATAAGATGGAAAAGGGCGCCAAACGTGAAGGAAAGACCGTTTGGGATATAGCCAGATTCTATGAAGGAGAATTCCTAAAAGACATGAATTTACTCAATATCCTTCCAGCCACTAAGTACACTCGTGCAACAGAACACATTTTTGACATGATTGAAATGATTAAAGGCATAGAAAAGAATGGTCTTACATATGTTGCAGGAGGAAATGTGTATTTTGATACGTCAAAAATCAAGGATTATGGAAAACTTGCAAATCTGAAGCTTGATGAAGAGTCTATACGGTCAAGAGTGGAGAAAGACCCTAACAAAAAGAATTATTTTGATTTTGTACTATGGTTTACAAATCACAAATATGCGAATCATGCAATGATGTGGGATTCTCCTTGGGGACGAGGTTTTCCAGGATGGCATATTGAATGTTCTGCAATGTCATCAAAGTATTTAGGGGAGCATTTTGACATACACACAGGCGGAATTGACCATGTTCCTGTTCATCACACTAATGAAATCGCACAAGCAGAGGGATGCTTTGGTCATAAATGGGTAAATTACTGGATGCATAATGAATTTTTAGTCGTGAAAGATGATGAAAAGATGGCTAAATCTGCAGGTAATTTTTTGAGATTACAATCAATCCTTGACAACGGATTTTCAGCTCTTGATTACAGATATTTTCTTTTAGGAACTCATTACAGAAAGAAAATAATGTTTTCATGGGAAGCGATGGAAGGAGCAAGGAATGCTCTAAAGAAACTTAAAAATAAAATATCTGAATTGAAAAAAGAAGAATCAGAATTCTCTCAGGAAAAATTCGATGTCTGGAATAACAAATTTACTGAACAGATTAATGATGATTTGAATACTCCAAATACCTTAGCAGTTCTTTGGGATTTGTTGAATGATTCCAATACTTCTTCAACAACAAAACTGAAATTAGTAGATTCTTTTGATTCTGTTCTAGGTTTGAACCTTCTCAAAGAGGAGTCAATAAATATTCCTGCCAGAATTAAAGAACTTGCAGAGAAGAGATGGGAAGCAAAACAGGAGAAAAACTGGGTATTATCTGATTCTTTAAGAAATGAAATCAAAGAGAAAGGCTACGAAATTTTAGATTCTAAAGAAACCTATGAGATAAAAAAGATTTAAAGAAGAATTTGAAAGTAAAAAAAATAAATTAAAGATTTATTTTGTCGCTTTGACTTTTACATCTTTCATTCCTTTCCATGCAATTTCGAATAAATTCTCTATTGCTGCTGAGAAGAAGGGTGTGTTTATCCAGATGCCTATGTCATATGTTGGATGTACTTCTGCATCATCCATTAGCATGAAAACAATTTCTCTGCCGTCTACAACGACGAATCTTGCGCTTGTAGATACATGTCTTACCTCAGCGACACCCGCTAGTTGTTTTGCAGCTTTTTCAGTTTCTTTGTTCATTGGAGCTGCGATTCTTATTTTTACGCCTCTTTTCTTCAGTTGTTCGAATAGTGGCTTGAATCCTTCAACCTTTCTTAGGAATCCCTGACTTGTTGTCATTATTGTGACTGTCTTTTCTGCACCCCTTATAGTCATATCAAGGTGGTTGTATAAATTGTGTCTGCCCTTGAGTGATCCTGATAGGTCTGCAGGTTCAACGAGTTCTACTCCTTGAGTATGCAGTGAATTTAATTCATTCACTATTTCAGTTCCCTTAAGATTTTCAAGAAGTTTTATGTGGTCTTCTGATTCTTTCTTGATGTTTTTCTTAACTCTTTCTAGAACTTCTTTTGGCGGTACTGCTATGTATTTGATTGGTTTTCCAATCTTCATTATAACGAATCCTTTTTTCTCTAGGCTTTCTAGTACGTCATAACTTCTTGATCTTGGTACGTTTGCTATGTCAGAAAGTTCTCCTGCTGTGCTTACGCCCCTTGATAGAAGAGCTGTCCAAATCTTTACTTCGTAGAGATTCAAAGAGAAGTATCTTCTCAATTTGCTTAAAAATTCATCTTTTACAATCATGTTAATTACCCCCCGTGTAGGGAACCTACACCCCTTTTTTATAATCAATTAGAGTTAACTACTTTAAATATGTTACGATTTTTACTATTGGATGATTGTATCTATTGTTAATCATTCTTGTGAAGCAATAAATACTCTTCATTTCCAACTTCAAATCTGGTCATGTTTAGGCCTTGTTCTTCAAGAATTCGTGTGAACCAAAGTCTCTTACCAGATATCGAATTTTTTCCGCTTATTGTTTTTTTAGGAAAGGATACAATTATGTATTTGCAGTTAAGGCTAGATAAAAGCTCTCGGGATGCGCCTTTGTGTTTTGATTCTAAACTATCAAGAAGTTTAAAGCAAAGACAAATGTCAAAATTTTTGGTTTCTTTTGATACTTTAAGAACATCTTCAGATTTTGTTAAATCTGCCTGAAATGCTTTTCCAGGAACATTTTTAATTTTGAAATAGTTGTTTATGAAAGTCATATCTTCAGTACTTATATCTGTTGCGACGTATTTTGGTTTGCAATTAAGAAATACATATGAAAATGGATTATATCCACAACCAAGATCACAGATTGAATCAGGCATGCCAGTTATCAAAAACAGTTTTTCATAAACAAGTTCATAATATTTTAAACGTTCGTTTGTAGATATATGTGTTTTAAGAAGTTTTTTTGCAAGCTCTTTTTCTTTCTCAGAATCTTTTGAGTCTAAAGCAGATTTTGTGTTTTCAATGAATTTTTCTTTTTTGTTTTTCGAAACATGACTTTTTGAAAAGACTCCATATATTGCTCTGAGTTTTTTTCTGGCTATTTTTTTGAATTCCTTGAATTCTTTACTTTTTTGATTAAATTCTTTTTTTGTAAGTTCAGAATACAAAGAGGGATTTTCATTCTTTGTTTTTTCAATGACTGATTTGACAAACTCTTTATCTAAACTTCTAAGTTCTTTTTTGTCGAGAAGAGCGTCTATTATTTTTTTCTTTATCAAATTTTCACCATCTAAGAATTCCTGCTATTCCCCCAAGGCCATCTAGTTTATCTACGGCTTCCTTTGAAGTTATAATAAGAACTTCTCCTTTCATGCTTTCAATATTTTTTAAAAGGGAGTCGACATCTCTATACCTTTCTTTTTCTTTCATTTTTTTAAGAAATGTGTCGCTCACAAGGACTTTTAATATTGCTCCAATCGTTGTTTTTTCTTTAGTTTCTTTCCA
>Ga0114931_10009568_pt1 | contig 11606 bp, 14 predicted proteins | sample 2SBtaG_FD_89579 | JGI IMG/M metagenome (GOLD analysis project Ga0114931, IMG submission 89579) | Deep subsurface microbial communities from Kolumbo volcano to uncover new lineages of life (NeLLi) - 2SBTROV14_V59a metaG | ecosystem: Environmental > Aquatic > Marine > Volcanic | place: Kolumbo...
ACATTAATGGAGGCTGGGTTCAAATATCTTCGGAAACTTTTATTCGACCTACGGGCAGTAAAGAACGTCTAAAAATGGTATCCGCAGAAAATATACCTATTGCACCCAATAAACATTATTTTAAATCAACTTTGGACAAATTGCATTATTCCCTTTATTTTCCTGCTGTGGGAAAGGACGTTGATTTTATTGACATCATAGAAAAAGAGCAGGATGAAAGTTTCTTTAATTTTTATGGCGTGGCAATAAACAAAATAGTCGAAAGTCCTATTGTTATTACAAGCATGCAATGGACTCATGGAAATAACTAGAAAAGTAGATCTGTCTATAATAAAATCCTCACTTGCTCGCATCTTGCGAGTAAGCAATAAGTGACTTAATAAATATTGATGCATGGAGATACGCTGACTGTCATTAAGCCAAAATGGTTGGCTGATGAGATCAAAGAAATAGCACAAGAAATAACCAAAAAAATATTAACGTCACACTTTGGCGTAGCCATATATTATGTTTGTCATAAAAAAGAATATGACGAACTCAAAACCAAAGACCTAACAGGTCTATGTCTAAAGACACAAGACCTGTTAGGTCTCTTTTTTATTTAAAAGATTAGAAAACTTAGATATAAACAAAATATAAAATCAATAAAAAATATAATCTACACTTATTAAATTTAAAGAAATTACCTTGGCAAACCTATAAAACAAAGGACAATGACAAATCCGGAATGGCTTAACTATCTTAATGACCAAAAAATCCTGACACAAGGGGACATAGAAGGGGAGCAAGTGCTGCACTTGCAGACACCTTGCGAGATTAACCTAACCGAGAGTGCTTCAAAGACGCTTCGAGACAACTATGACCCCGGATGTGAGAAAGGCGGTTTCCTTGCGGCATATCCTATTAAAAAAAATGACAAGACAGTCCTAATAATAAAAGAAATCATCAATCTGACAAATGTTTCGGACGACCCGAAGCACAGCTACTTGCCCGACAGTGCAGAATTAGGAAATGGACTGAGAAGAGCTTTCAAAGAGCATTTTTTACCCATTCGATTTCACACGCACCCGACAGAAGATGAAACCCCGATAATGGAAATCTTCAATTATCTATACCAAGCCGATACCTCTGAACAAGACCGACTTGTTTCTAATACGCTAACATTAGTTGTTAATAAGCAATTGCTTTTACCAAGATGTCTAATGCTTAGCACAGGTAAATCAAACCAAAGAATGTTCATCGGTTTTTACAACGGACTGATTGCTCCCATTGAGTTTGAAATGCATAAAAAAGACAACATTAAGAAAGCAATGGACTATATTCTTAATGACGTCTCTGAATGGGCAAGAAAAGGTGACAACAAATGGTGGCTCACTGGCGGAGGAGTACTGCTCGCACTTTTAATAATCCGTTACAACAAATATGCAATCCCATTAATATTGATGCTTGTTGCAATGCTACCAATGTTTATTAACGACCAACATGGAAGACCAAAATATTTTGCTCAACTAACAAAAGCGAGAGAAGTAACCATTGACATACCATAAAAAGAAAATAAAAAGCTCTACAATCGCTTGCAGCTTGCAAGTATAAAACAAATCAGCCTCCGGCTGAATAGAAACTTGCTCGCATCTTGTGAGTAAGCAATAATAAGCCTCCGGCTGAAAAATAGAGATATATTATTTATGCCAGAGGCAAATTAAACCAGTCACAAGATAGATGCTAGCGACTTAATAGGTACTCGAACCTGAATCCGCTGCTTAGGGAGGTGGCAATTCTATCCAGTTGAACGATAGGGACAAATAAAATTGCTTACAAAAGAGCATTTTTGAAGTTAGAACTACCATATAATTAGTATTATTCAGAGCTACCAAACAGACAAAGAATTTTTTATTAATCAAAGTTGTGCAATACGCAACTTATTTATATTTTTGTCGTATTACAATGTATCAGCAAGAGGCGTGAGGATTTTTAACAAAAGTACACTTAGCGAATTTTGGAAAAAGCACAAGGATGCAGAAGAATCTCTAAAAACTTGGTATAAAAATGCTTCTAAAACAGAATGGAAAAAACCTCGTGATGTAAAAAAGATGTTTGCAAAAGCAAGTATTGTTGCTAATAACAGAGTGGTGTTTGATATAAATGGTGGAAGTTATCGTTTAGTTGTGGAGTTTAACTATGACTTTGGATTAGGCTACATTAGATTTATTGGAACACATAGTGATTATGACAAAATTGATGTAAGCACTTGTTGATAAACAGACAAATTGTAAAATAAAATCGTAAGTAATGAAATCTAAATTGATTAAGACAAAAGTTGAATATGCTAAGGCACTAAAACGTATGGAGCATATTTTTCAAGCAAAACCTAATACTCCAGAGGGCGAAGAACTTCAAATGCTTGCTCTCATAATTGGAGCGTATGAGGATAAGCATTTTCCAATCGAAGCTCCCGATCCGGTAAAGGCTATCAAGTTTATGATGGATCAAATGGAATTAGAGCCAAAAGATCTTCAGCAAATGACCAGTACCAGTAAGACAACGATTTCAAGGATATTGAACTATAAGATGCCTTTAAGTTTAGAACTTATAAGAAGATTACATGAGACATTGAAGTTGCCTTATGAAGTATTGGTATCTAAATATGAACTACAAATATAAATATAGCATATAAGGTATTTATCAGTTATTCCACTCTAGGCTTCCATTTAGTTGAAAAAGTTAAGCTCATTTTGAAGTTACTAGATGTAGAAATATTTATTGCAGAATATTCGATTCAACCAGGAAATATACTCCCTCACTTGCTCGCATCTTGCGAGTAAACAGTAATAGAGCCTCTGGATGAAAAATATAAATATATTTTATTGCCAGAGACAAATTAACCCAGTCACAAGATAGATGCTAGCGACTTAATATCTATAAATAAATACCGAAACGAGTTAAGTATGACAAATGCTAAGACACAACTCTTTTAAATAAAGTGGAGAATACCGGATTCGAACCGGTGACCCCTTGCCTGCCAGGCATAATAAACGATATTTGTTTATTATGGGTAATTCTCTAATATATCATAAAACACAAGCTATTAATATATTATATTATATGTTTGTTTTGTTTTATTATTAAGTTATTCATAGTATTTGTATGCAAATTGTATGCAAATCCGTATATTTGAATAACAACAAACAAATATAATGAATATTTCATACTCAATTTCAATATATCTTGACACTAGAAGAAAAAAAGTAAGTGGAAAGTATCCAGTTAAATTAAGAGTATTTACACCAGTACCACGAATACAAAAACTATATCCTACTAAATTTGAATTTGAAGTCAAAGAATTTAAGAGTATTTGGGAAACCTTTAAACCAAGAAATGAATATAAAGAAGCTCGAAAGCAATTACAAAACATCGAACTCAATGCTCAAAAACTTGCTGATAGTTTAGAAATGTTTTCTTTTGAACAATTTGAAAAAAAACTATTTAGAAAAGCAAATGATGGTAATGATGTGTTTTATCAATTCAATATTACAATCAATAAGTTGAAATCAATGTCACAAATTGGCACTGCAAATTTATATGATGCCAGCTTAAAATCAATTAAGAACTTCCTTTTATATAAAAAGGGAGATATACCATCTAAATTAAGTTTTTATGAAGTTACCAGTGATTGGCTTGAGCAATATGAACGTTATATGTTAGACACACTTAATCGAAGCCATAATACAGTAAGTATGTATTTAAGGTCATTTAGAGCAATATTTAATCGAGCTATTGATGATAAAGATATAGACAAAGAAATATTCCCTTTTGGTAAGAAAAAATATAAAATACCATCTGCTCGAGGTATAAAAAAAGCCTTGACAAAATCTGAACTTAAAACTTTATTTGATGCAAAACCTAATACAATTAACAAGAAAAAGCTAAAGATTTTTGGTTTTTTTCCTATATATGCAATGGTATTAACATAAAAGACATAGCATATCTAAAGTATAAAAATATTATTGATGGACAAATAGTTATTTATAGGGCAAAAACCTTAAAAACAAAAAAATCAGATTTAAGACCTATCAAGATATACATAACTGATACTGCCAATAGTATTATAACAAAATATGGAAAGACAAACCCAAATCCTGAACAATATATTTTTTCTATTATTAAAGAACATCAAAGTATTGAAGAAAAATATAAGAGAGTTAAGAATTTTACAAGGTTTATAAATCAAAACCTTAAAAAACTAGCAACTAAAGTTGGTTTGACTGAAAAAATATCAACTTACTATGCGAGGCACTCATTTGCAACAAATGCCATAAACAATGGTGCAACAATGGAGTTTGTAAGTGAAGCCTTTACACATGGAGATATGGCAACCACCCAAGAGTATTTTAAAGGATTTGAAGACAAGACAAAGAAAGAGCTAATGGATAAAATGATGGATTTTGAATAATTATGGAAAATTCAAAAAAAAGAATATTCAAAAAAACTATTTCTAAACTACCAATATTAATGAGGAAAGCATTAGGTTTTGAAGTTGATATTGAAAAGGAATTTATAGCATTAGAATCTAAATTGCCAGACCCAGATAATAAATTGGAAACATTAAAATACATCGCAGAAATATTATCAAAAAATATTATAACTCAAGACATTAAAGAAGCGAAAAGTCTACTTGATATATTTAATAAATCTTTAGACAACTATTCATATCTAAGAACAGAAGTTCTAAATCATTCAATTGATATTTTACATGAAGAAAAAGTGAAAATTATAGACGAAACCGACTATCTCAAAGAATGTATTAATCAATGTAATTCATCCAATTCTAAAAATGTAGCTGTGGATAATTATTTGACCTCAAAAAACAAACAAGAAATTACTGAAGAGTTAATTAGATATCTATTGTCTGTTATTAAAAATAGTAAACTTGGAGTAAGTGAAATATTAGAAAAACAGAGAAAAAAAGAAAGCAAAATAGAAACTAATTTAAAGAACGAACTTGCTCAAATTGATTCCATAGATGACAAGATTAAATTAGTAATTTTAAAAAAACAAGAATATTTGTTAAATAGAGATGATATTACATTTGGAAGTTCCGCTCAAATATTTGAACAAACAGGGAAGAACTGGGACAAACCTTTGTTTTTTGATAAAACATGTGATGATATTTTAAATTTACTGTATGAAGAAAAGAAATTTTCATCAGGTAAAGCTGAATTTAAAGAATCAAATCAAAGCTCAAATGGGAATAGGACTGAAATCTTAATTAATGATTCTTTTCGGGACATGGACATAAATGGCTTGAAATATGCTTTCAATTTTGAAGCTGATTATGAATTATTCATACAATTATTAATCAATCTTTGTGAAGAAAAACCGTATACAATACCAAATACATTAATAAAGCTAAAAAATAAATGTAAGACAAAACTTGCAAGTACATTGGGTGATTTACATGGCAAATTAAGGGATATAAACTTAAAAGATGACAAAGAATATTTAGATATATTGAGAACTTTAAACCATTTTAATGGTATGTCAAATTTTGATTTATGCAAAGCTTTACAAAGATAATAGCTAGTACTAACAAGCAAACGTAGAATCCCGTAAATCCCACCTTTTATCCCGTAATTCCCATACTTACTATTGCACTATTATTTAACAATAAATATAGTGTATGGAAAATATATCCTTTGAACAATTACCCAATGTCGTTAATCAAATTCAATTAAAGCTGAATGTCATTGAACGACTATTACTTGAAGACAAAAACCAATCTGAAGAAACTGAACTTTTAACAGTTGAGCAGTGTGCTGAATATTTAAGCCTTTCAAAACCTACTATATATGGCTTAATGTCAAAAAATGACATTCCATATATGAAAAAAGGGAAAAGATGTTATTTCTGTAAATCTGAAATAATTGATTTTCTAAAAACTGGTAGAAAAAAAACCAATTCAGAAATAATATCCGAAACAAGTACATATATTGTAAATAAGGGAGTAAAAAATGAATGACAAAACATTAATTCCCCTTCCCATTAAATTACGTAAAAACACATACGACTATACTCAAGTATTACGAAATGGGAGTTATGCAATTTATGAGCAAAGGGATGGGCAAAGAATAGTAGCCTATGAAGTATTTAAGATTAGAATTAAAAATGAATATGTGATTCAAGGTAAAACAATACCAACTAAGGAATGTTATCCTAGCAATGAAGATTTTGGATATAGTGCCTATTGTTGTATGACATTACAAGAAGCTATTAATAAGTTTTTAAGATGCAAACCAAGTAAACGATGCTAATTCCTATTCAGTTATGTGAATATGTATTGGCAAATGGCTTAGAAAATGAATTAAGAGTGCTAATTGCCTTTAAATACATTGGCAATGGTCAGCTAAAAAACGACCTATTGAACAAGAATAAACTAAGGCATTTATTAGATATTAATTCAATTGTTACTTTGAACAAATACATAAATAAGTTAGAACAACTTAACTGGATTGGAATTGATAGAAGAAGGAAACTAATAAATGTAAGAGGGTTTGATAAAATAAGAATTAACTATGGACTAAAAAACAGGAAAGCAGTAAAGCTAAAAAAGAACGACTTGAAAAATTTTAAAGGTTTTTGTACTGGTGCATTTATTGGTAGTTTATGCATTACACAAAAGAGGAGGAAATGGAATTGGGAGGATGGTTCAATAAAACGGAGAACCTTTAGCACCTCTCATTCCACCTCTTACTTTATGATTGCTATTAACTCATTAGCAAAAATATTAAGCATTTCGATTTCAAAAGCACACCGGCTTAAAATGTTAGCATTTGAATCTAAATACATAACTGTAAAGCAAAGATACAACAAGTTAGATATATTGGTTTCTGAAGTAAATAGATATAAAGATTATTACCCTGAGTATGGGAATAGATTAATAATTCAAGGCAATGAAGTTTATGAGCAGTTAATTGATTTCATAAAATGTAATATGAATTTTAAGAATAGAAAATCAATCAGTTATGACATCAAAAAGTGAAACCATTAATAAACGGATATATATAGTTTCATATATTGAATTAAATAGATTATTTAATTAATACTAATTGAATGTAGATATTAATTAATGAGAGATAATAAAATACTATGTTTTAATAATTGTATTACCGTTATAGTAACGGAAAAGTAACGTGAAGTAGCATGTACTTTTAGTTAAAGTAAGCAAAAGTAAGTTGAGACTCATGTTAAAGTAACATAAAGTAACACGAATTTTTGAATAACAATCAAAATAATCAAATATGACACATGGAGGTAAAAGATTAAATGCCGGCAGAAAAGTAGGTTCTATTTCTTCTAAAACAGAAGATTGGATAAATTTAAAAGACTTTATAATAAATGAAGGTGCTGAAAGATATACAAAATATTTGAAGTCATTAAACGACAAAGACTTTGCTGATAGATATGAAGCTATACTGAACTACTTTAAACCAAAACACGCTTCTGCTCAAGTGCAAAATGAAATCAGTAAAGAAACTATTATAAGGGTTGTTAGGGATGCACCAAAAATTAAATGATTCTAATATTATATCAAAAATCCTTATTTTTGAATAAGTAATCATTATTGATTAAAATAATATGAAAAAAATATTAATAATTATATTATTCATATATTCTGCAATCCTATGCTATGGGCAAGAATCCATATTTAATGATAAAGGGAAATTAGAGTATTCAGAAGTAATTAATACAAATGATTCTAATAATTCTAAAGAATTAGTTTTCCTAAAGGCAAAAAGTTGGTTTGTTGAAACATATAATTCTTCTAAAGCAGTACTAGAAATAGAAGACAAGGAGTTAGGAGTATTAATGGGAAAACCATTAACCCATTTATATATATCCATTGGAATGGGTTCAATATTTAAAACACGTATGTACTACACTATAAAAGTCCAAGTAAAAAAAGGCAGATGTAAAATCTCTATTTATAATATATATTATAAATCATATTCTAGTTATACAAATGGCGTAAGAATACCGGAACAAATATCATATCCAGAACAATGGTTTGCGAAAGATAATTTGTACAAAAAGAATGGAAAAATTAAGAAAATCAATATTCAATATAAAGAAAAAACCATTAAGAATATGAAGGATTTAATAGCTTCTTTTGAAACTTTTATGAAAAAAGATTCGACAATAATAGAAAACAATCAAACTGATGATTGGTAATCATTAAATAGTTAGTAGTAGTTCAAATTATGTTAAAAAAGAAACTTTCCAAGTTAGTAGGAATCAAAAAAGAGGATTTTGATTTATTTATTAAGTCAGGTCAAATTCAAGTTCAACCAATTAGGTTAATACCAACATTGAAAACTGGAGATGAAATGGCTCTTGTATCAATATTCCTTTCTGCTATTAAGCTAGTAAAGGAGTATAGAGATGATATATTAAAGGAGTTAAAAATAAGTAGAGGTGGAGTATTGCACTTTTATACAGAGGCTTCATTTCCTGAAATTGACAAATCAAGGATTGACGGTTTAATAATAGTAGTAATTAAAGGCATAATTAAAGAAGCTACCTTTTTTGAAATGAAGAATAAGAATAATGGTATTGATATAAATCAAGTAGAAAGGTATTTTGACCTAGCTGGGAAATTAGGTGTTGAAAAATTAGTAACTATATCTAATGAATTTGTATCTGATTCTTCAATATCTCCAATAAGTATTAAGATTCCCAAAAAAATCTCCCTTTATCATTTTTCATGGACTTATTTAATGACTCTCGGGCAATTGCTTTTATTTAAAAATGAACATAATATTAAGGATGCCGACCAAGTAGAAATAATGCGTGAAGTCTTATATTATTTTGAAAATCCTGTTTCAGGAGTTAGTGGTTATTCTCAGATGAAAGCTGGCTGGAAGGAATTGGCTGAAAATGTAAGAGCCAAGAAACCAATGAAAATAACTGATAAGTTTTTTGAAGATGCTGTATTAAGTTGGCATGAAGAAGAAAAAGACATGGCATTATTACTGAGCAGAAAGCTTGGTGTTCTTGTTAAATCATCTAGTAAAGGTAAAAATAGCTTAAAAGAAGATATTTCAAAACTTGCTAAAGAGAATGTCATAATTGGTTCATTAAGTGTCAAAAATTCTGTATCTGATATAAAAACCATAGTTGATTTTGAGCGTAGAACTGTTTCAATGTCTGTAAAGCTGATACCTCCTTTGGATAAAGGAACTGTTGCACGTATTAGTTGGGTTACAAAACAACTTCAAAACTGTAAAAAAAATAGTGAAGCTATCTTTAATAAAATAGAGAATAATATTTGGATTGAAACCGATTTTAAATTTACTAAAGCTTATGCAAAAGTTAAAATTTCCGAACTTAATAACCTTGTTGAATTATCCAAAGGGAAAGAAATACAAGCATTTCATTTTGTTTTAATTAATGGGTTCGGAATACGTTTTGAAAGTACTAAAAAATTTGTTGAGCTTACAGAACAAATGATTCTTGATTATTATGAGGGAATTGTACAACATTTAAGTAATTGGAATAGACCAGCACCAAAAATCACGAAGGATTCTATCGAAAATATTTAAAGAATTTTTGTTTTTAATAGATTTTAATCTTAATAAATACTTCTTTTGCGAGCATATGTATGCAAATTGTATGCAAATAAAAAAGAGTCATACAAAATAAATCACATAACTCTTTGATTACCATGTGGAGAATACCGGATTCGAACCGGTGACCCCTTGCCTGCCAGGCAAATACTCTAGCCAACTGAGCTAATTCCCCAAAATAGTCTGCAAATTTAATATTTATAACAAGAGTTTAAGTAAAAACAAATACAAAATAAGCGTCATTTCAGGAATGACGCTTGTATTATAATGAAATAATAGTTTTTATATCGTCTATATAATCTCTATTATTAGCCAACCTTGGCACTTTATGTTGACCACCTAATTTATTTTTTGATTTTAACCAATTATGAAAAGTACCCTTAGGAACTTCATGCAAAATCAATTTTTGTAAGGCTAAATCTTTATACCGCTTCGCTTCATAATCAGAATTTAACTCCTGTAATTTTTTGTCCAACAAATCTATAAACAGTTTCAAGTCTTTAGGTGATTGCTCAAACTCTACTAGCCATTCATGTCCTCCTTTTTTATTGCCTTCAAAAAAGATAGGGGCAGCTGTATATTCACTAACAGATGAATTGGTTTGTTTACAAACTTCTGCCAAAGCCTTGTTCGTATTATCTACCATTAATTCCTCTCCAAAAGCATTGATAAAACTTTTTGTTCTGCCTGTAATTTGTATTCGGAATGGATTAATTGATGTGAACTTTACCGTATCTCCAATCAAATACCTCCATAAACCTGAATTAGTTGAAATAATAATTGCATAATTCGTATTTAATTGTACCTCTTCTAGCGAAATCGATTTTGAATCAGCTTTACCAAATTCACTCATTGGAATAAATTCATAAAATATACCATGATTGGTCAATAACAACATATCATCAGCATCGTTCTTATCTTGTATTGCAAAAAATCCTTCTGAAGCATTATAGGTTTCGTAATAATGCATTTTATCAGCATCCAATAATTGATTAAACTGCTCTCTATATGGGGTAAAACTAACGCCACCATGAACATACAATTCCAAATTCGGCCAAACATCATGTAAATTATTTTTACCGGTCAATTCAAATATTTTTTTTATCAATACAATCGTCCAAGTGGGTACTCCGGCAATATTAGTAATATTTTGTTTTGAAGTAATTTCTGCAATCCTATTCAATTTCTCTTCCCATTCCGGCATTAAGGCAACCTCTATATTGGGCGTTCTTATAAATCGTCCTAAAGGCGGTGAATTAGTTAATATAACAGCAGACACATCACCATACCTGGATTTTTTATTTAGCTGATTTATTTCCTGACTGCCACCCATCACCAAGCACTTCCCTCCAAAAAGATTGGTTTGTTTATTATTATTGCAATAAACAGTAATTAAATGTTTTCCTCCTTTATAATGATTATCATCTAAGCCCTCTTTGCTAACCGGAATAAATTTACTTTTATCGCTTGTAGTACCTGATGATTTAGCAAACCAGCTTATTTCGGTCGGCCAGAGAATATTTTGTTCCCCTTTCATAGTTCGCTCTATATATGGCTTTATTGCCTCATAATCATTTATAGGAACATTTTGATAATCCTTAAAATCACTTATTTTATTATAATGATGTGCCTTCCCCCACTCTGTATTTGCAGCTTTATTAATTAAATACTTAAAAATAGCCTGTTGGTCAGTAAAAGCATTGTCAGAAAAATGCTTTACTACATCATACTTCTTTTGAAACACCCAGCGTAAATAGCTGTTGACTAGACTCAAAACTGCTTTCTTTTCAATTCAAAATGCTCACCCAAGTAAACCTTACGAACTTGTTCATCCGCGGCCAAATCTTCGGCAGTACCTGATTTTAAAATACTGCCTTCAAACAATAAATAGGCTCTATCGGTTATAGATAATGTTTCCTGCACATTATGGTCGGTAATAAGAATACCTATATTTTTGAATTTTAATTTTGCAACAATTTTTTGAAT
>Ga0114931_10009569_pt1 | contig 11605 bp, 10 predicted proteins | sample 2SBtaG_FD_89579 | JGI IMG/M metagenome (GOLD analysis project Ga0114931, IMG submission 89579) | Deep subsurface microbial communities from Kolumbo volcano to uncover new lineages of life (NeLLi) - 2SBTROV14_V59a metaG | ecosystem: Environmental > Aquatic > Marine > Volcanic | place: Kolumbo...
TAAGCTGCTCAAGTTGTTTTGTCCCAAGCACAGGACCATCTTTACATATTCTAAGGTTATCACACATGCATTGTCCACACACCCCTATCCCACATATCATAAATCGTTCAAGCGATGCCTCGCACAGAATGCCTTGTTCCTGGCAAATGTCAAAAACAGCTTTCATCATGGGTTCAGGCCCGCACGTGTATACCATTTCAAAAGAGCTTTCATTATTTAAAATCTCTTTAAACTTTTCTGTTGTAAACCCATGATAACCATATGTACCATCATCAGTGCACACATTAAATTTTTCAACTTTGTCTTTGAATAAAATTCTTTTCGCTGTCTGGCATCCAACAATTATGGTAGGGTTATTTAATTTTTCAATAAGAGGCATTATAGGAGCAATGCCGCAGCCTCCACCAATAACACAGGTTCGGCCTTGCATGATTGTGAATGGGTTGCCATAAGGACCCCTGATACCAATTTTATCACCTGGTTTTTTTGTAAACAATTCTTCAGTAAATCCTCCTTTTTTCTCAACAGTTATTGCAAAGGAGTTGCTTTTGATAGATGAAACAGAAAATGGTTTTTCATCAATCCCTGGCACCCAGATCATAAGAAACTGACCTGGTTTATAATCAAGAGAATACTTAAAATAAAATGTTTTGATATTTGAATTTTCGGATTTAACTTTTTCAATTTGTAAAATAATAGGCATTTCAACCATGCGCAACACCTACTAATTCCTTTACAGAACCATACTCTGAATTTTTTAGCCAGTCTTCTATCTCATCGCACACTTTTTTGAATACACCAATTCCTCTGTAATATGTTCCTGTGCCTATCCCAATTGCTGTTGCGCCAGCCATCATGAGCTCTATCGCATCTTTTCCAGTACAAACACCACCCATTCCAATTATCGGAATCTTGACTGACTTGTATATGTCATAAATGCAACGAACAGCAACAGGTTTTATTGCAGGACCTGATAACCCACCTGTCTTGAAAGAGAGAATGGGTTTTGCTACATCAATGTTTATGAACATCCCTGGACCAAGAGTATTAATTGCACTTATCGCATCTGCGCCAGCATTCTCGCAAGCCCTTGCAATCTCTCCAATATTTGGTGCTTGTGGTGTTAGTTTTGCAATAATTGGAATTTTTCCTGATACTTTTTTAACAGACCTCACAACATTTTCTGCGACATCACATTTCATGCCAAACACAGCCCCATGTTCTTTTGTGTTTGGACAAGACAAATTAAGTTCTATCATGTCTGTATGCATTGCCATATACCTAGCAAGCTCAACAAATTCATCTACTGTTGCTCCAAATACACTGGCAATAATTGGTGCATCTAAACCATGGATCTCTTTCCATTCAGAATCCATATTTTTATATCCTGGGTTGGTCAAACCATAACAATTTGCCATGCCATGTTCCCAAACAATGACTTTTGGATTATTATGCCCTTCGCGAGGTTCTGTTCCTGTTGATTTGAGAGTTACTGCGCCAGCACCATTTTTTACAACTTCCTTAATGATATCAGCATTCATGCCGAGAATTCCTGAAGCAAGAATAATTGGATTTTTTAGCTTTGTTCCACAGAGTTCTATAGAAAGCATTACAACAACTCCAATTCGTTCGAACTTCGTTCGCAGTATCTGCACCTAACAAGCAATGGTTTTTCTTTTTCTACAACAAACTTCGTGTCCATTGGTTCATTATTTGTAATACAATTTGGGTTAACGCATTTGATGATGTTATTCAGAAGCTTTGGCCTCTCAAGTTTTGTTTTTTCAATAGCCTTATAATTTTTGATTTTTGAAACAGTGGCTTTTGGCGCAATCAGAGAAATCTTTTGTAACAGCTTCTTGTCCAGAAAGAGTCCTGATGTCTTAATGATACCTTTCATTCCAAGCTTTGTGCTCTTGAGGTTGGTTGCAATAACAACACTATTTTCCAGGTCCTGGAGCTTTAATATATCAGCTACCTTGAATGTGTGCCTGGCAGGAATATGGTCAATTACTGTTCCTTCTTTTATCGCACTGACACTTAGTTCCTTGATTTTTTTGTCCTTGTTCATTTTAACCTCCCCAGAAGCAGTGCAAGCAGTGCCTGTCTCATTGTCACTCCATTTTTTGCCTGTTCAAAATAGATTGCATTTTCTGTGGAGTCCACATCAGTTGCAATTTCATCAACTCTTGGCAGAGGATGCATGACCTTCAACCCCTTTTTTGCATTCTGCAGGATTTTTTCAGAAAGAACATAGACACCCTTCACTTTTTCATAGTCAATTGGGTCAGGGAATCTTTCTTTTTGTATTCGTGTCATGTAAACAACATCTGCCTGCATAGCATCTTCAAGCTTATCTGTCTCAATGTATGAAACAGTGAGTTCACCCAGTAAATCATCTGGCATCTTAAGTGATAGTGGCGCAACAAAAATCAACTTAACATTGAAATGCGAAAGTGCAGCTGCCAGAGAATGAACAGTTCTGCCATATTTTAAATCTCCGACCATTGCGACCTTCAGTCCGTCCAATTTTCCTTTGGATTTAACTATTGTATATAAGTCAAGTAGTGTCTGGGTAGGATGTTGGTTTGCTCCATCTCCTCCATTGATTACAGGCACATCTGCTGTTTCAGCCGCCCTTCTTGCGGCTCCTTCTATCGGATGACGAAGGACAATTATATCTATATAACCATCCAGCATCTTCATAGTATCATACAAAGTTTCGCCCTTTGCAACGCTTGATGCGTTTGGATCTGAAAAACCAGTAACTGTTCCACCAAGCTTGAGCATTGCAGTCTCAAAGCTAAGCCTTGTCCTAGTTGATGGCTCATAAAAAACAGTGGCAAGAACCTTGCCTGCCAATAATTTCTCTTTACCACTAAGATTTTCCATTTTTTTCGCTAAATCAAGAAGATAGACAATCTCTTCCTTTGAGAAATCTCTTATCGAAATAATGTCCTTTTTGTTAAACTTCATTTTCCCACCACATATCCAATTATCTTAAGTTTTATTTATATTTAATGTTTGTACCTGTTTGTACTCATCCCATGCCTTGATTTTCAGGCTTTTTAAATCATAGGACAGAATTGAACTAACAAACTGCTTGGCAATGTTAACATCTGTTATTAAGGGCACTGCATAGTCCACTGCTTTTCTTCTCATCTTGTACCCATCAGTTGCCTGCTCTTTTTTCCTAAGGTTTGGTATTACAATTAAAAAATCAAGCTCCCTGCGTTCAAGCATTGAAATGACATTGTTTTTCTTGTGCATATTATGGGCTTTGTACACCATCTTGTTCCATACGCCTTTTGAAGCAAGGAATTTGGATGTATCCTCTGTTGCAAATATGTTAAAACCTTTATTTTCAAGTTTTTTCACTGTTTCAAGCAATTTATATTTGTTTATATCTCCTCCTATACTTATCAGCACATTCTTTTGTGGTATATTAAGTCCGGTTGATATTGCTGCTTTTAAAAATGCTTCATCCACATCCTCACCAAGGCAAGCAACCTCGCCTGTTGATGCCATCTCAACTCCTAATATAGGGTCTGCACCTTTCAGCCTGGTAAAAGAAAATTGTGGTGCTTTAACACCAACATAATCAATATCAAGTGTTGATACATTGTTTGTTATGCTTTCACCAAGCATTGTTTTTACTGCAAATTCAATAAAGTTTGTCTTAGCGACTTTTGATACAAATGGAAAACTTCTCGATGCGCGCAAATTACATTCAATTACTCGCAGAGTATTATCTTTTGCGATGTATTGAATGTTAAAAGGGCCTGTTATGTTTAATGCTTCTGCAATCTGACTTGTCCGAAGCTTGAGTAGCCTGACTGTTTCCAGATTGATATTCTGTGGTGGAAATACAAGTGTAGCGTCCCCGCTGTGCACACCTGCTTTTTCAATATGTTCTGATATTGCCCATTTTACAAGTTTGCCTTTGCTTGCAATTGCATCCATCTCAATTTCTTTTGCATTTTTTATGAACTTACTGATTACAACAGGATATTCACTGCTAACCTCTGCTGCCATATTAAGAAATTCAAGGAGATTCTCATCATTATGCGCAACGTTCATTGCTGCACCACTAAGGACATAACTAGGCCTTACAAGGACAGGATAACCAACCTTCTGTGCAAATTTTATTGCATCATCAAGTCTCTTTAGCTCTTTCCATTCTGGCTGTTCCATCCCAATTTCATCTAAAAGTTTTGAAAATTTATTTCTGTCTTCACACCTATCAATATCAAAGGGGTTTGTGCCAAGAATATTTGCTCCTGCTTTATGTAACTTCAAGGCAAGGTTGTTTGGAATTTGCCCACCAACAGAGACAATTATTCCCTCTGGTTTTTCCCTGTCATAAATATCCATCACAGTTTCAATACTAATCTCATCAAAGTATAACCTGTCGCATTCATCAAAATCCGTGCTTACTGTTTCAGGATTATAGTTTATCATAATGGTCCTAACCCCGTGTTTTCTAAGGGTTTTTACAGCATTTACACAACACCAGTCAAACTCAACAGAACTTCCTATCTTATACGAACCTGAACCAAGAACAATAATAGTTTTTTTATTCTCAAAGCTTACATCATTTTCAGTGCCATTGTATGTCAAATAAAGGTAATTTGTCTTTGCAGGATACTCAGCTGCAAGCGTATCTATTTGTTTTATGGAAGGCAAAATATTATATTTTTGCCTGGTTTTTTTGACATCTTTTGCAGCACAACAAAGAATATGCCCAATCTGTGCATCTGAGAACCCGCGCGATTTTGCTTTGTTAAGCAACTCTTTTGTTACATTATCACACTTGTATTTTTTAAGGTTTTTTCCAGTTCGTACAATATTATTAATCTTATGCAAAAACCATTTATCAATCCTTGTCATCTCATGAATCTTATCTATTGAGTAACCTTTCTCAATTGCCTGAGCAATCGCAAACACGCGCTCATCGCTCGGTGAATTTAATTCATCATCAATATCCTGGCAAATAATCCTGTTATTCCCAACAAGACCTCCTGCACCAATTTCCAGCATTCTGATTGCTTTTTGTAGTGCTTCTTCAAACTTCCGGCCAATTGACATTACCTCGCCGACACTCATCATGGACGAACCAATTTTTTTGGATACACTTACAAATTTTTTCAAATCCCATCTTGGAATCTTTACAACACAATAATCAAGCGCAGGCTCAAAACACGCACTTGTTGACTGAGTAACTTTATTTTTTATTTCATGCAATGCTTTTCCAAGCGCAAGTTTTGTAGCAACAAAAGCGAGGGGATATCCTGTTGCTTTTGAAGCAAGCGCACTACTCCTTGAAAGCCGGGAGTTTACTTCAATAATCCGATAATCTTCTGAATCTGGACTGAGCGCATACTGGATGTTGCATTCACCAACAATTCCTAAATGCCTGATAACTTTTATTGCAATCTCTCTTAGCATATGATATTCTTTGTTTGTCAGTGTCTGGCTTGGCGCAACAACAATTGACTCTCCAGTATGTATCCCCATTGGATCAAAATTTTCCATGTTACAAACTGTGATACAATTATCATAACAATCTCTGACAACTTCATATTCAATCTCTTTCCAGCCAAAAAGATATTCTTCAATCAAAACCTGGTTTGTGTGAGAAAAAGCCTTGGCCACCATTTCCTTTAGCTCTTTTTCTGTTCTTGCAACACCACTGCCGAGACCACCAAGCGCATAGGCAATCCGCATCATTATTGGGTATTTTATTTTTTTTGCAGCAGAAAGTGCATCTTCAATATTTGATGCTGCAAAACTTTTTGGTGTATTTACATTAATCTCATTTAGTTTTTTTACGAATTTATCCCTGTCTTCTGTATCAATTATTGTTTTTACAGGTGTTCCAAGCACTTCTACCTTATATTTCTCAAGGATGCCTTTTTCATATAACTCAACACCACAGTTAAGAGCTGTCTGACCGCCAAATGAGAGCAGAATACTGTCTGGCTTTTCTTTCCTGACAATTTTTTCAACAAAATAAGGTGTTACAGGCAGAAAGTATATCTTGTCTGCCATCTCTTCTGATGTTTGTTGTGTTGCAATGTTTGGATTAACCAAAACTGTCTTAATTCCTTCCTCTGCTAACGCGTGGATTGCCTGAGAACCTGAATAATCAAACTCGCCTCCTTGCCCTATTTGAAGTGCGCTGCTACCTAAAATTAATACTTTTTTCATCCTGTGTTCTCTCATCCTCTTTTGCTTTTGCCCAAAAATTTTTTGCTTCCTCAAGAGTCACCTGCCTATCTTCTGCAAGAAATGGCTTTCTTCTTTCAATCTTAGCCTTTGCATCTGTAATTATTTCCTTGATATCAATTTTCGCAGACAAACAAGCATGCACCCAGTCAATCAAAACATCACCAAGCTCTTCTTTGATATGATCATTATTACCTGTTGATATTGCATCCAAAACCTCGTTTGCTTCACCAATCATCTCTTCTGTAAAACGCTTTGTATCCTGCTTCTTTGACCATGGACAGAGTTCTTTGCTTTTTTTACATATATCCACAAAATTCTGAAATGTTTCTTTCATTTTACCATCTCCTTGAATTTATCAAACAAAAATTCTGTATCTGTTGGTCCTGGGGCAGCTTCAGGATGAAATTGGACACTGCAAAACATTCCAGACTCATGCATTATCCCTTCGTTTGTCCCATCATTTGCATTTATGAACCATTCTCTCCACCCTTTTGGAAGTGTTTTTGTATCAATTGCATAACCATGGTTCTGGCTTGTTATGTAACATCTTTTTGTACCTTTTTCAATGCATGGTTGGTTTTGGCTGCGATGACCATATTTGAGTTTATATGTTCTCGCGCCAGCTGCAAGTGCTAATAATTGGTTGCCAAGACAGATTCCCATTATTGGTATTTTTTTATCAATTGCTTTTCTTATATTTTCTATGGTCTTTCTGCACATTTCAGGGTTGCCAGGACCATTTGATATGAAAATTCCAGAAAAATCTTCTTTAAAAAAATCATAATTCCATGGAACACATTTAACACTAAAACCTCGCTTGACAAGAGAATTAATTATGCTTTTTTTAACACCACAATCAATCAGTATAATTTTTTTCCCTTTGGAGTTATTATTATTATTATTATATAAAATTGGCTTTTTAACTGATACTTCTTTTACAAGAGCTTCTTTGTTTGGATCGTAGAATGGAACATCTCTTTCAAATTCAATTTTTCCAAGCATCACACCCTCTTCTCTGAGCTTTTTTGTAAGTGCGCGAGTATCAATACCACAGAGCGCAGGCACTTTATGTTTCACAAGCCATTCTGAAAGTGATTGAACAGAATTCCAGTGATTATAAACCTTTGAATAATCTGATACAATAAGCCCATTTATCTGTATCTTATCTGATTCAAACCCTGATTCAGGAACACCATAATTTCCAATAAGAGGATACGTCAAAACCAGGAGCTGCCCTTTATAAGACGGGTCTGTAAGTGTTTCAGGGTATCCAACCATCCCTGTGTTGAAAACAACCTCGCCTGCAGACGAATCTTCATAACCAAAAGAATACCCTTTGTAAACACTCTTATCTTTTAGAACCAATCTAGCTTTCATACTAGATTATTAATACATTTCTCAAAAGTATATAAAGATTTGTGTTATTTAAATATGATTATTTCACTAGCCAGTGACTAGTTTAGTTCGCTTGGGCGAACTAAGAATTGCAAGAGCAATTCTGTCGGTTTTCGATTGACAATTCGACTATCATAGATAGCTATCGTCGAATTTTTGTTATGTATTTTCCTGAGAAAGTGAACATAATTTACACTATTTTACATATCCACCCTCTACAGAAGAATGGTTTTCTCAACATATTTACAACACTCACCCTTATTTAACCAAGACCCTTCTCTTTCTTGGACCATCAAACTCACAAAAAAATATGCTTTGCCATGTTCCAAGCAAAAGCTTCCCATCCTCAACAATTACACTCACGCTGCTGCCCATCATGCTTGCTTTTATATGTGCATCACTGTTTCCTTCTGCGTGCAGATAGCCATCATCCTTTGGAACAATTTCATCAAGTTTTCTTAAGATATCTGTCTTGACATCAGGGTCAGCATTCTCATTGATTGTAATTCCTGCTGTTGTGTGTGGAACAAAAACAATAACAATTCCCTCTTTAGATATAACATCCTGAACTTTATCTGTTATGTCAATCATTTCTGTTCTCTTTGTTGTGTTGATTGTGAATTCCATCTTGTAGTCCTTACTAAACTAAAGAAATTTGTAACCTATCAATCTATATAAAAGAGTTGCAATCAAATCCTGAGACCTGCTTGTGCTTCCTTTGTTAAGTTCAACAATATCTATGCCAATAATATTTTTTTTACTGAATAATTTCTTGAAGAGTTCCAATGATTCTTCCCATAGTGCTCCTCCTGGAACAGGTGTTCCTGTGGCAGGCAAAATGCTTGGGTCAAAAAAGTCAACATCGATTGAAAGATATACTTTTTCTGTACATGCTGAAATAATTTCTGGGATTTGTTCTGTTGTAAATGGCGCAAAAAAAGTTTTGATTTTATTTTTTTTAATAAAATTATACTCTTCCTTGCTTAGTGAACGAATACCTACCTGTACAAGTTGTACATCATACTCAAGCGCACGTCTTGCAACACATGCATGGCTATGTTTTGTTCTTTCATATTCATCCCGTAGATCAGCATGTGCATCGAGCTGAAGATATGTTATTTTGTCATGCTTTTCAGTTATTGCTTTTAAACTACCAAGAGAAACAGTGTGCTCACCACCAAGAACAATTGGAAATTTGTCCCGGACAAGAATATATTTTGTTTTTTGGTATATTGCTTCGAGTGCATCCTCTACAGACAAGCTTTCAATCTCAAGTTTTGGACATGTGTTAATCTTCACTTTTGAATTTATCTCTGTTTTAAATTCTAAATCATAGCTTTCAATCTGCTCTGATGCTGAGATTATTAGTTCTGGTCCTTTGCTTGTTCCCACTCCGTATGAAACAGAACCTTCATATGGAGCAAGAATTATTCCAACATCTGCTTCATCAAGCAAAACCTCTGAGCCAATAAATACGAATGGTGCTCCATCTTTGTGATTCATATAATTGAGGGATAAAATACATAGTTTTAAATTTTGCTGAAGTGCTAGTTAAACCTAACTATAGATTTTTATTAAATAAGCATTTGCTTTTTTTAGAAGTTCAATAGAATTATCATAAGTTAATTGTTTTTCTGCTGAAACATAGTCTAACCATTTATAGTCCTGTATTTCATCATGAAGTAATTTTACATCTGGATTTTCAACATAACCAATAAAAAATACAACCTTTTTACAAACATCAACTTTACATTTATAATTTATAGTTTCGCGAAAATCCAATAGACCAACATCAAGATTTGTCTCTTCTTTAACTTCTCGAACAGCAGTCTCCTCTTCTGTTTCTCCTTTTTCAACATGACCTTTTGGAAAGCTCCAGTGATTTCCACTTTTTTCATTGTGCCTGACTAATAAAAACTTAAGCTTACCATCCTGTAAGATAAAAGGGATTGCTCCGCAAGATTTTTCATCCATAATTGGTCTTTTTCATTTAATCTATTTAATCTTTTTTACCTTGCTTACCCAGCTTTCCTAAAAAATGTTAGAACGCCGCCCAAACCAAGAACAGACCAAATATAATTCTTGATATTGCTTGTTATTTTCTTATTCTTTGATTCATAAGGTTCAACAACCCTTGCTGTAATTTTCGGCTGAGGTGGTTTTTTCGAATGGTTTTTCTGTTGAATTTGTTGTGGTTTGTCAAAATCAAGAGTTAATTTTTGAGAATCTAATTTTTTCAAAAGGGAAAGTGTGTAATTTTTACCTGTGAATGTAGCATTAAAATCTAATGTTCCGGATTGATTGAATAATTCCCTATACATAACAATCTTAGTTCCTTGAGTAATTAGTGCAGTACAATTTTTACAATCAATATTTGCAAAGAGTTTAATTTTATCAGAATATTTTTTTTGCCGCGTGTAAAAACTCATAATTTCTGCATCATTTAGAAAGATTTCAGGATATGTTATGCATTCAGTACATTTTTCGCAAGTATAACATTTTTTACACACAGGGGGTTCTTTGCAGTTTGCAGCTTCAATATAAATCTGCTCTTTGGTTTCAATTCCAAGCCCTTTTACAACGAGAGTATAATCACCTGTTTCAAGAGCACAATTCTCTTTTATTAAGACTGGAACAGACAGTTTTGTTCTTGAATTTTTCTGACTTACTGTAACCTTTGTTGTTTCGCTGAGTTTAATGTTTTCATCATCTTCAATATATATTTCAACAACAGATTTCGCAGTTGTTCCTTTTTCAATAATAATTTCCACTCTTATTATATCACCAAATTCAGCATCTGGAATTTTGGTTATATCAAATTTTTCTGCGAATTGTTCACATCTGACTCCGACTAATTTTTGAGCAATTGTTTTGTTACATGAAGAATGTAATTCTGCCTTGATTAAATACGTCCCGCAAACAGATGGTGTCCACGACTTCTGGCTGAGTTTTGTTGTATTATATTTTTTCTTTACAATACCCCCGGAAATATCTTCAATCCAATATTCGATTACAAAATCTTCTGTAGAATTTATGTGAAAATTGTATTTTATTTTTTCTCCTGCAACAAAAACATCTTTTAGCGTTGATATTGAAATCTTTGAGTTACATGTAGAGGTCTCATGGTAATATAATTCATCAGAAATAGTTTCATTAGTGTTATTTGATTGCAAACCAGTGTTATTTGATTGCAAATCTGTGTTATTTGATTGCAAACCAGTGTTATTTGATTGCGAGCCATTTGTAATTAAGTTTACAGAATCATTTTGAATTGTTGTGTTTTCAGATATGTTTGAGAGATTATCAAAATTTCTATTTATATAGCCTCTTCCTGGTGTTCCACCGATAATATCTGATTCAACCCAATTATTATCTATATACTCAAGAGTGTAGCCATTATCATTTGCCAGGGTACCATCATAGGCAACAGAATCTACAAGGGAACCATTAGGTGCATAAAGAAAAATAGAATCTTTCACATTGTTAAGATTATTTCCAATGGTTGCGCCAGCTGAATAATAACTTATATTGGTATTGTTCCTTAAAAAAAACTCTTCAACAATAAGCGCATAATCGCTTGTACCACTTCCTAAGAGCACAAGTGTATCATTAGAACTTAAGTCTCCTATGAGCCATCCTGAGAGGGATGTGTTTGGCGCATATACTTCAACAAATTCCTTGTTATTATCTGAACCAGGTGGATTATACATGACTTCTGTTAAGTGAACGCCATAAACACTAATACTAATAATGAAAAAGATAATAACAAATGTGGTTTTTTTCCAAAAAGGTATATTGTTTAGTTTCATTTTACACATTTATGAAAATACTTTTTGTTTTGGTAATTGAATATTCAGCAACTCTTTGAGTAACCTTGTATGTTTTCTTTTATTCTGATTCAAACCCAATAATTGTAATTTCCCATTTTATTTTCATAGAATTCTTCGAACTCTGCCTATTAATCAACCTATCTCAAGAA
>Ga0114931_10009570_pt1 | contig 11604 bp, 10 predicted proteins | sample 2SBtaG_FD_89579 | JGI IMG/M metagenome (GOLD analysis project Ga0114931, IMG submission 89579) | Deep subsurface microbial communities from Kolumbo volcano to uncover new lineages of life (NeLLi) - 2SBTROV14_V59a metaG | ecosystem: Environmental > Aquatic > Marine > Volcanic | place: Kolumbo...
AGTGTTGGTATCAGCGAACTACCTCAAAGTAAGCCCACAAAACATGTATATCGGGACCGCCATGCTCAACGCGGGCACGCAGGCGCAGGCGATCGCAGCGCTTCCCGGGAGCGCTACGGGCTGGTTTTTTGAATTGCCAAATCCGACGACGCTCAATGTATGGGCGGCGGGTCTTGACGAAGCCAACGGACGACTGAGCAACGAGTAGTTCAGATGGTGGCACGGGCCGTTGAACTATGGTTGTACCAGGTGCTATGCAAAAGGAATCGAGGTTGGGAAGGGGATACGCCTCGAAAAGGTATACCACCAGTATTGGTTATCACACCAGTGACCTGCTCATGGATCGGTTGGGAGGGGTACCTGATGAGGGAATGATTCCCATCAATTATGGGGGAGGGAATCGAGCTTAGGTCGGCACTCCGGAAGTCCGATTTCATGGGTTGAAGAACTGATTTGCTGCGCGCACCGTGGGTGTCTCTGCACACACGGCGCCCCACCCTTGAAAGGAGCCGGTGATGGCTGAGCAACTTCACAAAGTCACAAAGAAATCATCTCAGCGATATATCAACAGTGTGCTGACGATCATCGCCATGCTGTTGCTGATGCTCGTCATGCGAGTGCCAACCGGGAGTGGTGCAGACGGTGAGGTGTATGCGCAGCGTACCCGCCGAACGAATCCGCAGCCACAACAACAACCGACCAACAACTTGCTTCCTTTTGATGCGGCTTCGCAGCGTGAACGGATTATCACAGCTCTGGAAAACATCAGCACCCGGATGACTGCCGTTGAATCGAAGTTGTCATCGCCTCTGAATGTTCGAGTGACTGAAATGCCTGATCTCGCAGGTCTGGTGAAAGCCAGCAACCACGACTGAAACAATGACTGAATCGAGGTGCCGCGTGTTGCAATACCCATCGAACATGCTTGAGAATACCTCTGGTCGGTCTGTAAAGCCACATGCTCGTGGTTTTACACTCGTTGAGGTATTGATTGTTGTTGTGCTGTTGGGGATTGCCGGTGCACTGGTGATTCCATCGATGGCGCAGACGGGTGTGCTGCGTGTGCAAGCGGCGGTGCGCACGATTGTTGCAGATATTACATACATTCAGGGGGAGGCCGTGGCGTATCAGGCGCGGCGGGCGATCTGGTTCGGAAAGGTAGCGCAGTGGAGCAGCGCAACTTCGTCATGGAACTTTGTTGACGGGAACGGCTATGTGCTCGCTGAGGTGAATGGACCCACGCTGGACCTGAACATTGATCACATGGTCGATCCAAGTGATCCAAGTACGCCCTATTTCAGAAATTTCGATATGGACAAGTATGGCGGATCTGTGATTTCGGCGGCGGCATTTGATGGCAATGCATTGCTGATCTTTGATGAGCTGGGTGGTCCGGTTGCTGATTTGAGTGGACCAAACCCCAGTGTGGGTGGATCGGTCACGATCGATGGATCAGGCGCAACATTTGTGCTGCAAGTTGAGTCATATACGGGCCGTGTCACGGTTACGAAAACAGCGGACATCGCCCACTGAGTGGATTCTGGATCACAAACCGCATCCGGCAGTAAAGCAAACGATTCGACATCACAAATTCAAGAGACGAAACGTACAAAATGCCCAATTGGCTCACAACTCAACGCGCATGCCCGATTGGGATTGATTTTTGTGCCAGCGGTGCAAAGCTCGTGCAGCTCAGGCGCGGTCGAAATGGTTTTTCGCTGATTGATACTGCCCGCATTGATATGCCGCTGTATCAGGAAGCTGAACCCCCGACATCAGCACGGCTCGAAGATTTATGCGATGCCATCAAGCGAACCATTGAAACAGAGCGATTTATTGGGCGCAAATGTGTCTTAGCCGTCGAGAATCGATTCCTGCGCGTGCGATCTGTGCGTCAACCTTCTATGCCACCAGATGAATTGCGCAGGGCGATCACACTTGAAGCGCACTCCCGGCTTGGCTTTGGAGAGGGAGAAGAATCGCAGTTTGGCTGGCTCACAGCAGGAGAGGTTACACAGGGTGAAGCTCGAGGTCAGGAAGTCATCCTGGTTGGTGCGAGAACAGACCCAATTCAGCGCATGGTGATGGCGCTGGCGCGTCGAGGTCTGATTGCCGTCGCTGTGGAGCCTGCATTTGTGGGTTGTGCACGATGCTTTACGCGATTTATTCGACGAGCTTCCGAGCAACAGGATGTTCATGCAGTTGTCGACATCGGGCTGCACTCTACGGGTGTAATGTTATTGCGCGGCAAGAACATCGCGTTTTACAAACCACTTGAGTTCGGCGGTGAAAAGATGGCGAAATCCGCAGCCGAACGTCTGGGACTTGATCTTGAGGCAGTCCGAGAGCTGCGGTTACAGCAACTTCGTGCCGGGTCAGGATCTGGAATTACACCCGATCCGAAAGTTGATCGAGCAATATTTGAAGGAGTGAGGCCACTCATAGGCGATCTGGCACGCGAAGTGGCGCTGTGCATTCGTTACTACAGTGTTACCTTTCGAGGTTCGCGACCGCGTGCCTGCATGGTTGTCGGTGGATAGGCGTCAACACCCCACCTTGTAGATGTTCTAGGGGAGGAACTGCGAATTGAAACTCACCTTGGGGAATCGCTTCGACACGTGCGAGATCCGGGGAGCAAGGAGATGTGGAAATCCCCGGCTGGTTCCGGTGGTGAATGGGCGGTAGCACTGGGGTTGGGGCTGCGATTTTGGGAACAGAATGATCGGAAATCGATCTGGCAGCGAGCAAAATCTCGCTCATCGGGTCGTCGCACAGATGGTGTCACAGCGCGCGTTGCTGAAGAGGGGAGGCAGGCCGCATGAATGGTCCGATTGACCTCATGCCTCGCGCCTGCCGTCAAGCCCTGGGACGGCGTGCACGGATTCGGCGCTGGCTGGTTGCGTATATCGGTACTGGCTCCTTATTGCTTTCTGCATGGTTGTGGGTGGGCAACGATCAAAACTCTGTTCTGAGTGAACGGAGCCGGTTGGTCTTGGAAGTTGAGCGCCGGTGGAGTCAGGATGAGGAGGTTCAGCATCTGATTGCTGAGATTCAGGATGTTGAGAGTGCTGTTACGCGCTACAACAGTCTTGCCTGGCCGATCCGGATCAGTGAAGTGCTTGATGCTGTTGGAGCTGCAGTCCCCACTTCGGTCACGATGAAGTCAATCATGGCGACGCCGCGTACCGAACAAAAACGTCGGACACGAAACACCACTGAATTTGTACAGCGTTCACATCTTGTGATTGAATTGGAGGGGATTGCGATTGGTGATCGTGACGTAGCTCTTTTGGTGAAAGGTTTTGAAAAAAATCCGCTCTTTGACAGAGTGACACTTGACTACACCAAGGGCACAATTGTGGATGGTATAGAGGGTCGATCATTTCGTGTGACAGCAGAAATTGACCTTTTGAAACAGTACACGTTTATTGATTCCACAACAGATCGTGGATTGGCTGGCGCTGGCGGAGGGGAGGGTGGACCATGATCCGAAAGTCAGACGTCATGCTGAGTTGTGGCTGGCTCGTAATTACAGGGTCAGTATTTGGTGTAGTGCTGCTGCCATCTGCAAAGAAAGAACAGGCACTGTTGAGTGAGATTGCGCGGCTGCGTGCTGATCTCACGCAGCCGACATCAGGTCCCGAAATGATTGCACGATTGAGTAGTGATCTTGAGGCACTCAAAGAGTTTGGGCGTGGTCGAATGACGCCAATCCCGAAGCAGAGCAACATCGCCGGGCTCATGGCTTCGATCAGCCACATATTGGATGAACTGGGACTTGAGCAAAGCGACATTACAACGAAGCCAGCCAAGCAACTGGACTTTGCTTCTGCGATGCCGGTGTCTGTCACTCTGGAAGGCTCTTTTCAAAAAATCTATCTCGCAATATCGCGTATTGAGCAGCTCCCACGACTCATCCGCGTGGATCGTTTGCGTGTCAGTGTGCCACAGACTCCGAATCTGAGTGTCGACCGGAGTGGAACTGTGCGCGCCGAAATTTCACTGTCCGCGTTCTTTGCGCCCCGGGACCTTGCGGCGTCTGCCGAGAAAGATGATTCATGAAGGATCGACTGAATCACCTTATCGCTGTTGTATCCGCCGATCGAAGAAAAGCGGCGATCCTGCTTGCACTCCTGGTTTTTCTTGGGGGAATAGCAATCCGAAGTGTATTGAATGTAGGACCACATGCCACGGAAGCGGCTGATAGTGAGTCGTCAATTGAAGACCCCACCGAACTTGGGGGGAGTGCAATTACGCGGACACTGGCAGCACTCGAACGTGTTCGGGGCGAGAAATACACGGTAGTTCGAGTTGCACCGCACCTTTCGCGCAATATTTTCGATGTTGATGACGCATATTTTCCCCCACCCGCACAGGTGGTCATCAAATCCACCACAGATTACGTAACTCCTCCTCCACAGATTGAACCAGTCAAGCCAACCGCCGATGAACAGTGGGCGCTGACTGTTGCGCAGATTCGTGTAGAGGCTCGTCGCCTCACTCTCCGCAGCGTCATCGTGGGAAAACACCCGCTCGCAGTGATAGAAGAGCCAGGTGGAGGACGTTCCGTGCTAGAGCCCGGAAAGATTATTCGCGGCTTCCGACTCGTTGAAGTCAAGTCGGACGCCGTGCTTCTCGACAAGGAAGGCGTACGAGTTCGGTTGTGGCTGACCGTCACCGGACTTTGAGGTTGCCGAAGCATGAAACAAATGGAAAGAAATGGACCAACGGCAGGAGGAGTCGACATGACCTTTGGGCGAAGCATCCTGAAGACACGTATTGGCCGCGGCGCGGTCATGGCATTGGTGCTGGCCGTCGGCTCGGCGGGTAATTTCGCCTATGCCCAAGCCGGTAGCGACAACAACAAGAACACCGATTCACCCGACTCCTTCGTCACAAATGGCGATAACATCAATGAAGATGGATTCCCAGGTGATCCGGGCATGAATGGCGAAGACGTTGAAGTCAATCGCCCACAAACAGAACAGGGTGTTCATGTTTCCGAATACATGACAGTTGATCTTTTTGTGCAGGATGAGGATCTGGCGAATGTGCTTCAGATGCTCTCGCTCCAGACACAAAAGAACATAGTCGCAAGCCGCGATGTCAATGCCCGTGTGACCGCCAATCTCTATGGCGTTACGTTCTACGAGGCGTTGGATTCGATACTGAACGTCAATGGCTACGGCTACATCGAGAAGGGGAACTTTATCTATGTGCATACGCTCGAGGAGCTTGAGCAAATGCAACAGGAACAGCGAGAATTGGTCCACAAGGTTATTCAACTGAATTATCTCAATGCCAATGATGCCGCTGAGTTCGTAGTGCCTCTTTTGTCAGATGCCGGAAGCATCAAGACCAATGGCGATGTTGGTGAGTTCACCATTCCTGAAGATTCACCCACAGGCAATGAAGAGTTCGCGCTCGCTGCGACACTCGTGATCTACGACTATGCGGAGAATATCGGTGAGATTGAATCGCTGCTCAGCGAACTCGATACCCGTCCAGCACAGGTATTGGTTGAGGCGACAATTCTTCAGACGCAGGTTAATGAGGCAAATGCTTGGGGAATTGACTTTGCTGTTATCAACGATCTTGATTTTACAGACTTCTTTGGCTTTGGCGGAGCCCGCAATGTCGTCGGTTCTATCATCGATGACAAAGTCACACCTAGCGATAACGAAGGCGTTGTCATCAACTCACTGACTGGTAATACGTCCGGTCCTGGTACGCTCAAGCTGGGCATTATCCAGGATGACATTGGCCTCTTCATCCGGATGCTCGATGAGGTGTCGGATGTATCGATACTCTCGAATCCCAAGATTCTTGCGTTGAATCGTCAGCCGGCCCGTGTCCTTGTTGGCCGCAAGCTAGGCTTTCTCAATACCACATCTACCCAGACAGCAACTACACAGACGGTTGAGTTTCTTGATACTGGTACACAGCTCAGCTTCCGCCCATTTATCAGCAAGGACGGCAACATCCGCCTTGAACTGAAGCCGCGAGTATCAGAGGGTGTTATTCGTGAAGCATCCGATGCAACCGGTGCAGCGGTCACTATTCCTGACGAGATCACTCAGGAGATCACAACCAATGTGATCGTGCCTGATGGATCAACCGTGGTATTGGGTGGTCTGTTCAAGGAAACCACGATGCTCTCAAGGCGGCAGATCCCAATTCTTGGTGATATCCCGATCATCGGGGCTGCTTTCAAGGGCCATGATGATGACGTTGTGCGGGAGGAGATCATCTTTATGATCAAGCCCACCATTGTCAGCGATGAAGTGTTGCTTGATGAAGGTGACCGGGCACTTGCCGAGACCGAGCGGGTTCGCACTGGCTCTCGTCGGGGCTTGCTCCCCTGGAGCCGCGAACGGCAAACCGCACGGCTGAATATGAAAGCAAGCGACGCCGCTCGCCGAGGCGATATCAGCAAGGCCCTGTGGCACCTGCGCCGCTCGCTTGAACTGAATCCGAATCAGGCTGACGCCATCCGACTTCGTGAGCAGCTAGGAGGCAAGATCGAGCGTTGGCCAACACGGACAATCCTTGATGAAATCATCACTGGTGAAGCCACGGTTCAGGCGATGAACTACATCGAATCACTCGGCGGCCGCTCAAGTGCATCGAAGAAATCCGGCGAGGAGATGGTCGATGCCTCAACGTCCGAAGGAGTCGAGTTCAAGAACGACACAACAGGATTCTCCCAAGAGAAAATGGACCAGCGCATCGAGAAGCGGCAGAATATGAACTATGACCCGCTATTTGATGAGCCATCCCGTTACAACAACGAACGTGACGACAATGCATTTGCCACACCGAATTCCCCCGATGCCAGTGTGGCGGTTGACCCGGAGTTTCATACCGACTGGTTCATGATCCCAGATGAGATTGAGTTCAATGATGACCCATTCGGTGGTGATTCGGATCTTGACGACGGAAACTGGCGCGATACCAGTGATGTGCCGCCTGCATCATCACGTGAGCCACAGGTGAATGCGCAGCAGAGCCCCTTCCCAAGTCATATTGCCAGCCTGATTACTGACGATGTGAAGACCGCAGACTGGACTATGACCATGGGTGATTCATGGATGTTCGCTCATCCCATCCCCATGCTTCCGTTTGGGCTGTTCTGGACCGCTGGTGGCTTTGAGCCAACATCTACCGTCGCGAGCCCCGCGGAGTTCATGACCGACGTACTGACAACTGTTGAGCCGGGCTTTGACCCGCAGGACTGATACACACAGAAAGAATCGTTCTGGGGCAGAGCAATCTATCCACACCCCTGAACTTTGCCCCGCCCTCGGGCATGGAGAGAAAAAAATGACATCCAAGAGCAACAAGCTTCGGCTCGCATCTGGCGCCCTGCTCCTGAGCGCTTCACTCGTCACCCTTGCCGGATGTGCACAACACGGAAAGTACACAAGCAAGGGCTTGGAAAATGCCAACCTACGTGTAGCCCAGATGAAAGCGGCTACACAATGGGATATGGCTCGGCAGCAGTTCCTCTCCGGCGATCTGCGTAAAGCACAACGCAGCATAGAGAGCTCAATTGCATTGAACGATCAGGTGGTCAAGAGCCACGTGCTGTTCGGCAGAATCCTGATCGAACGAGGTGAGCTCGAAAAGGCACTTGAAGTACTCCAGGCAGCGCTTGATGTTGACCAGCCTGATGTAGAATCAGTAGAAATCGCTGATGCCAATTACTATCGCGGCATCGTGTTTGAACGGTTCAGCCAGCCGCAACATGCACTCGAAGCGTACCGTGCGGCATCAGAAGCTGATTCGACAAACCCACAGTTTGTCCTTGCGGCAGCTGAGATGCTGGTTGAGCTTGGTGAGATTGATGAAGCCAAGGCCCAGCTTACAGGTGAAGTCAATCACTTTGAGCACAACGCCGGTATCCGTCAGATGCTCGGGCATATCGCCATGATGGATGATGATTATGAGTCCGCACGAAATTATTTCGAGCAGGCCACACTCCTCGGTGCAGGCGATCTTTCGCTGCGTGAGGATTTGGTTCGGGCACAGGTTGCACTTGGGCAGTTCGCAGATGCCGAAGCCAATCTTGCGTGGATTCTAGAGGATCCTGCGTTCCAAGAGCGTGACGATCTATTTCACCTTCGCGCCAAATGCCTCTTGGAGCTCAATCGCCCTGTCGAGGCACGCGAAATCCTTTCCCGACTGACCAGCAAGCGTGATAATGCCAACAACGTTGATGCCTGGATCGATCTTGGAAACTCGGCGATCGTTCTTTCAGATCAACCTACACTCCGTCGGGTTGGTCAGCGGCTCATGTCAATCGCTCCCGATCGCGCCGAAGGGTTTCTCCTCTTTGCTATGTGGGAGCGCAGCCGAAGTGAGCTCGAAGATGCTGTAGCGGTGCTGTACCGTGGGATGAAGAACAACTCCAGCGATGCACGGCTGCCGGTCGTCCAGGGGCTCATCTACCAGGAAATGGGCAACACGGAACTTGCGCGTCGGAGTTTCAAGATGGCGATCAACCGGGACAGCACCAACGTTCAGGCGCAACAGCTCCTTGCAGCGATGCGTGGCAAAGTATTGCCCAACGCCGTTGCGGAGGTCAGCGAGGACGATCAGTGAGGACACCGAACTGTGCGCTATGTTGGTTTGACCACGATTGGATCGGTCGGCGCGGTGGTTGCCGGGCTCCTGGTGGGTGTGACAGCCAGTGTCACACCTCACCTCCTGCCTACCGCGACTGAGCGCACTGCGGCGACCTTCATCGGCGTGTCTGCAGCAATTACATTCGGGCTCGTTGGAGTGCCGCTTGCACTGCTTGTCAGTCGACGTCTGAAGATTGTGAGCGAGGCAATCAAAGAGACAGCCAGCAACGGCGTGCCCCGTCCGCTTCCTGGTGGTGAAATGCTCAGTGGTGTTACGCATCGGTTGGATCGCGCAATACACGCTTGGGCAGATCGGTGTTCGTCACTGAGTGCCAGCTTGCGAACCGCTGAGCTGCGGCTGAGTGTCTGTGAAGCCGAACGCCAACATGCCGAAGCAACGCTGCACAGTCTGCATGATGCTGTGCTCGTAACCGACGCATTCAATGAGGTCAGTCTTGCCAATGAACCGGCAGCAAAGTTGCTTGGTTTTGAGTTGTCTGAATCAACGCATCGGCCAATTGATGAAATAATACCTGATCAGGTACTGCGCAAGATGATCAAGGAAGTTCGACAGTCGGGTGTACTGTCGAAACAAAAGCGCATCGAGCACTCCATTCGAGGTACGCGTCTTAATGAAGCAAACGCCCGCAGCGACTACGACGTTACAATTGCCTGCCTGCCCGACCAAAAGCAAACAGGTGTAGGCGGCGTCGTCACGATTCTGCGTGATATCACACGTCAAAAAGAAATCAGCGAGATGAAATCCGATTTTGTCTCGCAGGCATCGCACGAGTTGCGTACGCCATTGAGTTCAATCAACGCCTACATCGAAATGCTGATTGACGCAGAGGCTCAGGATGAAGCAAGTCGGCAGGAGTTTTATCAAATCATCAAGGCGGAAGCTGATCGCGTCAGCCGCATGATTGACAACATGCTCAACATCAGCCGGATTGAAGCTGGGATTGTCTCAGCCGAGAAATCTGAGGTTGATTTCGGAAAACTGATCCACGAAGTGCTGGAGACGATGCAACCGCAGGCGCGTGCTGAAGACATCAAACTTATTGACCGTACCGGACCACTGATTTATTCAGCCCAGGCTGATCGAGACATGATGTTTCAGGTTGTGATGAATTTGGTGAGCAATGCGATCAAGTACACACCTGAAGGCGGGCGTGTAACCGTTGCGGTCGAGAATGATGATGAATCCCGTTCTGTATTGGTCAGTGTGTCAGATACCGGACTTGGTATCCCGCCGGATGCGATCGATAAATTGTTCGATAAATTTTTCCGTATCGATAACTACAAGCGGATCGCAAAAGGAACAGGATTAGGGCTGAACCTTGTCAAGCACATCGTCGAAACGGTTCATAAAGGGTCTGTTGGTGTGTCAAGTGAAGTCGGAATGGGAAGCCGTTTCTGGTTCATAGTTCCATTCGAGTTCCAGGGAGGTTGAGATCTGTCATGTCGCGCCCACCAGTCATCCTAGTTGTTGACGATGAAGCCCACATTACACATGTCGTATCGCTGAAGCTGTCGAACGCCGGCTACGACGTGCATACCGCAGCGGATGGTGAAGAGGCACTCGAAGTCGCACTCAGTGTAACTCCAGACATCATTATTACAGACCTGCAGATGCCGTATATGAATGGGCTTGAACTGTGTGCCAAACTCAAGGAGCGACCAACAACCCGAAATCTACCGGTCATATTGCTTACGGCCCGTGGTCATGCCCTCAATGAAGAGGAGATGAAGCAGACCAACATTCGCCAGGTTATGAGCAAACCCTTCAGCCCCAGGCAGATCCTTGACTCAGTTGAGGCGCTGCTCAAGGAACACAAAATTGAAGATGAGGATTCACTTGCCGCATGATCAGCACCCGTACACCCCCGACTTCGGAGCACGCAAGGGCTATCCTGCGCGCTCGTTGTCAGGAAATCGGGTTGGTTATCTGGCGGATTGATCCAAGCGGACGCGTAATCGAGCGACCGGCGCTCAGGGGGTCAGCAGAAGATTGGTTTGGCTCACCTCTTATTGCACGCGCATTGAATGTGGCGGTGTCAACGTGGAATAACCAGGATCATCCTTCGCCGTTTCAGACCCTGCCTGGTTGCTGGTTTATCCCATTTGTGGAGATTCACCGCAGACGTCGTTGTGGCTATTCGGTGGCAATAGCAATAGGTGCAGAGCTTTTGGACAGTGAGCAATTTATCGCCGGCTGCCAAGGAGCCCAGCTTGATGCTGAGGCAACCCGGTCGATCCTGACGACTCGTGCAATATGGAGTTCAGCAACGGTTGAACGATTCGCACTGCTGCTTGACTGGTCCGGTTCTGACTTGAGCGCGATTGCCGAGCAGGATTCAACCTTATCGGGATTCAGTGCGCAGTTGAGTGATTCCTTTGAAGAAATTAGCCTGCTCTATACGCTTGGTCGTTCAATGAATGAGCTGGAGCAGCCTCAAAAATATGTCAAACTCGCGTGTGAGGAACTCCTTGCAACACTGCCATTCCAGTGGATTGCAGTCCGTTTTGTGTCAGATGATCGCCTTGCCCGTGGAATGTCTGGCAGGTTGTTTGTCTCTGGCAAGATACCATGTCGGAGTGCGGAATTTCATACTTCATTGTCACACACGGTCAACACGCTGGAAGCACATACGAGCAAAGTAATCAACAGCGAAGCAATCACCGGATTGGCAACAGACACTGATCAGATTCTTGTTCACCCGGTGATTCGTGACGGCCAGATTGTCGGCGCACTCTTTGCGGGTGGAAAAACTGGTGAAGATGCCCAGGTCTCAAGCTTTGATCGCAAATTGCTTGATGCAACAACGGGTTATCTGAGCATCCTTCTGGATAATGCGTTTCTGTACGACGACCAGCAGCTCATGTTCGTGGGTACGCTCGAAGCGCTCACCGCTTCTATTGATGCCAAGGATCCATATACCTGCGGCCATTCTCAGCGTGTAGCCAACCTGGCAGC
>Ga0114931_10009571_pt1 | contig 11602 bp, 13 predicted proteins | sample 2SBtaG_FD_89579 | JGI IMG/M metagenome (GOLD analysis project Ga0114931, IMG submission 89579) | Deep subsurface microbial communities from Kolumbo volcano to uncover new lineages of life (NeLLi) - 2SBTROV14_V59a metaG | ecosystem: Environmental > Aquatic > Marine > Volcanic | place: Kolumbo...
ATCTCGATAGCTCAAAGTAAACCGGGCATAGAGCCAAACGGCGTGGCGAATGATGTCAGGTGGAAAACGATGCCGTGTGAAGGAGATGGTTCGCATCCCGAAATGCTACACCGAAGAGGCGATTGAAGTCAGAGCACTTAACGTGACAATGCCTCCGGACCGGTGGTAGCACGGCAAATTCGACCCGGCCCCTGTTGACACAGATCAAGATACACGTCGCGCCCCAGGAGTAAGCTTGCTTTTGGTCCGGGAGACGCAAGAGTTCGGAGGTAGCATTTTCCAGGTTCGCATACACGGCAGAGGCGGTCAGGGCGTGGTCTCTGGTGCCGAGATGTTGTCCGTCGCCGCTTTCCTCGAGGGCTATCACGCCCAGGCCTTTCCCAGCTTCGGTTCGGAACGGATGGGGGCGCCCGTCGTTGCGTTCTGTCGCATCGACAACAAGGAAGTTCGTCTGCGCGAGCCCGTCATGATGCCCGACGCCCTAATCGTTCAGGATCCCACGCTGCTACACCAGGTGGACCTCTTCAAAGGTTTGGATACGTGCGGTTACCTGCTCATCAACACCCGCCGCAGTTACCGGGACCTAGGGCTTGGAGACTACGTGAAACGGTTTCCGCCGCATCACATCAGCACCGTCGCGGCTACCGAATGGGCGCAGGAGTATATCGGCCGGCCGCTACCAAACGTCGCGCTACTCGGCGCGTTCGCGGCGGTGACGCGGCGCGTGAAACTTGAGTCTGTCGTGGCCGCGGTCCGCCAAAAGTTCCCTGGGAAGCTCGGCGACGACAATGCCGCGGCCGCCGCCAAGGCGTACGATTCGATCAGAACCAACTAAGCGATAGAGATCGAGAGGCTGAAGATGCTCGAGCAGATCGAAGGTTCACAGGCCGCCGCCAAGGCGATCGCCCTCTGCCGTCCGGAGGTCATCTGCGCCTATCCCATTACCCCGCAGACCCACATCGTCGAGGGTTGCGCCGAGCTAATCCGCGTTGGCGCGATTCAGAACTGCGAGTTCATCAACGTCGAGAGCGAGTTCGCCGCGCTGTCGGTGGCGATCGGCTCGTCGGCCGCCGGCGCGCGGACTTACACCGCGACCGCTAGCCAGGGCCTGCTGTTCATGGCCGAAGCGGTCTACAAAGCCGCCGGGCTCGGTCTGCCGATCGTCATGACCATCGGCAACCGCTCCATCGGCGCGCCGATCAATATCTGGAACGACCACAGCGACAGCATGGCGTTGCGCGATGCCGGCTGGATTCAGCTCCATGCCGAAACCAATCAGGAAGCCGCCGACTTGCACATCCAGGCCTTCAAGCTGGCCGAGCGGCTGAGCGTTCCGGTGATGGTCTGTATGGACGGCTTCATCCTGACCCACGCCTACGAGCGCGTCTCGATCCCCAACCAGGCCCAGGTCGACGCTTTCCTGCCGTCTTACCAGCCGCGCCAAGTCCTCGACCCTGCGGACCCCTATACGATCGGAGCCATGGTCGGCCCCGAGGCCTTCATGGAGGTACGCTACCTGGCGCACGACAAGCTGCTGCAAGCATTGAGCGTGATCCCGGAAATCCAGCAGGAGTTCAAGGAGATATTCGGCCGCGAGTCCGGCGGGCTGTTCCACAGCTACCGGGTGGAGAACGCCGAGACAGTGGTGGTGACCATGGGCTCGGTCGCCGGCACGGTGAAGGACTTAGTCGACGAACTGCGCGAGGACGGCGCCAAGGTCGGCGTGATCACCTTGTGCAGCTATCGGCCGTTCCCGCTCGACGGGCTGCGTTACGCCCTGCAGGGCGCCTCCAAGGTGATCGTGCTGGAAAAGAGCCTGGCGCTTGGCTTCGGTGGTGTGCTGGCTTCCGACGTGCGCATGGCGCTGCAAGGTGTCGACACCCACGTCCATACCGTAATCGCCGGACTGGGTGGCCGGCCGATCACTCGCAAGTCGCTGGCCCGGCTGTTCGCACGGGTCGAGCGCGGCGAAGTAAAGGACCCGCACTTCCTCGATCTCGATATCGATATTGTACGCCGAGAGATCGACAACCAGCGCAGCCAGATCACCGCCGGGCCGATCGCCGAGAACATCCTGCGCGAGATCGGCCCGTGCGGCCCGAAAGCGGTTTGAGCAGAGGGATTGAGGAGGCCGCAGTCATGTCCGACATGACCGCCGAGCAAAAGGTCAAGTTCTACCAGAAGGGCACCTTCACGGCCGGCAACCGCCTGGTCGACCAGGCGCGGCGCTCTGTGCAAGCCAGCATGGAGCGCAGTAACGCCATCACCTCGGGCCACCGCGCCTGCCAGGGCTGCGGCGAGGCGCTGGGCGCGCGCTACGCCCTGGACGCCGCCATGCGCGCGACCGAGGGCAGGCTGATCGCGGTCAACGCCACCGGCTGCCTGGAAGTCTTCACCACGCCCTATCCCGAGACGTCCTGGCAGGTGCCCTGGATCCACTCGCTGTTCGGCAACGCCGCGGCCGTGGCCTCGTGAGTTGCCGCGGCGATGCGCGTCAAGGGCCGCGAGCAGGTCCGGGTGGTCGCCCAGGGCGGCGATGGCGGCACCACCGACATCGGCTTCGGCTGTCTGTCCGGCATGTTCGAGCGCAACGATGACGTGCTCTACATCTGTTACGACAACGAGGCTTATATGAACACCGGCGTACAGCGCTCCTCGGCGACGCCGCCGACTGCGCGTACCGCGACCACGCCGGCGGTCGGGCCCGAGCCGGGCAACGTTTTTGGCACCGGCAAAAACCTGCCGCTGATCGCCATGGCCCACAATATCCCTTACGTCGCCACCGCCTCGGTCGCCAACCTTCATGACCTGGAGCGCAAGGTCGAGAAGGCCATGGCGATCCGCGGCGCGCGCTACATCCACATCTTCGTACCCTGCCCTCTGGGCTGGGGTTCAGCCAGCCACGACACCATCCGCATCGCGCGCCTGGCCTCGGAGTGCGGGCTGTTCCCGCTGTTCGAAGCGGAGCACGGTGAGGTCACCGGCAGCATTCCGATCCGCCGCAAGGTGCCGGTCGAGGAGTACCTCAGGCCGCAGAAGCGTTTCGCCCACCTGTTCAAGGACGGCGCTAGCGTCGAACGGATCGTCCGCCTGCAGCGCATGGCCGACGCCAACATCAAGCGCTTCAACCTGCTGCGTGACGCGGAGGAGGCGCCGCTATGAGCCAGCAGCATCCCGATGTGCCCTTCGCGATCACGCTCGACGTCGGCTCGAGCCTGGCCAACCGGACAGGGAGTTGGCGCACCGAGCGGCCGGTCTATGTGGACCGCCTGCCGCCCTGCAACAACGCCTGTCCGGCCGGCGAGAACATCCAGGCCTGGCTTGGCCACGCCGAGGAGGGCGACTACGAGGCTGCCTGGCAGGAGGTGATGCGCAATAACCCGCTGCCGGCGATCATGGGCCGGGCCTGTTACCATCCCTGTGAAGGTGCCTGCAGCCGGTCGGCGCTCGACGACGTGGTCAACATCCACGCGGTCGAGCGCTTCCTCGGCGACCAAGCGATCGAGAAGGGCTGGGTGCCGGCGGTCGAGGCCGCACCCTCGGGCAAGAAAGTGCTGGTGATAGGCGCCGGCCCAAGCGGGCTCTCGGCGGCCTACCACCTGCGCCGTCTGGGACACGCCGTGACGATCCACGAGGCCGGGCCGGTGCCGGGCGGCATGATGCGCTTCGGCATTCCGGCCTACCGCCTGCCGCGCGATATCGTGCAGGCCGAGATCGACCGGATCCTCGCCATGGGGGTCGAACTCGATCTGAACCACAAAGTCGAGGATATCCAGGCCGAGATGAGGGACGGCGGCTTCGATGCGTGCTTCCTCGCCATTGGCGCGCATCTAGCCAAGCGGGTCGACATCCCGACTCCGGACGCCGGTAAGATCCTCGATGCCATCGGCGTGCTGCGCGAAATGGAGACCAGCGACAATCCGCCGCTGCTCGGCCGCCGGGTCGTAGTCTATGGCGGTGGCAACACCGCGATTGACATGGCCCGTACCGCCAAGCGCCTGGGCGCCGAGGAGGCTATCATCGTTTATCGCCGGACCCGCGAGATGATGCCGGCCCACGATTTCGAGGTCGAGGAGGCACTGGAGGAGGGTGTGATCCTCAACTGGCTGACCACGATCAAGGAAATCGACGACAGCGGCTCCTTCGTGGTCGAGAAGATGACGCTCAACGACGAAGGCTGGCCGGAGCCGACCGGCGAGTTCGATACCATCGAGGCCGACTTCCTCGTCTTGGCGCTCGGGCAGAACGTCAATACCAGTTTCATCGCCAAGGTGCCGGAGGTCCAAATCGCCAAGGACGGCGTAATCCAGGTCGGCCCAGACATGATGACCGGCTACGAGGGTCTGTTCGCCGGCGGCGACATGGTGCCGAGCGAGCGCACCGTCACCGTGGCGGTCGGCCACGACAAGAAGGCGGCGCGGCACATCGACGCTTGGCTGCGCGGCGAGCGCTACGAACCTCCGCCACGCCACGATCTGGCCGGTCCCGACACGCTCAATACTTGGTACTACGCCGACGCTCCCAAGACCGTGCAGCCGGAACTCGACGTCATCCGCCGGCAGACCAGCTTCGACGAGGTTCACCGCGGGCTCAACGAGACCAACGCGCTTTACGAGGCCCGACGTTGCCTCTCCTGCGGCAACTGCTTCGAGTGCGACAACTGTTATGGTGTCTGCCCCGACAACGCTGTGATTAAGCTTGGGCCCGGCAAGCGCTTCGAGTTCAACTACGACTATTGCAAGGGCTGCGGCATCTGCGCCGTCGAGTGCCCCTGCGGCGCCATCGAAATGGTCCCGGAAACCGTCTGACCTCAAGACTTGCCTGACCGCCGGACATTGTTGGTCGCTACCACTGACGAGGAGTACGAACCCATGATAGTCGAACTCGTGCTTATCCCGGTCGAAGACGAAGAACCCCGTCACACGCTGCTGTTCGAAATGCCCAGCGTGCCGCTGGCCGGCGATTGCCTGATGATCTCGCGGATCGGCCAGTCGGGGAGCGCTGAATTCATCGTTAGCCGCACTTGCTGGACACTCGACTACCCCGAGGCGGAATCGACACACCACGCCGGCGAGTCCATTGTTGGGACCACGAGCTCGGTGACCGTCGAATGCGAATTTGTGGCAGGGCCCTATTCGTCCGAAGAGCACAAGAGCGTTGCAATGAGCGGCGCGGCCTGATCCGTCAGGCGGATAACTTCGGGCGATGTCTTGAAATATAAGAATGGGATCTTCACCCACCGGCGCTTGGATCAACATCCCGGTAGATCAAGCGATTTTTCCCTGACACTACCCAATTCTGGCTTGTTCTAAGGCTTCAAGCTTCGCCACCTTTGGCGCCGATCGGCCGCCTTGGAAGTCATGTGTGAGGTAGATATCCATGAGCATTCGGGCGACCGAGGCGCCGATGATCTGGGCGCCGAAGGTAATGATTTGGGCGTTGTTACTGGCAATGGCGCGTTCGGCGGTATAGGGGTCCATGATGCAAACGGCACGTATACCGGGCACCTTGTTGGCGGCGATCGCCATGCCGGCACCGGTGCCGCAGACCAATACCCCGCGCTCGAATTCACCCGCGGCTTGGCGCCGCGCCAAGGCCGCGCCCACGTCGGGATAGTCGACGGGTGTCTCATCATGGACACCGATATCGACCACCTTGATACCGTGGCTTTTCATATGATCGCGCAGCGCGTTTTTGAGCGCGAGACCCAGATGATCGCAGCCGATACCGACGGTGTTGACCCGATAGTCTGTGGAGCTCACGGTCCTATCCTCATCAGGAGTTACCAAGGCTTTCGAAATCAAAAATGAACGGTGCGCCGTGGGTTATCGCACCGATCAAACTGGTGGCAAGCGGGAAGGTCGCTTCGGCAAGGATATCCTTGCCGACGGCTGCTTGAAAGGCACCGGCGATATTATGGCCGGTATCGACACCCTCTACCGTCTCGCCCTTCAAGGGTCCGGACAAAGCCTCGGCGACGCGCATTCCTTGCCCTAAGCACAAACCCAGCTTTCCATTCCGTCCGGCCCCCACGGTGACGTGCAAGTCTCCAACGCCGGCCAGTCCCAGGGCCGTCTCTTGTCGGCCGCCGATCCATGCCGCGAGCTGCGCCATCTCCATGACAGCTTGGCTGAAGATGGCGGCCGCAGGATTCATGGCATAGGAATTTGCCGGCCGGTCGGATCTGGGATGACGTGCCCGTACGGCGCTCACGCCAATGGCGAAAAAATTCTTAAGCGCGGCGCAGGCCTCGATACCGACATGATCCGTGCTTGTCGTGACACGGTAGTAGGGTGTCTGCATCCACTGCGCGACCATCTGGCAAGCGGCGGTGTCGCGGCTTGCGTAAACGACCGTTGTCGGTTGGCGTTCGGCGAGCTCTTGGGCAATGCAAGGTCCACCAATGCCGATGACCGGCATGGCCGGTAGCCCAAAACCTTGCAAGGTCTTCGGCAGAGTTTCCACAAAGGTTCGTGGCGGGCTCGTTCCATCCCGAACCAAGCCTTTGGTGACCAATGCGATCGGCGTGGGGACGTGCATCAACTGCCGGAGTCGCTCACTGGCCCAATTCATCCCGGCGCTGCTGACGCCGAGAATGATCAGATCGGCGTTCTCGAAATGCCCACCGTTAAGATCTTCGATGTCCAGTGGTTCGACGGCGGCGGGAAGCGGTGCGCCTAGTCTGGGATGCGCCGCCCGATCGGTTTTCAGCGCGGCGACAATATCCCGGTCGAGATGGGTGCCGGCGAGAATCACCTGATGTCCGTTGTCGGCCGCGGGTACGGCGATCGCGCTGCCCATGACGCCGGCGCCGAGGATGAGGATGAGCGCCATCAGTTGACCCGTTGCCCGCTGTCAGGATCAAAGACGTGTACCTTGGTTGGATCGATCGTAAAGGCAACAGTTTCGCCCTGGGCGATTTGGGGGCGCCCGGGGATCACCGCGCGGAGGTCCTCGCCGTCTATATCCAGGTGAACCATGGTTTCGGCGCCGGTGTTCTCCGACACCACCATCGTGCCCCGCAGTATACCACCCGGATCAACCTGGACATCGACCGGCCGGATACCATACAGGAGGGAGCGGTCGGCCTCCCACCGCACGCCCTCGGGAAGCGGTAGCGCCAACGATTTGAAATGAAACACCCAACGACCATCCGCCTGGCCGGCGTGCCCGTTCAAAAAATTCATCGGCGGCGAGCCAATGAAATCGGCGACGAATAAATTGGAGGGCCTATCGTAAACCATATCCGGCGGTCCGATCTGCTCGATACGGCCGTCGCGCATGACCACGATCTCATCGGCCATGCTCATGGCTTCGATCTGATCATGGGTAACGTATATCGTCGTGGTATCGAGCCGGTCGTGGATGCGCCTGATCTCATACCGCATCTGACCGCGTAGTTTTGCGTCCAGATTCGACAATGGTTCGTCGAAGAGAAAGACTTTCGGATCGCGCACAAGCGCCCGTCCCATGGCGACGCGTTGGCGCTGCCCCCCGGACAGCGCCCTGGGAAAGCGATCCAGGTAAGGTGTCAGGTTCAGAAGATCGGCCGCCCAGCGCACCTTTCGTTCCACCTCGTCCCGAGGGAATTTCTTGACCCGCAAGGTAAAGGCGATGTTGTCGAAGACCTTCATTGTCGGATAGAGCGCGTAGTTTTGAAACACCATGGCGATATCACGGTCGCGGGGGTGAACGCCATTCATGCGCTTGCCGCCGATCCGGATTTCGCCGCTGGTAATTTTCTCGAGGCCAGCGGTCATGCGCAGCAACGTGGTCTTGCCGCAGCCGGAGGGACCAAGTAGCACGACAAACCGTTGGTCGCCGACCGTGAGATTGATGTCGGTCATTACGGTCTCGGCGCCGTAACTCTTGGCTATGCGGTCGTACTCAACGGTTGCCATCTAGGCTAGTTCCTTTTAGGCGGCTTCGCGCGCGAAGGTATCGAGCGAGTCACTGTCGCCGGCGATATCCAGTATCGTGAAACGGTCGCGGATGAACCGCGCATGGCGAATGGCATGTTGATAAAAAGATGGGTCAAGGCCCAGATCGGACGCCGTAAGCTTACAACCCGCGTTCCGCATGGCCACATGCAAATTGTCGAAGGGTAGCATCACCGCGCGCAAACGGCCGGCAACATCATCCCAATTCTCGGCGAGACGCTTGTTGAGCCGGTCTGTTTGCGCAGGGTTGAGTGCCTTGCGTTGTGCCTGTTTGATCATGGTGCTGGTCGCCTTCGGGCCGAAGTGCCGGTTCAGCTCGGGCACCGGGATGACCGTCGGGCGCAAACGAGGTGGGGCATCGGCGCGCAAAATAGCGTTCTGTAGTCGTGACATGGTCAACGTCGCGACGCCGACTTGCTCGCCATGCGAACTGCCGGGGTGATTCTTTCCAGCGAACATATCGATGAAGTGAGAAATCATATGCTCTGCCATGGAACCGCAGTGGGACGAACTGGTGAAGGATGTGCCTAGTCCCATGATGGCGGATATCCGAGTCAAAATCCCCAACGCCTCGATGTCTCCGTTCAAAAGGTTGCCGGCATTCGCGATCAGGCCGTCCTCGTCATAGGCCAGCAGGACATAGGGTGTCTCGGAGTAGGGCGTATCTAAAAGAAGGTGCGACATCAGCCAATCGACTTGAGCTGTTGTCCGGCAAACCACGTCGGCGAAGGCCGCCGATATCAGGCGCGGCGGGCACCTGGCTAGGATGCGCAGGTCGAAATATACTCCCTTGGCCGAATGGCAGGTGATCGATCGTTTGTAACCGTCGAAGGAAACCGAAGCCGTCGGCGTGGTATAAGCATTCATGGGCGAAGTCGCGAAGACAGAGTACTCGCGCTTGTCGAGGAATGTTGCGTATTTGACGCTATCGCTGACCGTACCCGATCCAACCGCCACCAGCGCCTCGGCCGACCGTGTTGCCTGGGACAGTTCTTCCACGCCCTCTGGTGTGCAACGTGGATGGTCCCACACGAACTCGTCGACAGATCCCTGGGCTCGCAGGGCGGCGACTACCCGTTCCCCCAACGCTTGGCGCGTAAACCGGTCGCTGACGACCGTGATGCGTTTGCCCGCGTGCCGTTGGACGATCAGGCCCGCCTCTCGGCCCTGAAGGTTCTCGGCTATCACGATATCTTCGATGGGAATCGATTGCCGCCGACCTATGGTTGGATCGACCCAGGTGCCGGCCACCAATTCATCGACAACGCCACCGTAGCTTTTCATGCCGATCCTCCGCTGGATAGGTCTACCAACCGCTGATTGGTCAACCGCGTTGCGTCATAAAGCTCGACGTAGATATCGAGAAGATCCCGGTAGCGCGCGCCAGCTTCGGGATTCGGTTCGATTGGGTGGGTTTCACCTGCCATCCGCGAGGCTGCCTCGGGTATTGATTTGTACCAGCCGGCGCCGTACGCGGCGGTCATGCCGGCACCCAATGCGGATGCTTCCAGGGTATCGCTGATCAGAACGGTTTTGCCGGACGCATCCGCGAGTATCTGCCGCCACAAGGGGCTGGCGGCGCCACCGCCGATGGCAACGTAGTGATCCACAGTTTGCCCGGCCGCGATTTCCAGACGCCGCGTGCGCGTTACTTGGTCGAGGGTGATCCCCTCGATGATGGCCCGATAGACGTGGGCCGGCGCGTGGCTGCCGCTCAGCCCGAATACGACACCGCGTGCCCGCGTGTCCCAGTGCGGGTCCATGACGCCGGACCAATACGGTTGCACCATGAGGCCCTCGCTACCGGCCGGCAGTTTCAGCGCCTCGGCCTCCAGCTTGTCGAATATGCGTGGGTCGTCGCGCCCGCCAGGAACAAACTGGGTGACGAACCAGTTCACCAGGAACGCGCCGGAGCGCAGGCAATTCTCATAGATATACCCTTCGCCCTGTGCCGCCAGCTCGGTGCGCCAGGCCGTGTCGTACCGGTACCGTGGCGACCACACGCCAGAGACCACGGCGGTACCGAGATTGATATAAGCGCGCTCCGGTATGGTGCAGTTCGTTCCCAGGCCCGCGCATTGCCCGTCGCCGCCGGCGGCAAAGATCGGGGTATCTTCCCGTAGGCCCGTCGCCGCCGCCGCGTCCCGGCTTACCCGGCCCAGATCGGCGCCGGGCGCGTGTGTTTTCGGTAGCCGGCCCTCGTCCAAATCCAGCGCCTTCAAGATAACCGGTGACCAGCACATCTCGGTTACGTCGTATAGGCCCGTGGGATCGGCACTGGTCCAGCCGGTACGATACGGCCCACCGGCCAGACGATGGACCAGATAGCATTGCACGTCGGCGAAACAAGCCGTTCGCGCCCAGACATCCGGCTTATGCCGTTTGATCCACAGAAGGCTATAGAGACACGGGGTAACATCCGGTGGCCGGCCGGTGATGCGGTGGATAGTTTCGCTGCCGAGAGAGTCCGAGAGCTCCGTCACCTCCGCGCGGGCACGTTCGTCCAGCCAGGTGATTGCTGGATGAACGGACGCACCGTCCGCATCGAGGAGCGCGAACGTCTCGCGTTGGTTGCTGATAGCCAATGCCACGATGCGGTCCGCGCCGATTTTTGCCACGCACTCGTTTAGCGCCGTGCGGCATGATGTCCACCAGTCCTCCGGGTCTTGTTCAAAGCAGTCGAGCCGTGGATTGGCCAGCGGAATGGGCGCGCGTCCTTCCGCCACCGCACGGCCCCGTCGGTCCCAAGCGATGGCTTTTGTGCTCTGGGTGGAGCTGTCCAGGCCGATGACAAGGGGCTCTGTGTCCAAACTCATACGTCTATCAGTGTTCCTGGCGGGTCGGCGTGACGCACATTTCCTGGATCAGCACGTTCTGTGGCATTTGGTACGCAAAAAGAATCATGTCCGCCACATGGTCGGCGGAAATTCCACCGCCGATACGAACCTTATTGTCCTTATAGTTCTTCAGCGTGTTTGCATCGGTGACGTGATCTAGCACTTCCGTTTCGATAACCCCCGGCGATATGACGATCACCCGCACGTCGTAGGGGGCAAGGTAACCCCGGATACTCTCGGAGACCGCGTGCACGAAATATTTGGTGCCGCAATAGACCGTATGGTCGGGATAGATCTTGCGGCCGGCGATGGAGCTCATCATCACGATCGTACCGTGCCGCCGTTCCTTCATGCCGCGCATCACCGGATGCAACGCGTTCATGACGCCCTTGGTATTGATGTCGATCATCTCGTCCCATTCATCCGGGTCTTGGGCGCCAATATCGGCGAGCCGGGCGATGCCCCGTTGTTGAACAGGCAGTCGGTCGGGCCGTACCGGGATTCCGCTTCACGGATGGCTGCCTCGATGGCGTCCCGGTCGCGTACGTCGACTTTCTGGCATAGGCTGTTGGGCAAATCCATGGCCTCCATACGGGCCAGGCGCCGGGCGAGCAACAAGAGAGGGTGGCCTGCCTTGGCGAATGCTCGCGCTGTTGCTTCGCCGATGCCCGAGCTTGCACCCGTTATGACCACCAGAGGCTTGTCCATCGACAGCTAGCTCCCTGTCTGTCCGTTCTCGATTGAAAAAGAAGCAGCGGTGCCGCGCCCCGATAGGATGCCGCACCGCTGCGTTGCAGGTCGCTAGCCGGCAATGATCCCGTCGAC
>Ga0114931_10009572_pt1 | contig 11601 bp, 9 predicted proteins | sample 2SBtaG_FD_89579 | JGI IMG/M metagenome (GOLD analysis project Ga0114931, IMG submission 89579) | Deep subsurface microbial communities from Kolumbo volcano to uncover new lineages of life (NeLLi) - 2SBTROV14_V59a metaG | ecosystem: Environmental > Aquatic > Marine > Volcanic | place: Kolumbo...
GTGGTACCCAACATAGCCAAGCGAGCCCATGAAGAACGGATTGATTGGGTCATAGAAAAAGCCTTTTCTCATGCTCGAATATCATATCACGACGTAGACGCCATAGCAGTAACGTATGGTCCGGGTCTTGCGGTCGCACTTGGTGTAGGGATACGTAAATCACAAGAATTATCTGTAGCATATAACAAACCGCTTATTGGGATAAACCATATGGAAGGTCATCTGTACTCTCCTTTCGTTCAAAATAGTAAGGGAAACCCAAAGCGTTCTTTTCATTTTCCCTATCTTGGGCTTCTTGTTTCTGGTGCACATACGGAACTTGTCACGTTTACCGACCATCTCACCTATGAAATTATTGGTAAGACACGAGATGATGCTGGAGGTGAAGCACTCGACAAAGCAGCGCGCATGCTGGGGTTTGGCTATCCAGGAGGAGCTACTATCGAACAACTTGCACGAGAAGTAGATCATAAAGACATCTATCATTTTACCCAGCCAATGATTGGATCAAACGATTGTGACTTTTCCTTTTCAGGGCTCAAAACGGCATTCATGTATAAGCTCAACAAAATGTCTGATGAAGAAAAAAATAAACAGCTTCGTTTTCTTGCAAGTGCATTTCAGGAAGCACTTTTTCAGACCCTTATGAAAAAGACGAGAAAGGCAATGCTATTGACAGGAATTTCCCATGTATTGGTAGGTGGTGGCGTGTCAGTTAATAGGCGGCTGCGCACCACACTGCGGAGTATGGTAAAAAAACAAGCCGGCACCATATTATTTTCACCCTACCAATATCTCAATAACGATAATGCAGCAATGATTGGGCTGGTGGGAGCAATTCGGGCAGAGAGGGGACTATTTGTATCAGATGTATCTGAAATAGACCGAGTTGCGCGACTTTCGCTTAATGAAGTGACTCTTTAGGTGGTTTGAATGCGGGAACCTTTGCTTTTACTTTGTCGTACACTTCATCTATGAATCCTTGAATGAGCATATCTTGTGCGGTTTTCTCATCTAACCCTCGCATCTGGGCATATAAAAGTTGATCTTTACTCAATTTACCCGTAGTAGATCCGTGCGTGCAAAATACGTCATTTGCCAAAATTTCTAGGAATGGGCGGGAATCTACAAACACACCCGGAGAAAGAATGAGGTTTTGATTTTTTTGATATGCATGAGATTGTTGTGCATCTTTTTCCAATCGAATAAGCCCTTCATACATCAGTTTTGATGTATCTTTAAATACTCCTTTGATCAATAAGTCAGAAAGAGATCTGGGAGCGGTGTGTTTTTGTATGGTTTCAATGCGGAATTCATCAGAATTGTTACCGGTAAAGAGTCCATAAATAGACAGCTCCACATTTGATGCGGTAATATCAAACGTCAACTTCCCAGAAATATTGTGAAAAAAGACCACATATGATTCACCCGTTTTATCAAAGGTGAGGTGTTCTTGCTTTAATGTATTCAGATTTATGAATTGCATATATTTTAGGGATAATCCCTATTTTAGGGATTATCCCTTTTAAACTTCTTGCCTATCCTACACTTCCCTCCATCTCTAATTTAATTAATCTATTTAATTCTATTGAATACTCCAAAGGAATTTCTTTGGTCACCGGTTCCATAAATCCTAGAACAAGTGTAGACTCTGCATCTGACTTAGAAAGTCCCCGCGACATGAGATAAAACAATTTTTCATCACCCAGTTTTTCTACGGTTGCTTCATGTTGAATCTCTACATCATCTTCTTTAATTTTCATAGTTGGGTAGGTGTCAGAGCGCGACTCCTCATCTAAAATCAACGCATCACACGACACAAACACCGATGAGTTTTTAGCCTTTGGTGAAACCTGCACCAGCCCGCGGTACGAAGTGCGCCCACCATCTTTCGATATTGATTTTGAAACAATGCGCGAAGATGTGTTGGGAGCAAAATGCATCATCTTCGCGCCAGCATCTTGTATCTGACCGTTGCCTGCATAAGCGATAGACAGTACTTCTCCGCGAGCGCCGTCTCCATACAAATACACGCTAGGATATTTCATCGTTATGCCCGATCCAATATTGCAATCAATCCATTCCATAAATCCACCTTCGGCGCAGTGAGTTCGTTTAGTTACTAAGTTGTATATATTATTGCTCCAATTTTGAACCGTAGTGTAACGCACGTGAGCATTTTTTTTCACAAAAATTTCTACCACTGCAGCGTGGAGTGATTCGTTGGTATATATGGGGGCCGTGCACCCTTCCACATAATGCACCTCGCTTTCTTCTTCGGCGATGATAAGCGTTCGTTCAAACTGGCCAAAACGCTTAGAGTTAATTCTAAAATATGCTTGAAGCGGAAGGGTAACTTTAATTCCTTTGGGAACATACACAAAGGATCCACCAGACCACGTGGCAGTATTTAATGCGGCAAACTTATTATCATGCGGGGGAATCAAGGTTCCAAAATATTCTTTTACCAAGTCCCCATGCTCTCTGAGTGCCGTATCCATATCGCAAAATATTACGCTATCTTTTGCCAGTTCTTTATTCACACTTTCATATACCACTTCAGATTCATATTGCGCACTTACACCAGCAAGGAATTTCTTTTCTGCTTCTGGCACACCAATGCGATCATACGTCTCTTTGATTTCTGTGGGAAGGTCTTCCCATGAATGTACCTGACCTTCAGTTGGCTTGAGGTAATAATAGATATCATCAAAATCTATTTTTCCTAAACTCGGGCCAAACTTCGGCATCTTCTTTTCAAGAAAGATTTCATAAGCCTTCAAACGGAGTTTCAACATCCATTCTGGCTCCTCTTTGATGGTAGATATCATACGAACCACATCTTCTCGCAACCCTTTTTTTGCCTTGTAAAATGATTTTTCAGGCATAGAAAACCCATATTTGTAGTCAAAATTGAGATCATCTTTTTGTTTATCTCGAGTAGTTTTCATAGTTGCTTCATTGAGTCGTAGCCAGTATTTTCAATGGTTTTTGCTAGTTCGGGGCCGCCCACTTTTACTATCTTACCTTCTACCATGACAATCACATGGTCTGGTTTCAGATGGTGGAGGATTCGATTGTAGTGAGTGATTACGATGTATGTTTTATCTTTTTTATGTTTCGTGAGGAATGTTGAAATTGATTTGAGCGCGTCTACATCTACCCCAGTATCTACTTCATCAAAGATCAACACATTCTTATCTAACACCGCTGCCTGCAACACTTCCATTTTTTTCCGTTCCCCGCCAGAAGCGCCTTCGTTGAGCGGTCGGTTCAATAGCTCTTCACTGATCCCTAGCTCTTTTGCATATTTTTGAGCTTCTTTTCGAATTTGGAGCGGATCTTTTTTGCCATGCATGGCAAGGTGCAACAGTTGGTAAACTTTTACTCCGGAAAGCGATAGGGGAGTTTGAAATGAAAGAAATATTCCCTCCTGTGCCCGCTCATTAGGTTCCATGTCAGTTATATCCTGTCCATTTAGTTCAATAGTACTTTTGGTATCTTGTGATTTGTTATTTGATATTTTATAACTTGGGTGACCCATCATGGCATAAGCGAGGGTAGATTTACCCGATCCATTGGGCCCCATAATCGCATAGGTTTTACCCTTTTGAAACGTAAAGTCAATTCCATGTAATATAGTTTTATCGTCAATAGTTACAACGAGGTTGTTAAGTTTTAGCATAAGGCAATTATAACAAGGAATCGGGTATAATATCACTATCATGAATATTAAAAAGGACTTTCCTATCTTTAAAACCCATCCAGAGCTTGTTTATTTGGATTCTGGCGCCACGTCACTCAAGCCCCAACCAGTCATCGATGCCATCGGTGCCTACTATTCTCGATACAGCGCAAATATTCATCGTGGTCTGTATACAATCTCAGAGAAAGCCTCTGCAGAATATGAAGAAACACGCTCAGTTGTGGCGTCGTTTATAAACGCCCCATCGCCTAACGAAATTATTTTCACGCGGGGCACCACTGAAGGCATCAACCTCGTAGCATCCACCGTTGGCATCGATGCCAACGATGCCATCGATCCCGACGCCGAGATTGTCACCACGGTGATGGAGCACCATGCCAATTTTGTGCCGTGGCAGCAACTGGCATTTAATACGGGAGCTGATTTTAAAGTGATAGATATTGGTAACAATTACGAATTAAAAAATAAAACAGAATCAGTAACCATCAACCTATCAAATAGTATTACGAAACGCACGAAGATATTTGCTCTTACATTAGTATCCAATACACTTGGCACCATAAATCCGGTTAAAGAAATTATTGTTGCCGCCAAAAAGATCAATCCAGCCATTATCACCGTGGTTGATGCTGCACAAGCGGTGCCGCATCTGGCAATCGATGTACAAGATCTCGGGTGTGACTTCTTGGCCTTTTCTGCTCATAAAATGCTGGGGCCCACTGGGGTAGGAGTGCTTTGGGGCCGAAAGGAGTTGCTCGATGCAATGCCCCCGTATCAATTTGGTGGTGATATGATCAATGAGGTTTCTTTAGAAAAAACAACCTATGCAAAAGTACCCCATCGATTTGAAGCAGGGACACCCCATATTGCGGGGGTTATCGGTCTCAAAACCGCTATTATCTATCTAAAACAAGTTGGACTAAACACCATTGCAAAACACGAGCATGCACTTGCCTCTTATGCGATAGATCAACTGAAACAAACATTTGGTGATCAAATCAGGATTATTGGTCCAACAGACATGAAGCAACGCACCGGGATCGTTTCGTTTACATTTGATACTATTCACGCACATGATGTATCACAGATACTTGATGAAAATAATATCGCAGTACGCGCGGGGCACCATTGCACCATGCCACTCCATACTCGGCTAGGCATTGGCGCATCGACCCGCGCATCATTTTACCTTTATAATACTAAAGAAGATGTTGAGAAGTTAGTGCGAGGGTTGAAAAAGGTCAAAAAAGTTTTTAGCAAATAAATGTCACTATACGCCGATCTTATATTAGATCACTACCAAAACCCGCGAAATAATGTATTACTAACCCCCGGGGTTAGTAAATTAGATGTAAAGTCTATTGAGGTGACCAATCCTTTATGCGGGGATAAACTTCATATGCAACTTATTGAAAAAGACGGAAACGTTATCGACATTGGTTTTGTCGGAGAAGGTTGTGCGATATCTCTAGCTACTGCCTCGATGCTTACTGAGTATGTAAAAGGAAGAAAGGTGTCTGAATTAGTAGATTTATCAGGGCAAGATGTGATAGGATTATTAGGGATAGACCTTACTCCAAACAGAATGAAATGTGCATTACTCAGTTGGGAAGGTTTGTTAAAATTGCTCTCATTGACCTAATTTCTAAATAAGCACCAATAGCGATTAAATAATATTTGGGTTTTATGTAATGGGAATTTGTTTAGAAATTAGAATAATGAGAAATTAGAAATTTACCCATATATATGTCCGATGACCAAAAACTGAAAGATCCATCAAATCCATCGGGTCCGGTAACGGTCCGAGATTTAAAATTTCATGTTGATCGTGATTTATGCATAGGTGCTGCTACTTGTGTGGCTATTGCCCCTAATACATTTCTCATGGATTCAGAAGCCAAAGCAATTATTCTTGATACTGCAAATCAGGACAGTAATGAAACTATCATCGATGCAGCCCGTGGATGTCCAACAGCAGCTATTATCGTGCAAGACAAAGATGGCCATCAGATATTTCCACAGTAGAGAGTTTATATCAAAAGGGATTATCCCTATTTTAGGGATAATCCCTATAAAAAAAGCTACCGCTGCACCTTATGTGGATTTCTTGAAAACTACACAAAATAGACTTGCGCCATACCTTCCTTTCCGTGTAGTATAAACGCATGCACTTTAATTGGAAAATAGGCGGAGAAGCTGGGTTTGGCATTATGACCTCTGGATTAGTCTTCTCAAAAATTGCCACACGATCTGGATACCATATTTTTGACTACACAGAATATCCATCACTTATTCGCGGTGGACATAACACCTATGAAGTGCACGTATCCGACAAGCCAATCGCATCTCCTCAGTGGAATATAGACTTATTAGTTTGTCTCAATAAAGCAACCTATGATTTGCACAAACATCGCCTTACCCAAGAAAGTAAGGTGATGTATGACCCCGATGTATTCGAGATTACCGAAAAACACGATCTTATTCCCATGCCCTTCAAAACCATTCAAAAAAAAGAAAAAATTCAGCCCAATATGCTCAATACTGTGGCAGTAGCCGCAAGTGTGGCGATTTTAGGGGCAGATCTGGATATCTACCAAGCAATTATTCATCAGCAATTTGATAAAAAAGGAAAAGAAATCGTTGAGCTTAATATTAAACTGGCAGACATAGGTTACCAATATGCGTGCAAAAATCACCAACCAGCATCGATCATTCCCAAACAATCGAGCGTTACCAAACAAGTAGTCATCACGGGAAATGAGTCATTTTCACTTGCCTCAGTGAGTGCGGATTGTAGATATTATGCAGCATATCCTATGACACCAGCTTCATCAGTCCTTACTGCTTTGGCTACAATGCAACATACAAGCAAAATGGTTGTGCGCCATCCTGAAGATGAAATTTCAGTAGTCAATTCAGCACTTGGCGCATCCTATGCTGGTGTACGAAGTGCAGTGGGCACCTCAGGTGGTGGATTTGCGCTGATGACTGAAGCGCTTTCATATTCAGGGGTTGCTGAAATTCCCTTAGTGCTCTTTTTGGCGATGCGATCAGGGCCGGCTACTGGTATGCCAACTTGGACTGAGCAGGGTGATTTGCTTTTTGCCGTACACGGTGGGCATGGAGAGTTTCCTAAAATTGTGCTTACTCCAGGAGATCCCATAGAAATGTTTGAACTTACTCACAAAGCGTTTGATTTGGCCGATATCTATCAACTGCCGGTGATTATCGCTTCAGATAAATTTTTATCTGAGTCTCACATTTCGGTGGCAACGTCTATTTTGCAGACGTTTAAAAAAGAACACAAGCCCGATAGAGGTAAAATTGTTACCACATCAAAACAAAAAGATTACCTGCGATATAAAGAATCAGAAGATGGAATATCGGAAATGCTTATTCCTGGACAAATCGGTACATTCTATCAAGCAAATTCCTATGAGCATTTAGAAGATTCACATACCACAGAAAACGGAGATGAACGCATAAAACAAGTCACCAAACGAAATGCAAAACAAACCACTTACCTTAAGAACCATTTTGAACCACCAATAGTGCTCGGTGATACATCGGCCAATACGGTTCTGGTATCGTATGGGTCAACCAAAGGCGCTATCACAGATGCCATTAAACGTATCGATACACCCGTTGCACACATTCATTTTACCAATATGTATCCACTAGACTCTGATGCCATTCATGCGGTATTTAAACCCTTCAAAGGCAAACGCATTATTTGGGTAGAAAATAATGCACATGCACAGGGAGCTCAACTTATTCGTATGCACACTGGAATTAACTTTGATGAAAAACTATTAAAATTTGATGGCCGACCTTTTTGGCCCGAAGAGATAACTTCATATATAAAGAAGAGTTACGAGTTACGAGTTACGAGTTACGAAAAACAAGTTGCAAATGACGAACCAAAGATGAGCAAAGTGGTTTTAGATCCAAAAGAGCATAGCAAACAAAAGAAAGCGCTTATGGATAAGTTAGCACAAGAAATGGCGTAATTATCAATATATAGACCAATATGAATACATTAGGATTTGATGGATATGCACCCACGTGGTGTCCTGGATGTGGCGATTGGGGGATTCGTGTGGGGATAAAAGGAGCGCTTGAACAGCTCAAACTAGATCCATCTCGGGTATGCATAGCATTTGATATTGGATGTTCGGGAAACATGAATGATTTTTTAAATGCTTATGCTATGCATAGTCTCCATGGCCGGTCAATTCCAAGCGCAATAGGTATGAAAATAGCAAATCACGACATGGATGTAATGGTCATCGGCGGCGATGGGGGTATATACGGTGAGGGAGGAAATCATTTCTTGCATGCGTGCCGGGGGAATCACGATATTACCGTGATTGTTCATGATAATATGGTCTATGGCCTTACTACCGGACAGGTTGCGCCAACCGCTCAAAAAGGATATCAATCCAAATCTACACCGAAAGGGATTATTGAAGTTCCAGTAAATCCTCTGGCACTTGCCATAACCCAAGGAGCAACCTTTGTCGCTCAAGGATTTGCAGGAGATACCCGAGGACTTACTCAAATCATCAAACAAGCAATAACGCACAAAGGATTTTCGCTTGTCAATATTTTGCAACCATGCGTTACTTTTAATAAAGTAAATACCTATCAATATTATTTACAAAACGTGTATAAAATTGACGAAAAGCACGATGTAACAAGCATTGATGCTGCACTGGCAAGAAGTATGGATGGGAGCAAGGAAAAATATCCAACCGGCATTTTATATCAAACGAAACGCACCACCTATCACAAACAAATAGATCAACTTGATAGCCCACTTGTTACTCGATCACCTAATACCTCTATTGACACATTTTTTTCCCATCTTATGTAATCTGGTTGACATCTGGCAATCAATCTAATATACTGCTAACATATGTTTAGTTCATCCGCTATCAAAAAGAATTATCCTATCATAGCAATCCGCGATGGGATTGTTTTTCCTACTGCAGAAAATGTTTTGATCTTCGGTCGTAAGAAAAGTGTCGATGCATTAAATGCGGCAATGCTTCTTGAAAAAGAGGTGGTACTTGTTATGCAAAAGACGGTAGATATGGATGATCCAAAGGTATCTGATCTGTATACGGTGGGTGTTGTTGCAAAAGTGGACAAGGTAGCACCAGGAGATAAAGGACAAATTAATGCGCTTGTTAAAGGAGTTCGTAAAGTTCGTATAGAAAACTTTACACAGGAAAATCCATACTTTACTGCAGACGTGGTAGAACTTCTTGATGAAGGAGAGGAAGATGAGGAAATATTAGCAATCGTAAAATACATATCAGGTCAAATCAAAAAGGCTATCAATTTGGGAAAAACCATAGACTTTGTGTTCCTGATGAATATTCTTAATATTCAATCCGCAGAAAGCTTTTCTCATCAGATAGCAATGGTTCTTGACTTAAAAACAAGCGATAAGCAAGCGTTACTAGAAGAAACGAATCTTAAAAAGCGCTTGGAAAGAGAAGTTATACTCGTCAATAAAGAAATGAAAGTGCTTGAGCTTGAGCATAATATTTCAAATAAAACCAACAAGAAATTTGAGCGCAATATGCGCGAATCGTTCCTTCGCGAGAAAATGAAAACCATTGAAGAAGAATTGGGAAACAAAAATGACTCGAAAGAAGGAGATGAATATAAAGTAAAAATCAAAAAGGCAAAAATGCCAGAAAAAGTTCAAGAAAAAGCGATAAAAGAATTAAAGCGTCTATCTCAGATGTCTCAGTACAATCCTGAGGCATCCTATATCCGTTCCTATATTGATTGGCTGGTAGATTTGCCATGGGCGAAGGCTTCGGAGATAAATATAGACATTAAACTTGCAAGTAAAATACTCAAAGAAGACCATTTTGGGCTGAAAAAGGTAAAAGAGCGTATTCTGGAATTTTTGGCGGTTATGAAATTAAAGCGCATTAATAGTAAAAAAACAAAAAAAACACCAGTAAAAAAGAATGCGCCCAAGGATGAAAAAGTACGCAATGTTCGGGAAAGTCAACCATCTATTCTTTGTTTTGTTGGGCCCCCTGGCGTAGGTAAAACATCACTTGGACGGTCTATAGCTCGTTCACTGGGTCGTAAATTTGTAAAAATATCATTAGGTGGTATACGAGATGAAGCTGAGATACGTGGTCATCGGCGCACGTATGTAGGAGCGCTTCCTGGTCGTATGATTCAAGCGATAAAACAAGCCGAAACCAATAATCCAGTATTTATGCTTGATGAAATAGATAAAATCGGAGGTGATTATAGAGGCGATCCATCGGCCGCGTTACTCGAGGCGCTGGACCCAGAACAAAATTATGCTTTTATGGATAATTATTTGGAAGTACCATTTGATCTTTCAAATGTCTTTTTTATTACAACAGCAAACATACTAGACACCATCCCTCATGCGCTCCTGGATAGGCTTGAGATTATTCATTTTGCAGGGTATACCGAAGAGGAGAAATTTAATATTGCCAAAAACTACCTGATTCCCAAGCAACAACGTGCCCATTATGTTCCTAAAAAACTCTACGGCCTTACTAATGGTGCTTTGAAATCTATTATCAGAAGGTATACCAGAGAAGCGGGAGTTCGGGAACTTGAGCGTCAGATCGCGACAATATTTCGAAAACTTGCGAGAAAAATAGTAGAAAAAAAGAACCAAGTAACATCAAAATTTGTTGGAGTACCCGATATTCAGTCGTATCTTGGTCCTTACAAATATGCAAGTCAAATGATTGAAGATAAGGATACGGTTGGCATTACCACAGGACTTGCTTGGACGCAAGCCGGAGGAGATATCCTCTTTATTGAAGTTGCAATCATGCCAGGAAAAGGAACCCTTACTCTTACAGGGAATTTGGGTGATGTTATGAAAGAATCTTGTCAGGCCGCGCTTTCATACATTCGTGCTCGTTGGGATCTATTCAAGTTGCCAGAATCTTTTTTCAGTAGCATAGATATTCATGTTCATGTGCCAGAAGGAGCAGTACCCAAGGATGGGCCTTCTGCCGGCGTGTCCATTGCAACGTCTCTGATATCGGCGCTTACTGGCATGGCAGTAAAAAACACCGTTGCCATGACCGGAGAAATTACCCTTCGAGGAAGAGTCACCGAAATTGGAGGACTCAAGGAAAAAGTCATCGCAGCACACCGCGCTCAAATTAAAACTGTGATTGTGCCAAAAGAAAATAAGAAAGATATGGTAGATATTCCCGCCAAGGTCAAAAAAGACCTCAAATTTATATTTGCCGATCGAGTAGACGACGTGCTTAAAGAGGCGTTAGTGTTCCCAAAAAAGAAAAAGATATTTGTGAGCCGACCTCATATGTTTGCTCGAAAAGAAAAAGAAAAAGTGAATTAATGCCCCAATATCATTTCCCTCATTTTATATACTTGATTATATAAAGCATATTGGATTGGTTTGAGCACTAAATCATAACTTCCAACAAATTGCTTAAAGCGTGTTCCATAACCTTCTTTGAAGCGAGTAAATCCTGCCCACGGCGCAGACTTGTCATAATCGGGTGGCAAAGAACCCCACATATCAAACTCAGTAGCACCTAATGCTTTCCCGAATTTGATTGCCTCCCACATGAGAAGGTTTGATCCCATTAGATTACGATGTTCATTTGAAGATCCTCCATAAGGATAATAAAGTTTTTTATCAAAGTAAAAAAGCTCATAACTAGAAAGTGGTTCATTTTTATAAAATGCCACAAGAATATGAGCTATACCATTTTTCATGGCATTCCACACTATGCGATGATATTCTGGCGTGTGTCCATGGTAGTGTTGGCGGTTGCAGGTTTCAAAATATAATTTTGAGAATATCTCAAACCCTTCATTGGTACTCATCTCTTTTACGATCA
>Ga0114931_10009573_pt1 | contig 11601 bp, 16 predicted proteins | sample 2SBtaG_FD_89579 | JGI IMG/M metagenome (GOLD analysis project Ga0114931, IMG submission 89579) | Deep subsurface microbial communities from Kolumbo volcano to uncover new lineages of life (NeLLi) - 2SBTROV14_V59a metaG | ecosystem: Environmental > Aquatic > Marine > Volcanic | place: Kolumbo...
GCGGGCACGTCCTCGACCAGATGATGCGCGCCGGCCGCGCGCAGCCGCGCGGCACTGTGGTGCCCCCAGCAGACACCAACTGCCGTAAGTCCGGCCGCGCGCGCCATTTCCATGTCATAGACGGTGTCACCCACCATTGCCGCGCTTTCAACTCCGACCCCGGTTTGCGAAAGCGCCGCCAAAAGCATCGATGGATGCGGCTTTGAGGGGTGCCCGTCGGCGGTTTGGGTGGTCACGAAATGGCGCGTCAGCCGGTGCGCCTCCAACAACAGTTCAACCCCGCGTCGCGACTTTCCCGTCGCAATTCCCAGCAGGGTCTCGGGCGTTTGCCCAAGTTCGGCAAGCAGCGCCGCAATCCCGCAAAAGAGCGGCGAGCACTCCGCCTCGCTTCTCGCGTCGCGCCGGGAAACCGACGCCGCGCGGTAGCCTTGCGCCATCTGCTCCTGCGACGCGGCGCTCGATCCCGGGCAGAGCCTGGCAAAGATTTCGGGCAACGAAAGCCCTACACAATCCAGGATGGCCGCCGCCGATGGCACCGGCAGGTCGGCGCTGGTGAACGCGGCCGACATGGCCGACACGATGTGATCCCGGCTGTTGACCAAGGTCCCGTCCACGTCAAAAACAATCAGACGCAGCGGTCGGCTCATTCCTGGTCTCCAAACGGGTCGGCAGGGACGTCCGACACGCTCCACCCCAGCATCTTCCAGGTGTTCTGCATATGAAACGGCAGCGGCGCCACCAGGTGCAGCACCGCCCCGGTGACCGGATGCGGCAATGTCAGCGACCGGGCATGCAGGTGCAGCTTGCGGCTGATGTCCGCGCCCAGTTGCGCGCCCCAGCCGTCACCCTGATTTTCCTGCCCCGAGCCACCGTATTTTCCATCGCCGATGATGGGATGGCCGATTTCGGCCATGTGGACGCGCAGTTGATGGGTGCGCCCGGTGATCGGCACCAACGCCAGCCACGAGACGCGCCCGCCCAGCGCCGACAGCACCGCGTAATCGGTGGTGGCGCGCCTGGCGCCCTCTGTGGCGTCAACGTCGCGCGGGTGGATGCAGTGCATCTTTTCGCCCTCGCCCCTCGCGCCATGGCCGGCCGCCTTGACCAGGCCATAACGGATCGTGCCCATGCGGGGGCTGGGCACGCAGCGACTGCCGCCCAATAGATCTTGCGGGTGTCGCGATGGCGAAAGGCTTGCGTCAGTTTCGCGGCCACCTGCCGGTTGCGGGCCAATAGCAGAACCCCGGATGTGTCCTTGTCGAGCCGGTGCACCAGCCGCCGCTTTTCATCCTTGCCGAACCGCAGCGCCTCGGCCAGACCGTCCACGTGGCGGCTCTGGCCCGAACCACCCTGCACCGGCAGGCCCGGCGGTTTGTTCAGCGCGATGATATCGTCATCCCGATAGATCACCGTCTGCCGGATCATCGCGATGTCGGCATCGCTGATGTGGGCGACGCGCGCCTGCGCCGTGATCTGCGCCGGGTCGGGCAGCGGCGGCACCCGGACGACCTGACCTTCTTCGACACGCGCCGCGGGTTTCACACGGCCACCATCGATGCGGATGTCGCCCTTGCGGCACAGTTTTTCGATCCGTCCCTGGGACACATGCGCAAAGCGGCGGCGAAACCAGCGGTCCAGCCTCTGGTTCGCATCCTCGGCGGTTATCTTGAGGTGCTGGACGCGGCTCATGACCAGATCCAGCGGGCGGACGACAGGCCAACTGCGATCGCCAGCAGCGACAGCACGACCGAAGCTGCCGCATAAAGTAGGGCGAGGTTGACCTCTCCGCGCTCATAAATGGTCATCACGTCCAGCGAAAAGGACGAAAACGTGGTGAACCCTCCCAGGGCCCCGACCGTCAGGAAGGGCGCCAGCCGGGTGCCGCCCTTTTCGGCCAAAACCACCACCAGAACCCCCATCAGGAAGGATCCCAGAATGTTGACGGCGATGGTTCCCCAGGGAAACCCCGGTCCCATCAGATGGAACGCGGCGCGCCCGGTAAGATAGCGTAGCGATGCGCCGATAGCGCCGCCAAGGGCGACCTGGACAAGAGTATAAGACATGCGCCTTCTTTTGACCGGGCGGCGGGGCTTGTCAACCGCTCTGGCGCTTGGAGCGCAGCTTGGCAAAGTAATCCAGCCGCTTTTTCAACTCGCGCTCATAGCCGCGTTCGACGGGCTGGTAATAGACCCCGTGCTTCATGCTGTCGGGAAAGAAATTCTGACCCGAGAAGCCCCCTTCATAGTCGTGGTCATAGGCGTAGCCTTCGCCATAGCCCTGCTCTTTCATCAGGCGCGTCGGCGCATTCAGAATGTGCTTTGGCGGTGGCAATGACCCGGTCTTGCGCGCCGATGCCATCGCCGCCTTGAAACCGGCGTAGGTGGCATTGGATTTGGGGGCCAGCGCCAGATAGACCGTGGCCTGCGCCAGTGCCAGTTCGCCTTCGGGGCTTCCCAGTCTTTCGTAGGTCTGCCAGGCATGAAGGCAGATGGTTTGCGCCTGCGGGTCGGCCAGACCGATGTCTTCAATGGCCATGCGCGTCAGGTGGCGCGCCAGAAACCGCGGATCCTCGCCGCCCGTCAGCATCCGCGCCAACCAGTAAAGCGCCGCATCCGGGTCCGAGCCGCGCACCGATTTGTGCAGCGCGGAAATCAGGTTGTAGTGCTCCTCTCCGCCCTTGTCGTATTTGGCGGCTCGGCGCATCAGCCGGTGGCCAAGGGCCTCGGCATCCAGCTTCTTGTCGGTTTTCCAGGCGGCGATCTGTTCGATCAGGTTCAGGAGGGCACGCCCGTCACCATCCGCCATTTCGATCAGGGCGTCGCGTGCCGCACCGTCCAAAGGCATGGCGCGATCCAATTCGTGCTCGGCCCTCTGCGCCAGCCTTTCAAGGTCCGCCGGCGTCAGCCGTGTCAGCACCAGAACCTGGGCGCGGCTCAGAAGGGCGGCGTTCAACTCGAACGACGGATTTTCCGTGGTCGCGCCCACCAGCAGGATGGTGCCGTCCTCCATGAACGGCAGAAACCCGTCCTGCTGGGCCTTGTTGAAGCGGTGGATCTCATCGACAAACAGCAATGTGCCGCGGCCATTCTGGCGGCGCAGACGGGCGGCCTCAAAAACCTTCTTCAGGTCCTGCACGCCGCTGAAAATCGCACTGATCTGAACGAAATGCATATCGGTTTCATCCGCCAGAAGCCGTGCGATGGTGGTCTTGCCAACCCCCGGCGGTCCCCAGAATATCAGCGAAGACAGGCTGCCCGACGCCAGCATGACACCCAGCGGCGCCTGCGGACCCAGCACCTCTTGCTGACCGATCACCTCGGACAGAGCCTTGGGCCGCAGGCGATCCGCCAAGGGCCGGGGGGCGCCGCTTGCCGCGGGACTTTCGGAAGGTGAATCGAAAAGATCGGCCATTGCGCAAATCTACGCGCCCGCGTCCCAAGAGAAAAGCAAAATGGAGCCGCAGCCGGCGTCATGAGCGCCGATCCGACAGCCACGCCTCCGCCCCTGGAGCGCGAAACGGTTGCCCCCCGGCGCACCGGAGGGCCCAGGTGTCAGTGCAGGTTGGACGCGAAATTCAGCGATACGACCTGGTTTTCAATGCCGTCGATGGTCATCACCGGACCCATCGCCGTCATGTCGACGCCAACCCGTTTGGCCCAGCGAGGCCAGTTTGCCGCCAGCAGGGTCAGACATTGCGTCGCCCCCAGTTTGCGCGCCGCCTTGGCCAGTTCCAGAACCAGCGTTGCATGCACCCTGCGCCGAATCTTGGCCGGAACCGAATGGGACACGAACAGGCGTGAGCTTTCCCATATGGTTTCGGAAACCGGCGCTTCATCATACAGAAGGTTTGACGGAATGGTGTCCAGAAGCCCCTTCTGCGCATCCCGGATCATGTAGCTGTAGATGCCGCATTTCGCGGTGGTCGGTGTCAGCCGGTTACCGGCAAGCACTTGCCCCAGTTCGTCATGCACCACGACCCAGCGACTGGCCGGGGTATCGTATTGATCGTATTCCATTCCCATGGCCTCGGGCAGGTCCCACTTGTTCTGTACGATGAACAGCTCTCGCCGGGCGCGAAACATGTTGGAGAAAAGTTCGCCATGGTTGTGGATGTTTTCGAAAGAAAGCGTGGTTGTCTGCATAGCAGCCTCCTGCAGGTTGATTAGTCAAAAAGAACCATGCGTCGGGCGTCGGGGCACTCAGAGCAGTTTGCTGTCTTTCGCGCGCTGAATGGCTTCGGCAGTGGTGCGCGCCATCAGATTCTGACGGGCAGATGTCAGCCTGGCTTTCAACGCACTTTCCGAAATCCCCAATTTAGCAGCCGCAGCTGCATGCCTGTCACCTTCCGCAATACGTTTCAGCGCTTCGATCTGTGCTTTCGTAAGCTTCTGGGGGGCCTCGGTCATTTCATGCAGCCTGGAAGCGATCACGTTTATCTCGTCCAGTTCTGCATCCTCAAATTCCCGATCTGCCCTTGCCACACTCACGACCGTGCGCGACCGGATTGGCCCGCATGAAATCGTAGCGCCGTACCTCAAGCCAAACCTGGCAGCCTCTTTGAAGATGCCGAACGGGTCTGGTATTTTTTTATTACTCCAACGGGTTGATCCCGTCGTGCAGAATCCCCACGCGGTCATCGGGTCGCGCAGGACGTATCCATTTTCTGTGTAGTGGTCCGTCCAGGCCTGGTCATAGGTCTGGAACTGCATCATCGGAGAAGTAAAGCGAATATGCAGAGCAACAAAGTACCCCGCCGGCGCCAATTCCCCCAGACGACCCAGTTCCCTATCAAATGAAGACTTTTCGAACATGTCTTTTTAGACATGTTGCGTGAATCGCAGTCAACCGTAAATTGTAGGCACTAAGGAATCTAATACGACTGGTGGTATCCATGAAAGCTATTGACCCCGATCTCTTTGCTAAACTCATGTCCCTTCCCGATGGTGTTCGCCTCGACCTTCTGGAATTTCTGGGGGCGACTCCTGTGGGCGAGGAACAGCTGACCCACATGATTGATGAAATTGAGGACTCGATCCGCGCCAAGCGCAACCGCAGGCGCAACGCGCCCAACTGACAGTGAAGTTGTGACAGCACACCGCGCCGCGGTTGTGCAAATTAAAAGACCCGCCAGATTGGCGGGTCTTTTCTTCACGGCCGGCCTTTTCAGTCTTCCGCCGCTTCCTCTGCCTCGACGCGGGCCTTGTCGGCAGCGCCCTTGGCTGCCGGATCCCGGTCGACAAATTCGATGATCGCCATCGGCGCCATGTCACCATAGCGGAACCCGGCCTTCAGGACACGCACATATCCGCCCTGGCGGTCCTTGTAGCGTGGGCCAAGCACGTCAAACAGCTTGTTCACATACTGGTCCTGTTTCAGGCGGCTGGCGGCCTGCCGGCGGGCGTGCAGATCGCCACGTTTACCCAGCGTGATCAGCTTCTCGACGATCCGGCGCAATTCCTTGGCCTTGGGCAGGGTGGTCTTGATCTGTTCGTGCTCTATCAGTGAACCGGCCATGTTGGCGAACAGCGCCTTGCGGTGTTCGTGGGTGCGGTTCAGACGGCGGTATCCTCTTGCGTGACGCATTTCATTTCTCCTGGTACTTTGTGCTTTGTCCGGGGTCCCATGCGCGCGGGACCCTCTCCTTGGGGCGGAATTGCCCGGGTCTTTGGCCCCCGCCCCCGTCAATCGGCGGGGGCGCGGGTTGATCGGTTCAGAACTGGTCTTCGAACTTCTTGGCCAGATCCTCGATGTTTTCAGGCGGCCAGTCTTCCACGTCCATGCCCAGATGCAGCCCCATGCCCGACAACACTTCCTTGATCTCGTTCAGGGACTTGCGGCCAAAGTTCGGGGTGCGCAGCATTTCGGCTTCGGTTTTCTGGATCAGATCGCCGATATAGACAATGTTGTCGTTCTTCAGGCAGTTGGCCGACCGCACCGAAAGTTCCAGCTCGTCCACCTTCTTCAGCAGCAGCGGGTTGAACTCCAGGCCTTCTTCCTCGTCCTGGCGCTGCGCCGCTTCCGGCTCCTTGAAGTTGACGAAGATCGAAAGCTGATCCTGCAGGATGCGGGCCGCGAATGCGACGGCATCTTCAGGTGTGATCGAGCCATCGGTTTCCAGCTTCAGGGTCAGTTTGTCATAGTCCAGAACCTGACCTTCGCGGGTCGGCTGCACGTCATAGGACACTTTCTTGATCGGCGAATAGATCGCGTCGATCGGCATCAGCCCGATGGGCGCGTCTTCCGGCCGGTTCTTTTCGGCGGCAACATATCCCTTGCCGGTATTCACGGTCAGTTCCATGAACAGATCGGCACCTTCATCCAGGTGGCAGATCACGTGATCCTTGTTCAGGATCTCGATATCGGCGCTTTCGGTGATGTCGGCCGCCGTCACGACGCTTGGGCCCTTGGCCGAGATCGACAGACGCTTGGGGCCTTCGCCCCCCATGCGGATCGCGACGCCCTTGAGGTTCAGAACAATGTCGGTCACATCTTCACGCACCCCGGCCACGCTCGAAAACTCATGCAGGACGTTGTCGATCTGCACGCTGGTGATCGCCGCGCCCTGCAGGCTCGACATCAGCACCCGGCGCAAGGCATTGCCAAGCGTCAGGCCAAAGCCGCGCTCCAACGGTTCTGCAACCACCGTTGCCTGCGTTGCAACGTCGTTGCCCGGTTTCACATCAAGCTGCATGGGCTTGATAAGTTCCTGCCAGTTTTTATGGATCATGCGTGTCGCCTCCATTCTTGTTTTCAGCCCATGTCCATGGCCGAAAACGCCCGAGGTTTAAAATGACGAACCCGCGTCGACAAAAGCGCGCGATGCGGGCGAAAGTTCTTCAGACGCGGCGGCGCTTGGGAGGCCGGCAGCCGTTGTGGGCAATGGGCGTCACATCACGGATCGAGGTGATGTTGAGACCGAGAGCAGCCAGCGCGCGCAGCGCGCTTTCGCGGCCCGAACCGGGGCCCTGAACTTCGACTTCCAGGGTCTTCACGCCGTGTTCCTGGGCCTTCTTGCCAGCATCCTCGGCCGCCATCTGTGCCGCGTAGGGGGTCGATTTACGCGACCCCTTGAAGCCCATGGTGCCCGCCGACGACCAGGCAATCGCGTTGCCCTGAACGTCGGAGATCAGGATCTTGGTGTTGTTGAACGAGCTGTTCACATGCGCAACGCCGGAGGCAATATTCTTGCGTTCCTTGCGTTTGATACGAGTCTTTTCACGTGCCATGGATCCGTGCTCCCCTTACTTCTTCTTGCCGGCAATCGCGCGGGCCGGGCCCTTGCGCGTGCGTGCGTTGGTGTGGGTGCGCTGACCGCGCACGGGGAGGTTGCGGCGATGGCGCAGACCGCGGTAGCAGCCCAGATCCATCAGGCGCTTGATGTTCATTTGCACCTCGCGGCGCAGGTCGCCTTCGACGGTGTAGTTGGCGTCGATTTCTTCGCGGATCTTCAGGACTTCGCTGTCGGTCAGATCGTTGACGCGCTTGGCCGGTTCGATGCCGACCGCCTCGCAGATCTTCATGGCCGAGGTTCGGCCAATTCCGGTGATGTAGGTCAGGGCGATCGAGACCGGTTTGTTGGTCGGGATGTTGACGCCGGCGATACGTGCCACGTGTTCACTTCCTTTTGTTGCGGTTCCGTAGCTCCAGAACCTTTTTTCACAACGCAGGCCCGAAGGCATCCTGCCTGCGGGCCGTAGCTGAATTTCTGATCTACGCCTCGATCGGGTCACTGGGCGATATCGAGACCCTCACCCTTTGAGCGCAGCGCGATTCTCTTGCGAGAAGAGGTCAACTAGGGCGTTTTCGCGTTGCCGTCAAGAGGCGGATTCAGACCGCATCCAACACGGCTGCAATCTCGGCCGCGACGACCTCGACCGGGGCCAGGCCATCGACCGGGTGCAACAACCCCTTGCAATAGTAATAGCCGATCAGGGGCGAGGTTTTCTTGTAGTATTCCATCAAACGGGTGCGAAGGGATTCCGCGTTGTCGTCGGCCCGCCGCGTCAGGTTGGTCGAGCCGCATACGTCACACACGCCCGGGACTGCGGTCGGCCGGGTTTCATCGTTGTAGACTTCGCCGCAGTCGGCGCAGGTGTAGCGCCCGGCGATGCGCCGCACCAAGGCCTCGTCGTCGACGCGCAGTTCTATCACCGCATCCAACGTCTGACCGTTGCGGGCCAGCAGATCCCCCAGGGCGTCGGCCTGCGCCAGAGTGCGCGGGAAACCGTCGAAAATGAAGCCACCGCCCTGTTCACCCTTTATCTTTTCTTCGATCAGGCCGATCACGATTTCATCGGTGACCAGTTCGCCGGCGTCCATGATCGCCGCGACCTTCTTGCCCATCCTGGTGCCCGAGGACCGGGCCTCGCGCAGCATGTCGCCGGTCGAAAGCTGGATCATGCCGCGCTCTTCGACCAGGCGCCGCGCCTGGGTGCCCTTTCCGGCGCCGGGCGGGCCAAGCAGAATGATGTTCATCGTCTTGCGGGCCTTTTCTTGCCGCTCTTGCCGCGCTTCTTGCCGCGCAGTTGCGATTTCTCGATCAGGCCTTCGTATTGATGCGCCAGAAGATGCGACTGCACCTGCTGGATGGTATCCATCGTTACCGACACGACGATCAGCACAGATGTTCCGCCGAAATAGAAGGGAATGTTGAACTGCGCCCGCAGGATGGCGGGCAGCAACCCGACCGCGGCCAGATAGGCCGCCCCGATGACCAGCAGGCGCGTCACGACATATTGCAGGTATTCCGCGGTCTTCTTGCCGGGGCGTATCCCGGGCACAAAGCCGTTCTGGTTCTTAAGATTGTCCGCAACCTCGTCCGGTTTGAACGACACGTTGAAGGTGTAAAAGAAGGTGAAAAATATGATCATTGCGCCGAAGAACAGAAGATAGAGCGGCTGACCCGGCCCGAAATACGCCAGTATGGTTGACAGGACCGGACTGGTCTGATCGCCCGAGAAGGTGGCGATCGTGGTCGGCAGCAGCAGCAGCGAGGAGGCAAAGATCACCGGGATGACGCCGGCGGGGTTGACCTTGATGGGCAGGTTCGAATTGCCGCCGTCATAGACTTTCATGCCCACCTGGCGGCGCGGATACTGGATATGAATCTTGCGCAGGGCGCGCTCCATGAAGACCACGAAGGCGATCACCGCGACCACCATCACGATCACCCCGACGATCAGCACCGGGCTGACCGACCCTTCGCGACCCTGCGCGAGGAACCGGACGAGTGCTGCGGGAATTTCGGCAACGATACCGACAAAGATGATCAGCGAAATGCCGTTGCCGATGCCGCGCGCAGTGATCTGTTCGCCCAGCCACATCAGGAACATCGTGCCCCCGACCAGAGTGATGACCGTCGCCGCCTCAAAGTAGAGCCCCGGGTCCTGAACCAGGCTGCCGGCCTCCAGCGACTTGGCAAGGCCAAAGGCCTGGAATGTGGCCAGAAAAACCGTTGCGTAGCGGGTGTATTGATTGATTTTCTTGCGGCCCTGCTCGCCTTCTTTCTTCAGCGCTTCCAAGGGTTTGTACATCGAGGTCATCAACTGGATGATGATCGAGGCCGAGATGTAGGGCATGATGCCGAGGGCAAAGATCCCCATCCGTTTCAGGGCGCCGCCGGTGAACATGCTGAGGATGCCGCCAATGCCGTTGGCCGCGCCTTCCATGAATTTTTCCAGCGCCAGCGTGTCGATGCCCGGAACCGGGATAAAGGTGCCCAACCGATAGACGATCAACAGACCGACGGTGAACAGGATGCGTTGGCGCAGCTCGGTCGCCTTGCCCAAGGCGCCCCAGCTCATGTTTGCCGCCATTTGCTCTGCCGCAGATGCCATTCGTGTTCTCTTTCATATGACAGCGCCGCCGAACCGGTCTCCGGTCGGCGGCGCAGGAAAACCTAAGTGTATGTAAGCGGCAAAGAGCCTGCTAACAAGCGCTTATTCAGCCGCAGCCGGTGCTGTCACCGTCAATTTACCGCCCGCCTTTTCCACCACCTCGATCGCTGATTTTGAGGCGCCGGTGACGGAAAGGTCTATTTTCGCAGAGAAATCGCCCTTGGCGAGGATGCGCACGCCGTCGAGCTTGCGCCGCACAAGACCGCTCTTAACCAGCACATCTTCGGTGATCGGTTTTTTCACGTCGAGCTTCTTGGCGTCGATGAATTTCTGCACCAGCCCGAGGTTGACGACCGCGAATTTCTTGCGGTTGGGGCTGTTGAAGCCGCGTTTGGGCAGGCGTAGGTAAAGCGGCATATGGACGCCCTCATAGCCGTTGATCGCAACACCCGAGCGGGATTTCTGACCCTTGATGCCGCGACCGGCGGTCTTGCCCTTGCCCGAGCCGGGGCCCCGGCCAACGCGTTTGCGGGATTTGGTTGCGCCGTCGTTGTCGCGCAGTTCATTGAGTTTCATGTCGCTTCTCCTGTGCCGGATGCGACCCCCAGCGACGGGAGTGGCCGAACGCGGCGTTTCTTGGTTTTTCCAATCGGTGGCGCAAGGGGCCACCGGGGGCATATAGACCGCTGCAGGCAAGCACGCAAGAGGCAGGACGGGACATGGCCGGAATTTAAAGTCTTGCAAGTTTCTGAGCCGGGTTTGTTAAAGTCTTTAAACCGGGATTGCGCCCGGTTTTGCCCCGACGGAGGGGCAAGCCGGAGGGGAAAGGGCAGTGCCCACCGCAAATGAAAACGCCCCGCGATTGCGCGCGGGGCGTTCGAATATCGAAATCGGGGGATCGAAATAAGGGGTGGGCGACTAACCGCGCTCCTCAACGATCTCGACCAGATGCGGGATCTTGGCGACCATGCCGCGCACGGCCGGGGTATCCTCCAGCTCGCGGGTCTTGTGCATCTTGTTGAGGCCCAGCCCGATCAGCGTCTGGCGCTGTTTGGCGGGGCGGCGGATCGGGCTTCCGATCTGCTTTACCACGATGGTTTTTGCCATTGTCCGATCTCCTTACGCGTCTGTCGCGGCTTCGGCCGGCGCGCTGACCTCTGCGTCGGGTTTGCGCAGGATGTCGCTCACCTTCTTGCTGCGGCGCTGGGCAACCATGCGCGGGCTCGCTTCTTTCATCAGGCCGTTCATGGTGGCGCGGATCATGTTGTAGGGGTTCTGCGAGCCGATCGACTTGCTGACCACATCCTTGATGCCGAGCATTTCAAAGACCGCGCGCATCGGGCCGCCGGCGATGATGCCGGTGCCTTCCGGGGCGGTGCGCATGACGACCTTGCCGGCGCCGTGACGGCCGGCCATGTCGTGATGCAGGGTGCGGCCTTCGCGCAGCGGCACCCGGATCATCTGGCGCTTGGCCTGCTCGGTTGCCTTGCGGATCGCTTCGGGAACTTCCTTGGCCTTGCCTTTGCCAAAGCCGACGCGGCCCTTCTGGTCGCCAACCACCACGAGGGCTGCAAAGCCGAAGCGCTTGCCGCCTTTCACGGTTTTGCTGACGCGGTTGATCGCCACCAGACGATCGGCGAATTCCGGCGTTTCATCGCGCTGGCGACGGCCCCGGTGTCCTGGTTCTCTTGCCATTGATCGTCTCCTTAAAACTTCAGGCCGCCTTCACGGGCAGCGTCGGCCAGGGCCTTGACCTTCCCGTGAA
>Ga0114931_10009574_pt1 | contig 11601 bp, 10 predicted proteins | sample 2SBtaG_FD_89579 | JGI IMG/M metagenome (GOLD analysis project Ga0114931, IMG submission 89579) | Deep subsurface microbial communities from Kolumbo volcano to uncover new lineages of life (NeLLi) - 2SBTROV14_V59a metaG | ecosystem: Environmental > Aquatic > Marine > Volcanic | place: Kolumbo...
CTGGGGTACCGGCGATCGGAAAACGGGGGCAGTGTTCAATGCCGCACAACGGTTTTCAATGCCGCACAACGGTCTCTTATTATACGACTTGGGAATGTGTGAATCGATTTATGAGCGCGATACCGCGGCGTTTGCTCCGCGCGAACAGACGGGGACGCTGGAGAGTTGACCATGAAATGGTATCACCATGAGTTACAGTTGCCGGCCTTCCCACGCGGCTTCCACTTGATTACGTCTCGGGTGGTCGAAGCGTTTCCCGAACTGGGAGACGTCGACGTAGGGATCTTGCACGTCTTCATTCAACACACCTCGGCGTCGCTTTCGATTAACGAAAATGACGATCCCGATGTCCCGCTCGATCTGACACGCTGTTTCGACGCGATTGCCCCGGAAGACTTTCCCTATCGCCACACCCGCGAAGGGCCAGACGATATGCCAGCCCATGTGAAAAATTCCCTTCTAGGCAATTCAGTCTCGATTCCCATTCACCGCGGTCGTCTGTGCCTGGGCACTTGGCAAGGAATTTATCTCTGCGAACATCGAAACCGCGCTGGCGCAAGGCGTTTGATCCTCACCGCTTCGGGGCAAGCGGAGCAGTGATTCGGTTCCACGATGCCCCACCATGAACCATGAACACTAGCCCCACCGTTCGACCGCCTCGGCGGTGGTGCGGGAGAGGTCGTCCAACCAACACTCGATGTAGGTACCTTGATTCACGAACCGTTCGATGTGTTCCAGAGCGGTCAGGCATCGTCCGATTCGGGCGATCGTGAGTTCCGCATCGGCTCCGGCGCTTTGCACATAACCCTGAACACCGCGGCACGTCTCCTCGTCCCGGCTCGCCAGTTCACACCCACACTGCGTTCGCAACGCTTGGCGGTAGAATTCGATGGCAAAACCAATCACCTGACGCGCCCGGGCACGGCGCGGCGGCGCGGCGGCTCCGGCTTCGCTTACGAATTCCATTAGCGTACTTGCCAGCGGCACGCTGGCGAGTCGAGATTTCGCCAACTCGATCAACAACCGCGAGCGCATCGTCCACAGTTCGGCGTCGTTGAGTTCGACAGCCCGGGCCAAACTTCCGTCACTGTTTCCGGCCAATCGTTCGGCCTCGGCACGATCGGAGACGATCCCTTGTTCGAGGAGAAGATCGGCCACGACCGTCGATGGAGGTGGTTGGAAACGGATAATTTGCGACCGCGAGCGGATCGTCGGCAACTGTGATTCGGCACTGCTGCTAATCAGAATGATGACCGACCGTCGCGGCGGCTCCTCCAGTGTCTTGAGCAGGGCATTGGCACCTTCGACATTCAGATAGTCGGCATCGTCGATGATCGCGACCCTGCGGCTGCTTTGAAACGGCTTCAGGCCGATGTCGTGACAAAGCCCTTTGCTCATGCGGTGGTTGTCTGGACCGATCAGCAACTCGAGCGGGATCGTTGCTCGATCCGCCGGCTTACTCACCCACAGAAGATCGGGGTGCGTACCGGAGGTGATTTGCACGCAACTGCTACATTCGCCGCATGGCGCCATCCGCCGCGCGGGCGACCGATCGCACAGCAATGTTCGAGCCAGTTGCATGGCGAACGTCCGTTTGCCGATTCCCGGGGGACCGACGAACAAGAACGTGCTGGCCAGTTTGTCACGAGTGATCGCGGCGCGAAACCAGCCGACGACGTCATCGTGTCCATGAACGTTTAGCCAACTCATGCTGTCCATCCCGCCAAGAGAACGACTCCGGACCGAGTCTTCAAGTTCCGTTTCCGCCATCGGTTGGATTGTTTGAGCCCTGCCACGATCATCCTCCAAGCCCGTTACCGGCCCTTGACCTTCTCGAACAGCCCCGGAATTTTTTGTACGATGGCACGAATCGCTCCCTGAACTTTGTCGATCGAAGCGGACGCATCGACCACGGCAATATGATTTCTGTCGGCACATGACTCGCGCAAGAACCCCTCGCGTACACGTTGCTGAAACGCGCTGCCGCGTTGCTCCACGCGATCGAGAGCCCTTGCCATGCGTTTCGCGGCTTTGTCCGTCGGCAAATCAAGTACCAAGGTCAGATCCGGCAAGACACCGTCGGTGGCGACCTTTCCAATTTGCCACAATTCTTCGACGTCCAATCCCAGCGCGTGTCCCTGATAGACCACATTGGCCAGTAGATAGCGATCCGAAACAACCGTCTTTCCTTCCTCAATCGCGGGTCGAATCACCTCGTCCACCAACTCCGCGCGGGATGCCATGTACAACAGCATCTCAGTCCGCGGGGAAATGGATATTTCGGCCTTTCTCAGAATCAATTCGCGCAGGGCATCGCCCGCGGCGGTTGTCCCTGGATCACGACACGCGACGACATCAAGCCGCTGCTCGCGCAACCAATCGCACAGCAAGCGATGTTGGGTCGATTTCCCCGACCCATCGACACCATCAAGCGAAATGAACATGCGCGCCCTTGCGGTTACGGACCAAGAAACATGTCACGGAGGGCACATTGTACGGCATGCCGAAGATGGAACGAAGTGGTCGACGAAGTCGAACTTCGCATGCCACGCCCCGACCGTGATCAGTCGGTGGGATCGTCATCGTACTGTTGTGCGGCGTTTCGACAGCGCGTAGCCACAAGTTTTCGCAGCTCGACCGGAGCGATCACTTCGGCCTGATCGCCATAGCCCAATATCCACCATGAAATCTCGTTGAGGCCCGAGACGGTGACCCGAAAATCGAGCGTTCCATCGTCGGAGAACGTGGCGCGTTGCGTCTTATGCCATGAGACCTCCGCCACGTTTCGGGCCACCAGCGGCTGAAAACGGACATGCACGTCTTGGTCGGATCCCCCTTCGGAGATCAGATGCCACGCATTGCCAAGATAACGTTCGACACTGAACCCTTGTGGCAAGGTGAAGTGTTCCCCGTTGGATGTGGCCTCCAGGATTCGGGCAACGTTGAAGGTGCGCGTGGCGCGATGAAGTGACGAACGACCGATCGCATACCAACTGCGGCGGCTGAACAGGAGCCGATAGGAGCTCAGCAATGTATCGATCACTTTCTTCTCGGAGAAGCTGTCGTAGCGAATGCGTATCGATAGTTTCGCGTCGACCGCCGCGAGGATTTGCTGAAAGACCCCTTCACTATCGCTCAACGGGTTCGTCGGCGGCATCTGAATCTCAACCGCGCTGGAGACATCACGTAGATACTCTCGGATCACGATCGGCAGAGAGCTTTCCAGCTTGAGGGCTGCCGAGCGCGCGTCGCGCAACAGCGGCAAGCCGTCTTGATTGCCCAACTCTTGGCAGAGAACCATCACCGCCAGCGCTTCTTGCGGCGTGAAGTTCGTGGGGGTTAGGTAGCTGTTTCGAGCAATGCGGTGAGCCTGATTCAACGTATCGAATTCGATGGACACACCCGCGTCGCGGAGTATTTCCAGATCGCGAAAGATCGTCCGCCGGCTCACTCCACAGATGGATGAAAGCGTGTTAGTGGTGTGGCCGCGCCCACTTTGCAGGAGATCCATTAACTGAAGCAGGCGCCGGATGCGGGGAAGTTTCATGGACGTTTACTTGCTTCTTTGGCCCGTTATAACTCACTTGTTGTACGCCGTCTTCCGCGGGCCCTTGCCCCGGAACACCCGGCCCAGCAAGCCCAAGACTTCCCCAGCGAAATTCTTCCGGGCGTGGGGTTGGGACCGCTCCGAGATAAGGCTCAACCACCGGTTTTCGTGCCTGGGGTGTTTCTCCACGATACATGATTGGTTCGTTGGGACTTCCCCCCGTGCTAGGGATTGGTTGTGGACCTTGGGCAGGAGGAATCTCCTCGTACTCAATTTCACCTTCCACGGGGACGTCGGACGAATGACCGGTGATCTGGGCATAGGGCCCCCGGCTCAACACCCGTGGTCGTGTGTACCCGTAGTTCATGAAAATGCCCGCGTCACGTTCTCTGGCCCGCAGACGAGCGTCGTAATAGGCCTTTCCGGGCCAGGGCCCTTCGGCGAGGTAGACCCCGTCGTATTCCAGCAGCGATCCCTTGCGGAGTTCGATATTTTTGATGGCCAGATTGTAGTCGACCACGGCTCGGAAGAAATCGGATTCGGCCTGAGCCAACCGTCGCTGTGCATCAAGCACAAGGTCCAGCGTGGCGACTCCGGCGTCGAACGATACTTCCACGGCACGTACTTCGTCGGAAGCCGCGGCACGACGGTTGAAGTTCGTCTCGGCAAGCTTATACGACAGGTCGAGCTGTCGTATCGACTCGCTGAGATCGTGCGATATCGCCAACTCCAAGTCTTGCAACACGGCACGATCACGAGCCAAGGTAAGCTGAGCATTACGAACGGCCGACAACTCGCGACGGAACCCCAACGGCATACTGGCTTGCAATCCAAGTTGCCATTCCTGGAAATTCCCGCTGGTCAGCGTGCTATAAGCGTTTGAACCAACCAAATCACCCGTTGGAGAGGATGGGTTGAAACCGTGGCCGCCGTTGGAGGTGATCAAATCGTCGCCCAAGCCGGTCCAACGATAACGCCCGACGGCGTCAAGACGTGGCAGGAGGAAGTTTCGGGCGGCGACCAACTCCAGTTCTCGCCGCTTGATACGAAACTTCTGGCGACGAAGCTCGACACTTCGCACCATCGATTCGGTACGCACTTCCCACCAATCGAAGTTCACATGGGCAATGGTCGGTTCTTCCGCAGGACGAATCAGTCGACCATCGGTCGTGGCCAATCCCAAGATGTATCGCAACTGGCTTTCGGAAGTGTACAACTGACTGAGCGCCTGTTCGACCTGACCTCGGAAGAGATAATATTGATCGCGGGATTGGGCCTCGTTCTCGGCTTCACCACCCCGGGCACCGACCTTGTACAGAGCGTCCACTTTCCGCCACGTTTGCAGGGCACTGTCGCGACCGGCCAACACGGAGTCCAGACTGCGGTACTGGAAATACAACTGCCAATAAGCCTCTTCAACGCTGTTGACCAAGTTGCGAACGTTGGCTTCAAAATCGGCCAAGGCGATATCCGTGTTGATCCGGGCAATCATGACACCGTTGCTAAAGAAGAACCCGGGCTGGGCGTTGGGACCCGCGATGCGATTGAATTCGACGCCGGCACCTTGAAGCAAGGGCTGTCTCCATTCAGCTTCGATATCGACGTTGTAATCGCTGGGGATGGTTCGCGATGGGTTGTTGTTCCACTCATAGCGAACATTATGCCGCAAGGTGGTCGTGCCGCCGGTCGCATTTACTTTCTGAATCTGAAACTGGAACGTTCCCAAGTCCTGCTCGAAGATGGGTGCGAAAATAAGGCCCGCGACGCCGCCTACGTTGACCGCGCGATCGTTCTTTTCCCAAAACATACTCGTCGAAACGTTCGCATCGAACGCACTCAAGGCGGTTTCAACACCTCGAATCGGATCTGTTTCGGACAACGCCGGGTTGTAGACCGTGGCAGCCGTGTCAGGAGACGAGATCAACGCCACCGGGGTGGCATTGCCGTTGACCGTGCGAACGACTTTACTGTTAGCCAACGCAATCTGGACCGCCTCTTCCAGTCGCAAGTCCCAGATCTTTTGAGTCTCGGGATTGCGGAGCGTCAATGGCGGCAGGGCGCCTTCGACTTCCGCCAGGCTTGGCGTTTGGTCGTCGGGGAACTCGATTTCGGTCGCCACACCTTTGTAGTGCGACAGATCGCCGTCTTCGAAAAGGAAGAATGGCTGGATCGGCTTGCAGCCACTTGCAAGTGAAATGCAGCACATCAACAAGACTAGGGATTTTGAAGCTCGCCGGCTCATAGATCCACTTTCCTAGTTCGCGTCGTCTGTCAGAGCGATGTCGCTCGTTTGGTGTTTGATTCCCGGGGAGTCGCGGAGCGTTGGCATTGGAATGCCTTGCTACCACGTTCCGCCGCCGAATCGCTCGTCGTGAATTCGAGTCGTGCTAGCTGTGCCAACACGGACCCAGACCTCGCGACCGAGGAATCGGCAAACTTGATATCGACCCACTGACCCGCAAACTTGGAATAATCTTCGTAATCGTTTGTCTTTTTTTCAATCAGCAAACTACTTCCATGTTCACAAGAGCCCTTATTTGCCCCTTTATTCCAAAGTTGATTCGGGGCGGCGATCACAAGCCCGTGCTAGCACTGCTATTCGAGCGAGCGCCGTGGCTTTGCGGCAAGATACGTGCGGGGGGATCGTGCAAAATGCGCAGTGCTAAACGCAAGTTGAGGGGACTAGCGAGCGTTGCTTGCTTCGAAGAACAACCGGGTTAAAGATACATACCCACGAAGCCACCATGGGCATCGCTCTCGGCTTGAAGCTTCTTGATCCGCGTGACGGTCTTTTTCAGGTCGCCCGCGGCGATATAGCGATCGAATTCCACCGCGACCGCCCTGGAAACGGTCTCTTGGAACCACTCGACGACACCCTCGGAGAGCCACTCGCAAGTCTCGTGGAGCAGTTCGACGCTTAGATCCACGCCACGGGTTTCCAGGTCGTTGTTGCTGGTTAGCACGGTTCCTTCAAACCCGAACTCGAGCATTCCGATGTCGTCACTGTTGACCAAGCGGAAAACACAACGGGCCGTGTGTAGGTAGTAGGCGTTCTGCTTGCCATGCTTTTCAACCGCCGCCAAGATTCGCTCGCAACGGGCACGAAACACGGGGGATGCGTCCAACGGAATATCGAGACGACCAATTGATCGTAACGGCAGACAATCGAAGTTGATGGTGACACTCGAACTCATGGCAATTCTCCCACGTCCTAGCGGGCGGCAACTGAATTGGCGGTCGCATCATCATCTTGCGATGGGGCCGTGGTTTGATCAAGTATCCAATCAGTCGACAGCCAGCCCTGATCCGATTTGAAGTGTTTCACCAACAGGCTACTCGGTTTTTCAAACGGCTCGGGCAGTTCGATGCGGTCCACCACGAACTCGGTTTCCAGCATCTTTCCGAACCGACGAATGAGCAGGTTTCGCAACGTTGTATCGCGGATGCCAAGCCGCTGACCCCTACGAAAATTCGGGGGTAGGACAACCACATCACCCTCGCGGAGGAGTCGCACGGTGGAGTCGCTCGCCACGATGCGATATTCGACGGAAATATTCATCGGGCGGGGATAAGCCTTGTCTCCCGAGGTGAACTTCCGAACACGAACCGTCACGGCAAGGCGATCGTCCCAGAAGCGAACCGTGATGGGACGGATTCTGGCAAAGGTGATCGACCACGATTCCTTGCCTTCGACAGGCTTCAACTGCTCGGGCAGTTCTCGATCCATGGATTCAAAGAGTTTCCGAATTTTTTCTTCCGTGAGCTTAAAGCCCCCCAACATGTCGGCGGCTAGGTTATTGAGCATCGACTCATGCACGCGAACCGCCACATCGGGTTTGCCTTCAACCACGGGCGACACCGTGGGAGCCCCAATTCCCGCCATGGCTTGTAACCAAACCACGTGCAAGGCATCGTCCGTCGTTGAGAAATCGAGTTGCCGCGGAAGTGCGTTGCGACGCACCAAGGGCGCGCGCAGCCGGTCAAGCAAACCTGCCCGGTCGCCAGAGAGTTGCTCGGCAACTTGTGCATCCATGCGTTGGCCAATTTGCGTGGCTGCGTGCCGACTTGCGATCCGCTCGCCGTTACCTTTTTGTTCGGCCACCTTGCGCGAGGCGATTCGCTGGATCAGCCTTTCGCCCAAGCGGCTTCGGCTGGAGACCCCCAGCGTACGGGTTTTCGTCCGAGCCTCACACTGAGCCAAATAGGATCGGATTCCGCCCGCATCGAGCAGGAGGCGTTTCGACGCCTTGAATTGAGTGTTCCCGGCGGAGCTAATCCGCGCGGGGCCGTTGATTCCGATGGTCCGTGTGCTTGTGTTACCAATAAAAAGGGTATCGATCGCGGCCACTTCCTCGTTGGAAACAAGGTCGATATGAACGCTTCCGGCGGTATGCCCGCGGCCGGAGACGGCCGTACCTAGAATACAGTCGGTCACCGGATCCCTTTCGTCTACTCTCCGTCCCATTCCCGCATCGACAAGTGTCTCGGAGACTTCGACCACCAAATTGGGTTCCGAGAAATTGCGGCGAATCTGACGCAGCAACCGTGGCGCCTGACTTCTTCGGTAGAGCCACGCAACCAAATCGGTGATTTCATCGAACTGCTTGCCGCTGGGTTGAGTCCGGTAAGCCTCGATGGCCTTGGCTAGTGAATCGATTCGCGTTCGGTAATCTTCCCTCGGATTCTCGCCGTAGGTGGCTAAACGCAAGTCGATGAATCGCTCGATCGCCCGTGATGTATCGACGAACACGTCAAGTTCAAGCCCCTGGTAGTAATCCCGTAGTCGCCGATCCACCGCATCCAAGACACCAAGTTTCGCTTCCAACGGTTTGGTCTGAAGTTGTTGCCGGAGCTTGTCCCACAGGAGATAGTCTTTCCAGGCTCGACCATTCTCCGCGCCGGGCGTGAGATAGTCATCCAGTCGATCGACCGTGCTGGTGAGCTGTGTGAAAGCTGCCTCGATTTTGGTTTCGGGAATCGCAACGAACTTGTCTTCCACGGAGCTAATGTGCTCGGGAAGCTGTTCGATGGGGACCGGCGGCAGCTCCCTCAGCCATCGCCGCAGCGCGCGACGGACCGCCGCGAAACGACGATGATTCAGCCCTCGCACGCCAGATTGGTAAAGATCCAGAATCTCGGAGAGCCGGACTGGATCAGGATCTTCCCCACCTTTGAGGAGTTCCCGTAGTTCATCATTGCGGAGCCACTCCTTCCAATGGCGGGCATTCTCTCCATCGCCAAGCCAGCGATCTTGCTGGTCCAAACGTTGGAGAACCATCTCTCGGCGGGCGGCTTCGTCTCCGTAAGCGCTAGCAACCAAAAAGATTAAAACAATTGCACAGGCAATAAACCGGAACGGTGACGCAATCATCTTCTGGCTCCATCAAAGCGTGCCGCCCTGCCCGGCGGCAAAAAGACCTCAGACCTCCCCTTCTATCAAGATGGGACGCGGTAAGCCAGCGAACATCCGCGGACAGCAAAAAATATAACGGCTACCCGCTTGAACTCGACAGCACTGCTTGCTAAACCCATTGTTTGCTTCAAACCACGAAATCGGAACACTCGCCACAATTATCCCATTCACTGCATTCATCTCAAGCATCCAGAATGCACACATCTATCGCCTCGAACCAACCAGTTCGCCAGACGGCAACGTAACGGAGCCAATCAGAGCACAGCGTTGGTTGGCATGGCGAAGTCGGTGATTGGACCACGGAAATCGTAGTTGAAACGTAGTTGCGGACCTTTGGAGGAGACACAAGACGATGAGTCGCTTTTTGATCCCAGTGGCATCTGGGTTGTTACTATTGACCGGAACACTGACGCTGAGTGCCGCGGAACCTTCCGTTGAACCGTCGCAAGAGCTTTCGTGGCACGACAACTATGCCGAAGCCGTCCGCCATGCGGAAGTTCTCGGAAAAACGCTGTTAATTCACTTCTACGACACCAATGACGCGCGTGCGGATGAGGCCTTTCGCTCACAATCGCTTGCCGACGACAAGGTTAACAAGCTGCTGGCCAAATTTGTACTGCTTCGATTGCCTTTGGATGCTACAACGACAAGCGGGGGTAAAGAAGTCGAATTGCTGAAGCACACCTCCTTTGCCGAGATGCTGGGACGCCCCGGGATCGCGATGATTGACTATTCGCACGCCGGTACGCCGTATTACGGACATGTAGTGAGCACGTTTCCTTTCAGCAAAGGCCACTACTACAGCGCCGCCCGTATGCGGGTTGTGCTGGATTTGCCAGAGGGGACCTTAACCCAGCGGACGATGATCTTCGCCGTCCGTATCCACCCCGAAAGCCCACACAGTACCGAAGGCGATTTGAACCCCGTGTTGGCGAAGGAGGCTCAATCGCATTCACGCTATCAAGCTGCGATTCTCAATCAGGGGCACCACCGCTGGAACACGCGATTCACCCGAATCAACGCACGCCTCCACGGTAGCGGCGCCCAAGAGGTTGTCGCCGAGAGCTGGCCGGGAGAATCCCTGGTCGAAGCATGCGTCGACTGTGTACACAGTTGGCGTCAATCGCCCGGACATTGGGGCGCTGTCCGTGGGCGTCACCTGAGTTTTGGCTATGACATCAAGCGGGGCGTCAACGGCATTTGGTACGCCACGGGCCTGTTCGCCAACGTTCGCAATCGCCGCTGAAGCATCTTTGCCAGACAACTTTGGAACCAGCGTCACACCCCTCCCGCGCCTTCAATTCTCACTGATGGACGGGAGGGGTTTTTTGTGGCGATTGTGCGAATTTTTCAGCCCCACCGGTTATCATCCCCGGTTGACACGATTTCGCAATCTGCGAGATTGGAGGGAAGGTATAATCGACACGGTGGCGGGTACGTTCGAGAAAAGTAGTCGGCGTTGTATCTTTGCACAGCGACGCATGCCACAATCGTTTGGGCACGAAACGAGTCAACGCTTGAAGGGGTTTGAAATGTCCTCCACGACACATGGCAGCTCGATTGCCCTTCTTGATGGGGAGGCGAACAACGACTCCGCTTGCCTCTTTCAAGGGTGACCTCCGCGTGTTTGATTCTCGCGACCATCTCGGTTGCCTGGATGAATTGCGCGGCGGCCATTGCGGCACCGTTGGACGGCAATTCTCAAGAGATTAGCCAGTTGTCCAACGAATCGCTCTCACCGGAACTGCGCAAGGCCTACGCCAAATTTCGTGCCCGAAAGATCACGGAGTGCCTTGATCTGCTGAAGGAGGCATGTGCCAAAGATTCCAGTCTTCCGCCGGCACAGTTGATTCTGGCGCAACTTTTTTTCAGAGCACAGAAAACATCCTTGGGTCGCGGCGCCCTGGAACAGGGCGTGCTCGAGCATCCCGATTACCCCGACTGCTACTTGACGCTAGCCGAAATGGCATGGAAGGAAGGGCGCGTGGCGGAAGCTGGCTTGTGTTTCAACCACGCATTGAAACTTGCGGAAAAATACGACGGGGATGAACAACAGAAACGACGCTTCAAGATCCGAGCGTTGACCGGTCAAGCCAACGTCTTGGAAGCCCGCAAACAATGGAACAAGGCCCTGGTCAAACTCGATCAACTGCTGGAGCTTGACCCGGACGACGCAAAGGTGATGTATCGACGTGGTATTGCGACGTTCAAGACCGGGGCGGCCAAGGCGGCATACGAAGTCTTGAAAGAGGCCGTCGCAAAATCAGACGATTTAGTCCCGGCAGCAGTCACCTTGGGTCGGTTGTACGAGCAGGACGGGAATCGCGAAAAAGCAAATCAGTGGATGAAGTTCGCGGCGAAAGAAGGCCGCACCGATCCGGTGGCTCGTCGCGAAGTCGCCCGTTGGTTGTGGGAGACTGAACAGTATGAGGAGGCGAGAAAACAAGCCGAAGCGGCCGTGCAATTGGATGGAAGCGACTACGATGCCAAGCTGATCCTGGGGATCGTCCTTCGTTATCTAAAGGACTATGCCGCGTCGGAGAAGATTCTTCAGGAAGTTTATTTACAGACCCCCGATAACTTCGATGCTTCGAACCAACTGGCCTTGGTGCTCGTCGACCAGAATGACGACCAGAAACAC